>Ga0351903_1018_pt1 | contig 46498 bp, 45 predicted proteins | sample BONcelHT113001D6_FD_206874 | JGI IMG/M metagenome (GOLD analysis project Ga0351903, IMG submission 206874) | Enriched cells from coal bed in the Powder River Basin, Montana, United States - BONCAT cells T11 rep1 HSBNCT.T11.300.1.D6 ... | reverse complement strand
GTTAAGGACATGAAAGAATGTACTCTCGCCCATGGATGTCAGCTTACCCTGCAAATTGTTTACATAGTTCTCCGCTACTGATGATCCGCCGCAAGAAGATTGATAGATGTTCCGTCCGAGGACAAAGAGATCGTTTTTTGTAAATGTACTTAAGTTAGGCCTGGTGATCTTTAATATCGCTGGATTCTGTTCATACCAATTATGGCTCTTTAAGCCCCTTATGATTTCTCCTGCTAATCCTCCAGACGTTGATTGATAGTCTGCATCGGCAATAGCGTCCTCTTCATATTCTGCCACCAACTCATCAGTTACAATTGAATAGTTAAAATAGAAATCTCCAATTAAGGATGTATGCTCCCAAGAGATTTGGCGGCCACGCGTAGATGAGCTAAGAGTATTGCGAACCCGCTTGAAAAGGTCTTCTATTGTTATGTCGTGTGTTGATACGTGTCTTAGAAATGCATCCGTGTATGCACCATTATGGCCGTCACCATCGTACGCAACTTGACCTGGAGAGGTGGCGTACCCGATTATCATTCCCTTTGGAGCATAAACAGGAGCCAATCCTGATGAATCGACTCCGCGCCACTTTCGTTCATATGGGTTTGTTCTACATGCATCTAAAATGATAATATTTGTTTTATTTGATCCATTCTCCATAGTTTCAATCACTTTATCCAGAGGGAGGGATGAGAATTTGGCAGGGATTTCTTGATGAAAATCAGTATTGATTGCTGTAAGATAGTTCTTTCCTCCTATCTGCATTCCATGGCCAGCAAAGAAGAACAAAGCAACATCACGGGTCGACAGTCTGGACGCGAATTCTGCCAATGCCTCCTCCATTGCCTGGTTTGTCGCATCGGTTCGCATTATGGTCTCAAACCCGAGAAGCGATAGCTTTTCATTTATGTCTCTAGCATCATTCACCGGGTTTGGCAAATTGGACTCTGGATACGCAGCATTTCCTATGATGAGAGCGATCTTCTTCATGCTAATTAGCTCCAATGCCTATCTATGCGCAAAGTTCGCCACAATCGTCTCCCCCAAAGAGTTTACCTGCACAAATCCGTAGCGCTCGAACTGCACCACTTTGCCCAGCTCCTCGGCAATGCCTGCCTCGCCCACACCCTCATCGACGCCATCCGGTTTCATGACCGTAACCCTCGGCCCGTCCACGGGCACCCATTGAATGATCTTGGTCCTCTTGCCCATATCCTTGCCCAGGAAGCGTGCCCTGGCCGGCTCCAGGCCTGTAATTTCTACGTTGCATAGATCCTTAAGGCGGATGTTGTCTCCGACCTGCAGGCCCGCGAGGTCGCTCTTGCAGATGAACAGTCTCTTTCCCGCCGGAATCTCCCTAAAGCCCCGATCTGCGGTGGGATGCAGGGGCGCGTGCGCCAGTGCGGGTACCTCGCCATCTATTTCCAGGGCTACCGGATCCCAGACGAAGAAGCGGCGGTTTGCCTCTGGATCGATGATCTTGCGGTTCTCGGCATAGATGGAGTCCATGCTGATGGAAATGTCCGTCTCGCCCACGCCCAGGTCGATCATGAACTTTCGCAGCGCCTCGGGCCGAATGCCCCGGCAGCGCATGGCCCGCACCGTGGGCACGCGGGGATCGTCCCAGCCCGTGTACTCGCCAGCCTCGATGGCTTTGCGCAGTTTACTGGTGCTGAAAGAGCCGAACTGATGAATCTTGATCCTGCCCCAGTGAATGACCTGGGGGTACTCCCAGCCCAAATGCTCGTAGAGATATCTCTGCCGGCTTCCGCTGTCGGTCAGATCCTTGCCCCGAATTATGTGCGTGGTTCCCAGCAGGTGGTCCTCCACCGCCGACTCGAAATCGAGCAGCGGCCAGACGCGATACTTTGTCCCTACCAGCGGATGGGAGGCGGTGACGATGCGAAAAGCTGGCCAGTCGCGTATGGCCGGGTCCTTGTGGTGCATGTCAGTCTTGACCCGCAAGACCGCCCCACCTTCCGCCATCCGGCCATCGAGCATTTGCCGCCAAAGATCCAGGTTCTGCTCCACGCTCTGACTCCTGTGCTCGCACTCTATTCCCTTATCCTTGTGCTCCTTGAAGACGGTCTGCGCACAGCCGCAAACGTAGGCTCCGCCCCTGCGGATAAGCTCCTCGGCAATGGGATAGTACTGGTCAATGCGCTCGCTGGCCGTGATAACCAGATCGGGCAAGGCGCCAAGCCATGCGCAGTCCTCCAGATACCAGCCGTAGGCCTCGGGCATGGGCCGCTTCTTCACGGGATCGGTGTCATCGAAGCGAATGATGAACTTGCCACCGTACTTTTTCACGTACTCGGAGTTGACGATGATGCCCCGTGCACTGCCCAGAGTTGGCGGCCCATTGGGGTTGGGTGCAAAGCGCATCACAACGCCCTTTTCCGCACCCTCCAGAGCGGGTAGGCCCTTGTCGGGCTCCTTCTTTTCCGAGAGCTCTGTCAGCAGCTCTGGGGCTATGGCCTGTAGCCTCGCTTGCCAATCTTCCAGGCTGGTCTTCTCCACGCCGGCCAGGACCTCTTTTACCAGAGGCGATAGCTCTTTGGCTCGGGCGCGTAGCTTTGCGTGCTCGCCCAGGAGCTTGCCCATTACCGCCCCTGCATTGGGTGCGGCTTTGTACTTCACGGCATTTTGCAGCGCATACTTTTCTATGAGCTCTCTGATCTCTTCCATGACACATCTCTTCCCGTTCAGGTAAAAGAGCTAATTTCTATCACACTACTTCAATTTGATCGTTCCCCCATTAAAAATGGACTGGCTTTTTGCCAGAGAAAGAGCATCGCTTATGATTTTATCATGGTCGAAAGCCAGGGGCGGCAGGCTTTGCAGAGGAAAGACATGGGCCGATCTGGCGTCAGAACCAGCCATTAGCTCGCCCCTGCCTCTGGCGAGAAAGGCGGCGGAGACGACGTGTCCCCGGGGATCGCGGGCGGGATTTGAGTAGATGCCCACCAGCCCCAGAAGTTCTATGATCAGGCCCGTCTCCTCGCGGGCCTCTCTTACTGCAGCAGCCTCAACCGTCTCGCCTACCTCTACAAAGCCGCCGGGCAGGGCATAGCTGCCTGCAAAAGGCGGTCGGTCTCTCTTAATGAGCACGATCCCGTCTTGAAAGAGTATGACCGCGTCCACCGCTAAAAGAGGAGTCAATATCCTTTTCATCTCATTCATTGAGCCAAATTTCGTTCATCAACCAAAAGGCTTATCTACGACCCAAGTCGGATGTTTATACGGCAAAGGTCGATTATTCACAGATCCCTCCCTACCCTACATCCAATCGGCCTTTAGCTATCCTTTTTGCCATAGACGAATCTGCAAAAAAATATTTGCCCTTGCGTGCCTCATATTTGGTCCAATGACGAAGCTCTAATAGGAGGCGCGATTACTATTATTGATGCCATTTTATGTGCTGAAGATGGGAGGAAGCCTCATGACCTCTGCCCGGCCGCTCATGCGCGCTCTCCTGGCTCTCGTGGAGGAGGGCTACAGCTTCCTGGTGGTGCCGGGCGGCGGTCCAATGGCCGATCTGGTGCGAGAGATCTATTCTCGCGGAGATCTCAGCCAGGAAGCCGCGCACTGGATGGCCATTCTAGCCATGGAGCAGTATGCCTATTTTCTGGCGGACGGAAGCGGGGCTGCTCTCACCAGTGATATTCGCCGCTCGGAAAGTGATTGCAGCGTGCAGGTTCTCTTGCCTTACCAGTCCCTCATTGAGGACGATCGCGGTCTCCTGCATAACTGGGACTATACCTCCGATTCGGTGGCGGCCCTGGTAGCCGCACAGCTATCCGCCCCTCTCATCAAGGCTACTGATGTGGATGGCGTAATGCTGGATGGAAAAGTAGTTTTAGAGGTGCCGGCAAACCGCATGCTGGGTCGCGTTAGCTGCATCGATCAGGGCACAATTAGACTTCTCTGTGGCCCTCTTGAAGGAAGCAGCATCTGGGTGCTCAATGGCACCGATGCGCAGCAATTCACCAAAGCCTTGAAGAGCGGAGAAGGCGGCACGATTATCAAGGGCTAACAAGAAACAAAATTCGTCCTGAATTCCGTCTATCTATGGGAAGGTTTATACAGAGAAATACATCAATCAGGGAGAAGATAACATGAAGGAAGAAATACCAGAGAAATGCATATCATGTGGCATTACGCTGACCGGCGTGGGCGGGACGAAGTTCCCCTGCCCCAGCTGCGGAACCGTGATTGCCAGATGTAACAAATGTAAAAAGCAGAGCAACGTTTATTCTTGCAAAGCCTGTGGCTTCTCAGGACCGTGAGGTGTAATAGATGGGAGATGCTGCTGTAAGAATGAAGGTTATGCCGGTGAGCATGGATGTGGATCTGAAAGAGCTCGCCGAGGAGATCAAGAAGGTAGTGCCATCCTTTGCCAGGCTGCATGCCATCCAGGAGATGCCTATAGCCTTTGGTTTGAAGGCCTTAATCGTTGTAACAATAATGGACGACAAGGGAGGCAGAAGCCCGGATGAGATTGAAGAAGCAGTTCGCAAGTTACCCGGCGTAGAATCGGCAGAGGTGGAAGAGGTCGGACTCCTCTAAACCACTCTCTTTACAATCGGGCTTGTAGATCAGTGGTAGATCGCCGCCTTCGCAAGGCGGAGGCCACGGGTTCGAATCCCGTCAAGTCCATATTCGTCCTTCGCGATTTCTATGGATTAAAGAATAGAGCTGGCTTTTTCGCCAGCTTGTAGCTTGCCTATCGACTTCTTCAATGCTTGTTAGACGCTTTGGGCAAAAGCTATTCTCATCCCAGATTTTCCGCTGCAGGAGCTGCGTCGATGGTGGCATTTCCGGAGCTGACTACCTCAATTTGCAGGACGTCATTGAAGTTACCTGCTCCCTGTAGAGACGAGGCGGCAATATCCACACTGTAGATGCCTGCCGGGACGCTGGTGTTCCAATCTCTCGAGTACTCATTCCCAGATTTTTTGATCAGGCTGAGCTTTTCTACTTCTTTGCCGGTTGAGTCTTTGATGGAAGCCGTGGCCGTGAGCTGTATTTCCGTCGGATTTTCTGCCTGCGCAGAACCGTTCAAGGCAAAGACGGCTGTGATCCTTACTGCGCTTGTAGAGTTTACCAAAGCCGGCGTGGCATTGATGCTTTTCAGAATTAATTCAGCTGTCATAGACTGTGCCGCAGAGCTGGTAGCAGAGCTTGCCGCGGGATTTGCGTTGCCCTGTGTGGTCTCTTCTTCATCTTTGGTCGTATTCTCGAATTGCGAGGCGGTCTTCCTCACTGCCTTCGGGCCGAACTCGACGGCCTCGTCGCTTGTGGGCGTGCCCTCAATAAAGTTGCTGGCACTCTGGCTCCAGTCTCCTTCTTTCATGCAGGATGTACATTGGGCTGATGCAAAAGAAGCTAGAGCAACAATGGTCGCCAGTAATGCCATGCAGATCAGAAATAATGTAGCGTTTTTCATTGTCTTTTCCTCTTTTTTCCATTTTGATATGACTAACGTATGTGAATTTGCCTGTTTTCCTGAGGCCAGTTCGTATTCTATTTATCTTTTTGGGGTACAGGGGTAGAGAAGACCCCGACTTCAGGCTGGGGATGAATCGTACCCCTGTCGTGATTACTTTCGCGACGCACTAATTGACTTAATATTAATATAGCATGCACCAGCCATATCTAAATCAATATAAAAACGGCCTACAAGTTCAGGCTATAACCAAAAAAGCAACAGGAAGTACAATTGGCCTTAACGCTGGGAAACTGCTGGCATCTTTGGAATAGAGAACTTGCAGATCGCAAAAATGCCGGGAACACGACGGCATAACCAGATCTTTCGAAGATCAGGCAGCGTTGCTGGTCTTTGAGAGACAGTTCAATTCTTACCTCGAAAGAAAGGCTACCCCAGGTCCAAGTCCATTAACCACTATTCCTCGATTACCTATCCTCTGTTAGGGTTCAAGCTGAATGGCTCCCGGCTGATGCTTTCAAAAATTTTTGGCAATAGGTCAAGCTAATCAGGATTGTTTTTCAAAATAGGAGCTTTATAATTGATATCGATCAGTTAATGCGTCTACTTGATCAGGGAGGTTAGGTTATACGAAATGCCAATAGTGAGATGCCGGGAAAAGGTTAATAAGTAAAAAGGATATGTAGTAGTATGCTCGCTCCTATCGATCTCATGAGAAAATCATCTTTTGGCTACAACAATTGCCACCGAATCAAGCTATTTAAGCCTAGAATTAGAGGATATTAGTAATTATATATCAAGATTAATGTTATTGTGCAAAACGGAAGGGCTTCGCCGCCAAGCGAAGTGTTCCCGGGTTTTTTGATTCTGGAGCGGGACCAAACCCCAGTCGCGGGCTGGAACTGGAGGACATATGCTGGCAGAACTGGAAGATAAGGGAGGCAAACTCAGGCAAGAGTCCCTTGCCATCAAGGATAGACGCAGCCAATTAAATGCTGAGGCGAGTAAATGGGCTGCCAAGCGAAATGAGCTCAATAGGGCCACTGAAGAGCTGATTGACAAGGCCCAGGAGTTCAAGAAGCTGCGGGATGAGAGTAACAAGAATGTGGCACAGTCCAAGAAGAAGAGGGATGAGTCCAACGAGAAGATCAACCAGCTCTATTCAAGAATAGACGATATCCGCAAGAAGTACAACCTCACAGGTGAGCGCTCCATTAGAGATCTGCGCGGCGAAATTGATCACCTGGAGTTTCGGCAACAGACAGAGGTTTTAAGTCCGGATAAAGAGAAACAACTGGTGGATAAGATCGCTGCCCTGCATGCAGAGTTTAGAGGAAGAGAAGAGAAGCTTGAGAAGAACGAAGAGCTGAAGAAGCTTCTCGATGAAGCGCAATTCTTGAGAGATCAGGCATCAAGTTTTCATGATCAGGTAATCAAGTTCGCGGAAATGGCCCAAGAATACCACGATCAGATGATTGGTACCTTTAAAGAAGCCGATCAGACTCGTGCCGAAGCCGATGCCGCTCAAAAGGAGTTCTTGAAGGCTCAGTGACATTTTCTCGATATTTTTTATACAGTCGGGCGTGATCGATTGATAAAGCCTAACAAGTCTGGTTCTATTCCTTGGCGTAGCAGCGCAATGTGCATTTGCTCGGCGCGACTGCTTTCGTAGCCTTCGCAAGAGCTGCCCCCTGGCCCTGGACTGGACGATCAGACTTCCTGAATAGATAGGGCAAAGATCTCCACTAACAAGGCTAATGATAAGACCATCAATCTAGATCGAAAATAGGCGATAATGCCACATTTATAATATGATTTTCTGGCTTTCAAATTTATAAAAATTTTGTAGATCCTCAGGCAGACTTGTGAACCCGAAAGTCAATGACCACATTGCTTCTGTGGGGTGCATAGCTTCTCACTATCTCTTTGTAGAGCACTTCCCCTCCGGCACCTATCTCCTCAGCCGCCTTTCTTAACAGAGCCTCATCCCTGTAAAGAGCATCATCTGGAGCTATGCAGTAGTAATGGATGATTCCCTCCGGCTTTGCCGCCCGCATGGCAGGAATTAGGAATTCGGACGCGCTGTGGGGAAGGTTCATGATCACACGATCTGCTCGGTTCTCGTAATGCAGGGCAAGCTCTGATGCATCGCCTTCCAGGATCTCGATGTTGTTTACTTTGTTTAAAAGTGCATTCTCTCGCAGGTATTTCACTGCCACGGGATTTTTGTCCATGGCGATGACGTCTGCCCCCTTTTTGGCCAGAAGCAGGGCGAACGGCCCCACACCTGCGAACATATCCAGCACGACATCACCAGGTCGAACCAGGCTGGCGATGCGAAGCCTTTCCGTGCCCAGTCGAGGAGTGAAATATGCCCCCTCCAGGTCCACCCGGTAGCGCAGGCCGTGCTCCTTGTGTAGGGTGACGGTTCGAATCTCTCCCGCCACGTGCCGGAAGCGGCGGGTGCGAAATTCCCCTTCCACATCGGAGATTGGGGCAATGACGGTTTTTATGCTCTTGCTGGTGGACATGAGGGCGGCGGCCACGCGCTCTGCATCGTTGTCCTCCACCATGGCAATGTCGCCCACCACCTCGAAGCTGGGCCGAAAGCCCAAAAGATCCTCCGGGCTTGGTACGCATTCTTCCGGCAGGAAATTGATCTGCACCAGTTCAAACTCTGCAATGCTGCCTACCATCGCGGCTGACTTTTCATCTATCACTAAAACCGGCAGATAGACATGGGATTCATCCGAGCAAATCTTGCGGGTGCGATCGAATGTGTCCATCTCCACCAGAGCCTTGCGAATTTTCTCTCCACTTTTTCGGCTAACCTTCAAACCCAGGGATTTATCCGGCATCTGAGGAGACTAAAGGATTCCTTCTATTAAATATGCCTGTCTGAGAGGTCTATGTGCGCCTTGGCTGGTTATGCGCGCATCTATCCGGCATTCTGCTTTCAATTCTCAGTTGCCTGAAATAGCTTTATCTCCAATCGGGTCCTGGACAAAATCATTATGCTAAAACGCAATAATGGCAGCAAGGCAATATCGGCATCCGAGATCTCGCAATATGTCTACTGCCCTGTCTCCTGGTACCTGAAAAGGTGCGGAGTGCAGCCGCAATCATACGGCCTGAAGAGAGGAATCGATGCGCATGAAAAAGCGGGGAGCAGGCTGATCCTACTAGAGAGACGGGAGAGGGCGGCCGGAGTATTCCGATTGTTGGGCTATTTCTCTGTGGTTGCTGCAATTTTGCTCATGGGATGGGTTTTATGGACTTATTTTTAATTTTATTTTTCTTGGTTTTGGCTCTCTTGATTTTAGCAGCTGTTTTTCAATTGCTATCAAAGAGAGAGTTGTCATCGGCAAATTCCCTGCGCATGGTTTATGGAATTCCTGCGGGAAAGGTGATCTACTCTGATCTGGACCGTCCAGGAAAGGCCCTGTATTCCAAGAGCCTCGGCATCAGCGGCAAACCGGATTACATAGTAAAAGGCAGAGGTCGCAGCTTGATTCCAGTGGAGATTAAGAGCGGACGAGCCCAAGAGCCCCATAAAAACCACGTCATGCAATTGGCGGCATACTGCTACCTGGTGGAAGAAAACTACCACAGGTCGGTGCCCTACGGGATAATTGTATATTCTGATGCAAAACAGCATAGAATCAATTTCGATAAATACCTGAGATCTGATTTGCTGGCAACGGTATACGAGATGAAGAGGGCTTTAGGGCATGATTGTCCCAAGAGAACGCATAACTATAAACAAAGATGCCGCCACTGTTCGTTTAGCGGCAGCTGCAAGAACAGTCTGGTGTAGTGATGAGGCATTCTAACATTTGATATCATAATATGGATGAGCTTTTTTTAATCGAGGCGGCAAAGTTTTATAGCTATGCATGCTATGCTTGCACTATGACACACGAAATCTCTGTGGGGAATCGTCTTCTACGACGTTCGTTCGCTTGTTGATGAAAAAGTCCGCATTTTTGACACCACTCTTAGGGATGGCGAGCAGACTCCGGGCGTATCTCTTACCCAGGACGAGAAGCTCAAGATTGCCAGGCAGCTTGATAAACTCGGTGTGAATGTTATCGAGGCTGGATTTCCCGTATCTTCCAAGGGAGAGTTTGACAGCGTCCGGCAGATCGCCGGAGAGGGTCTCCGGGCCCAGGTCTGCGGCCTCTCCCGCATTGTGAAAAAGGATGTCCAGGCTTGCCTTGATGCCGATGTGGGCATGGTGCATGTCTTCGTTCCCACCTCCGACATCCAGATAGCTCATACTATTAAGAAGAGCCATGACGAGATCGTGGCTGGAGCTATGGAGGCAGTGCAGTTTGTCAAGGACAACGGCAGAACATGTCTCTTCTCAGCTATGGATGCCACCCGCACTTCGCCGCAGTTTTTGCATCGCATCTTCAAGGCGGTGGAAGAGGTGCACTGCGATATCATCAACATCCCGGACACGGTAGGAGTAGCAGCTCCTTCTGCCTTCTACCGTTTTGTCAAGGATATCTGCGATGATGTCAATATGGTCGTGGATGTCCACTGCCACAACGACTTCGGCCTGGCTGTGGCCAACAGCCTGGCGGCAGTGGAGGCGGGTGCCCGGGAGGTGCAGGTCTGCGTAAACGGCCTGGGCGAGAGGGCCGGCAACGCCAACCTGGCTGAGACGGTTATGAGCCTGCACGCCATTCATGGCGCTCGCACCAGTATAAAGACGGAATACCTGGTGGAGACGGCCCGCATGGTAGAGCGGCTCACCGAGGTTAAGATTCCTATAACCGCACCAATTGTGGGCGAGAACGCCTTCTCCCATGAGAGTGGCATTCACAGCCACGGAGTTATCGAGGACAGCAAGACCTTTGAGCCCGGCATCATGACCCCGGAGATGGTGGGCCACAAGAGGCGCATCGTCCTTGGCAAGCACACGGGACGGCACGCCGTGGCCAAAGTGCTGGAGGAGGCAGGCTACCAGCCCACAGAGGAGCAGCTCCAGGAGATCCTGGAGAGGATCAAGGAGCTGGGTGACAAAGGAAAGCAGATCGCTAATATCGATCTTCAGACCATTGCCGACGTGGTAATCGGAGAGGTGGCCAGAGGCAGCCAGGCCGTAGTGCTCAGGGAGGTCTCGGTCATGACCGGCAACATCATCACGCCCACGGCAACCGTAAGGGCCCTGGTGCGAGGCAAAGAGAGGGTCCTCGCCCATATCGGCGTAGGGCCGGTAGATGCAGCCGTAAATGCCGTGCAGGGTCTCCTGGACAGCGACACATCCATTCGCATCTGCGACTTTAGAATTGAAGCCATATCCGGCGGGGCCGATGCTTTGGCTGAAGTAGTGATTGGAGTGGAGGACGACCGTGGGCGCAGGGTCAGCGCCAAATCAGCTCGCGAGGACATAGTCATGGCCTCAGTGGAAGCCCTGGTCAGCGCCATTAATCGGTTGATGCTCCTGAATTCCGGAACCGGACAAAAGAAGGCTTGAACTTTCAAGCCTTCCATAAAATTTTTTCTAATCCTCCCGGAAGGTACAATCATGCCCGATGCCCCCTTTGGTATACCGAAATAAACATAACTATATCCTCAATAATGCTCAGGGCGCGAGGCAAGAATAGAGTAATGCTGCATTATATTACCAAAACGAGGGTTACAAACCGAAATTCTCTTCTTAGTCCACACCAAAAAAGATAATACCAACGAGACTAAAATGGGAATTGAAGCAGAAATGATAACGCCAAATGATACCATTTCCCGAAAAATATGATTCTGGAGGAATCTCATCGATAAATGTTCCTTTGCAAGGGGTAATCGATTCGCATTGCCACCTTGACTTCAAGCAATTTAACGCAGATCGCGAAGCCGTATTGGACTGTGCCCGAAAATCAGGTGTGGTCCACATGATCAACTCAGGTGTGGACTATTCTACCAATGCCAAGTCCCTGGAGCTGGCCAAGAAGTACGATTTCATCTCCGCCACCCTGGGGCTTTCCCCCAATACTTTGCAGAGCATAAAAGAGCCGGAACTCAAGATGCTTTTTGAGCAGATAGAAAACAATGCCGACCAGGCCGTAGGCATAGGCGAGGCGGGGCTGGACTACTATCACTGCAAAGATGCTCCAACCAGGGAGCGCCAGGCAAAGGTCTTCAGCAGAGTCATAGAGCTAGCAAGGTCCCTCGATTTGCCTTTAGTCATTCATTCCCGCGATGCCGAGCAGCCTGCTCTGGAAAAGGTAAAGCACCTGGACAAGGTCGTGTTTCACTGCTACAGCGGCTCAATAGGAACTATGAAAGAGGCCATTGACAGGGGATTTTACATATCTCTTGCTACCAATCTCTGTCGATCCGGGCATCATCAGATCCTGGCTAAAAATGTTTCACTGGATCGGCTGCTGGTGGAGACCGACAGCCCCTTCCTTTCGCCCCGAAGAGGCAGAAATGAACCTTCTTTTGTTCTGGACTCTGTCCGGCTCATTGCCAGGATCAGAGGCATAGAGCCGCAAGAGATCGCCCGGATAACGGCAGATAATACCAAACGGATTTATAACATCCGATGAAATGTCATTAAATAAGAAATCCAAATCTATCAAGAAAGGGTCAACATGAATCGGATACCAATACAGTTCGAGCATATCATGAGTTACCTGGGCTCCAAGAAGGAGAAGGGAAGAAAGAAGATCGGGCTGCTCGTGGATGGGCCCAATATGCTCAGAAAGGAGTTCCAGATGGATCTGGAGGAGATCCGGGACATCCTCAAAGATTACGGCGATATCAAAATGGGTAAGGTTTTCTTAAATCAGTACGCTTCGGAGAAGCTGGTCGAAGCGGTGGAAAATCAGGGCTTTGAGCCGGTGATCTGCACCAGCGATGTGGATGTGAGAATGGCCGTAGAGGGTGTGGATATGATCTATAATCCCGTCATCGACACCCTGGCGCTCGTTACCCGCGATGCCGATTTAAAACCGGTGCTCATGAAAGCTATGGAACACGGCAAGGAGACCATCATCTTCGGAGCGGAGCCTGGCTTCTCAGTGGCCCTGCGTAACTCTGCCGATTATGTCATAGTCCTGCGCAACGGCCAGTATGTACCGGAATGATTATGAAGGGAGTTAAATTGAAACCATTTCAGGCCATGACGGGTAGAAGGGAGGACTTTAGACGCAGGGATGAATGGGGAGAGCCGCAAATTCCAGTCAATGGCTGGCGGGGCCTCATACCTTCCGGGCTGCCCGTAAGCTATTCGGGTCTTATATTATTAGCATGCATAGTCGTATTCTTCATCAGCATCATTTTTCCTGCCTTCGTATACAACTATCTGGCTTTAAATCCAGACTATGTAATGCAAAGGCCCTGGACGCTCATAACGCATATGTTCGTGCATGCCGACTTTAACCACCTCTTCTGGAATATGCTCTTTCTCTTCTTCTTTGGCATGGAGCTGGAAAGGCGCGTGGGAGAGAATAAATTCCTGCAGATCTACATTCTCTCCGGAATAGTGGCGGCACTGGGCCAGATGATGATATCCAGCGGCTCCATGGTGGGAGCGAGCGGAGCTCTCTTTGGTGTGATGGGCTGTCTAGCTATAATTGCACCCGAGATTCGCATACTGCTCTTCTTCGTAATACCGGTGAGCATTCGTGGTGCAGTCGTGCTATTCGCCCTGATTGATTTCCTTACCTTAGGTTCGGCAGACAACATAGCCCATATGGCCCATATCGTGGGGCTATTGGTTGGATTAGCCTATGGGCAGGCGATGATGAGGACTCAGAAATACTAATATGAGCAATGAGTACATCTTGATGATAAGTTTCCATTGACTATCCGCAAGAATGCAAGAATTCCTCTGAGGCAGGAAGGCGGTTTGGCTGCGTGATGGTGATCATTAATCCGTATCTATGTAGAGGACAATTGTGTTGGCGAGATCTGCCTAATATATTAGTCCCCGATTTGCCATAATCGTCTATAATATCGATAAGGTTGAAAGTCCCTTATATGGGATGGGAGAAATATCGTATAACTATAATTATATACAATGATTCAGCGGATACTGACGAGTTATCCGAATTTAAGAATCTCATTCCGTCCTTCGAAGACCAGCGTGTCGACTCCCATGATCTGGCCTTTTTCCTGGCCACCCATGGATACGACTCTTCCCACAAGAAAGATTATTTAGAACTCAAACGGAATAATCTGATCTACAAACTAGCTCCCAATGGCGAAATGCCTGGGCTGAGCGACATCATTATCTGAGATTTTTCCAGGAGGAATACTATGAAAAGAAGCAAACAGGAGATCATCGCCCAAATTCTGGAGGTGTGCCTAGAAAGTGCCAGCAAGACAAGAATAGTATACCAGGTGAATCTCAACTTCCGAACGATAAATCCTTATTTAGAAATTCTTATTAAAAATAATCTGATTGAAGTTGGCAAAGGAGAGCAAACGCTATACAATACTACGCAGAAAGGCGTAGATCTACTGGAAACCATCAAAAAAGTCAATGAATCATTGTCGAAGGATTGATCGCACAAGATCAAGACGATGACCTGGGCGAGATAATGTTTAGTTTCATTGTATAATTAATAATATTTTTCAAAATGTTCGCTCAGATGGGACAATATGCCTCACTTCTACATCAAAAAGCAAATAAGGATAATTAATTGCTGAGCATAATAAGGCAAAGTGCGTAGCTTTATAGCTCAGTGCATGATTATATTAAATTAATTGCCTATGCAACGGACTAACCTGCATTTGGACCAATCTTTTTATACTTCAAGATACGTATTGAAAATGGGAATGTAGCAGGAAGGCGATGCAAAATAATAGCGAGAAGAAAAACACCAAGACATAGCATTCATTTAAAGAAAAATAAAAATGATCGTGTGGCACCCTTTAGCGGTGATAGCCCTTGATGTCGATAGCAAAGGGAGCGGTCGGCACAATTGTTGGTGAAACCAATCCATTAGCATTTAAGTTCATTATAAACAAAGAGGTAGGTCGAGGCACTTACATCAAGGCCAAAGCCGACGGGAGGGAGTGGGCCCTCGCCCAGGTGGAGGACATCAAACGGTCCAACTCCGCCTACAGCGCAAACCAGCTCAATGATGCCGCCCGAAATTATGATTCTAGAGAGATGATGATAGCCGAGGCCAGGGTTATTGGCGTGACAAGCAACGGCAAGCTGCATCTTCCCACCAGCCCTGCCCGTCCGGGAGATCCGGTCTTCATAGCCGACGAAAAACTGATCAAGGCAACGCTGGGCCTGGCCAAGGGAGATATGTACATCGGCATGTTGCGGGGCTATGATATTCGGGTGGAGCTGGATGCCAATACCCTGGTACAAAAGCACTGCAGCGTACTCGCCAAAACCGGCTCAGGAAAATCCTATACGGCGGCGGTTATTTTGGAGGAGCTGCTGGAAAGAAAGGTGGCTCTGCTCATCATCGATCCACACGGCGAGTACGCCTCCATGAAGGAGTCCAACAAAGTTGGCGACTTTTCCAAATATAAGGTCAAGCCGCGGGGCTATGATGCCACTATCTACACTCCGGGAGAAATGGCCATGAACCCGAGAGCAGACCGGCCTTTTCGCTTTAACGGACTGAATATGTCTGCCCGAGAGGTGGCGAAGATGATTCCCCACGAGAGCAGCAGCAGCGGCCAGTTGGGATTGCTCTACGAGGCCGTCAGTGCCCTGCGGGCGGAGACGGATGCCTATACTCTGGAGGACATCATAGAGCAGGTAGTACGCAGCAATTCCAAGGTAAAGTGGAATTTGGTAGGCCAGCTTGAGTCGCTCCTGGAGCTGGGGCTCTTCTCGGGAGCGGAGACGCCTGTGGAGGAGCTTTTGCGACCGGGAAGGGCTGCCGTCATCGACATGACCGGCATCCTCCCAGAACTGCAGGCCATGATCGTATCTCGACTCTTAACAGATGTATTTGAGGCCAGAAAGCGCAGGCTGGTCTCGCCAGGAATGGTGGTGGTAGAGGAAGCCCACAACTATATCCCGGAACGGGGCACAGGAAACGCCGCCTCCACCAGCATTGTGCGCACCATTGCCGCTGAAGGCAGAAAATTTGGCCTGGGGCTGATGATCATCAGTCAGAGGCCGGCCCGTGTGGACAAGAACGTCATCTCCCAGTGCAACACTCAGATCATTATGAGGGTCACCAATCCCAATGACCTCAAGGCGCTCTCCAAAGGCCTGGAGGGAATGACGGGCGAGCTGGAGGAGGAGATCAAGAGGCTTCCGGCCGGCGTGGCCATGCTGGTGAGCAATGAGATCGAAAGGCCCATCACTGTCGATATCCGTCCCAGGAAATCCAGACACGGTGGCGTGAGCACCCAGATCGTGATCAAAGAGAAGCCAGCAGCTGCCGGAACCCGTGCTTCTCGGGTTACGGAAAAAAGAGCAGGCTCTCCCCCGTCGTCTCCAGCGGGAGCTAAGGCAAGCAGACCCGGGGAGAAAAAGGCAAGCGGCCTATTAAAAAAGGTCTTTGGGGCGAGAAAGATATGAGCCGAAAATTCAGCGATCTAAAAGCGAATGATCTGGCCAAGCTGCCAGCTTTAACCGATGATCACGTTTGCATTGGTGAAGAGAGAATTTATCTGCACCTTTTTAACAAAAAGAATATGCACTGGTATCTGGCAGAGTATGGCTGCATAGGCAAGAAATTCTTCGGATTCTTCGAGAATAAGGCGGATGGTTTGGCCTCGGGGCAATGCAGCACTGAAGATATACTCCATTGGGCGAAAAAAGGAGAGGCATGGGAGCCTATGGTCGATGAAGACTGGAAGCCGATGGCAGCTAAAGAGATTCCCATTCTGACAGAATATGTAAAGATGATGATTTGCCAGCCGGATATAACATAAGTCTTATGATGTTAAACCGCGTATCTAATGGCGTGGTTTCGAAATTCAGGAGATTTGAAATTCTGATTGCCTTATCACTGGCGATTCTTGCATTATTAGCCGTCAATGCCTGCGCCATCATGGATGGGGGCTCGGGACTATCCGCAGATCAGCTCATCGATGCCAGCAATGGGATTTACATCCCGAATACCGGTATTCCGAAAAACCCCCAGGAAGCGAGGAAGCTGTGGAGCGAGGAGAGCGGCATCAATTTCACCATGCCCGGCAAGCTATCAGGAAACGGCACCAATCCGCACGGCACCAATCCGCAGGCGTCCAGAAGCTCTGTGAAAACCGTCGAGGATCTTGAGTATCAGACAGCAAGTACCATGAGTTCAAGCCAGGATAAAGCTGCATCATCCCCAGAGCCGGCCATCTCGCAGACCGGATCTCCGGCAGTAAGCGTGGCTGGAAACTGGACCTTCCAGCTTAGAGACAGCAAAAACAGATTCCTGGCCCTGACGCTTTTCCAGTCAGAGAACGCAATTTTCGGAACGGGCAACATAAATGACGGCGGCGATACCATGAAGGTCTCAGCTTCCGGCTCAGTTGCTGCAGATAAATTGAGTCTGGATGTGATATCCTCTGGAACCATCAACCTTTACCGGCTTAAGCTCAATCTGAGCGGCGACTCCGCCTCCGGCGAATACAGGGCGTTCTCGACTAACAGCGATCCATGGATTGGAATTGTGGAAGGTATGCTAGCCGCGAAATAAATTTCGTATGTGTTTAGCTGGCCAGCTTCTCGGTTAGCATTTGGAGGCTATTCAATCCTCTCTGTCCCCAAGTTGCCAGTGTCGTCATGATTCGCTCATGAATCGAAGTTCCTTTGTCATTGCGCAGTGTGCCCAAGATCTTTCTTAAAACCACAATGGGTCGCAACGCTCTCTCTGCTCTATTATTGGTCGGCTTTACACCAGGATTAATGATAAACGTGAACCAGTAGTCAAATCCGTTGTTGATTTTCCTGATGAATTTCCGGACTTTCTCGGCAGAGTAGTCTTTCCTGATCCAATTCCTGAGCGCTTCTCGCGCCAATAGTGAATCATAAAACTCCTTAAGCGCGTTATGCAAAGGAACAGCCTCCGCGAACTTCTCGGAAAGTTCTTTTGATTCTCGAAGTAGATGTGCCCAACATCGCTGAATGCGATTTGTGAACCTGACATAAGGTTTCCACCCGTCGCATACGATTATTCCCTTGAATCTCCGAGTTAAGACTTCCGTCAAAACCTTCATGCCTCGGCTAATTCTTCATTTCAATGCGAGGTAATAGGTTTACAAACTTGCTATCCTTTCTGCTAGAAGTTAAAATAAATTCCAGGTTACATGCATAGTTTGTATTTCTAAAAAAGAATAAATTATTTCGCCACAGCCAGCGTCAGATTCCCGTGCGGCATGACCAGCATGCGTGCATCCCTGCCCTGCCGCGCCCTGGCTAACTGCAGGGCCTGCTCAAGAGTTGCCGCAGGAGTGAAGAAGCACATCTCGGCTCGTTCTCTGGGAAGAGCAGAGACCAAAATCAGGTGATGCTGCATAGACTCCCTGGCCAGGAAGGCGGCCTTGTGTCCGCCAAACTCGTACTCCCGGCCGAAGCGCTCCCAGCAATCCTCGGCGGATGACGCTTCACTTGCCCAGCGCTCGAAGACAGGATGGCCCAGCCCCTCACAGCACTCCGCCACCAGGATGATGCTGCCTCCCGGCAGGGCGGCATTCTTGGCATTATCCAGTGCTTTTTGAGCCTGGAAGAGGTTGAGGTCTTTAGGCCTGCCGCCGGCGCAGGTCACAACTATCTCCGCCGGCTCAACGGGTCGCCGGTACATGCGATCAACAGTAGCGGCCCCCACGCGATGAGCGGAGATAAAGTCGCCTGCAACCGACTGCACGATCTCCTTTTTGCCATTCAGCACGACATTCAAAATGAAATCAAGCCCGGCAATCTTTGCCGCATCCTCCATGTCCTGGCGCACGGGGCTGTCCAGCCTCCCCGTAGTTGAGAGCGGATCTCTCATCAGCTCGTGGTTCTTGATCACAGAACGCTCCGAGCTGACTCCAGGCAGGACGGCTTTAGCTCCGCCGCTGTAGCCGGCATAATAATGATATTCGATATTTCCTGTGGCTACAATCAGATCCGAGGAGGCGACCGTATCGAGGATCTCTACGGGCGTTCCCCGCCCTGTCTCGCCCAAAGATACGCAAGCCTTCGGATCGTGCTGCATGTATGGCAGGCTCGTGCAGTCCTGCAGTAGCAAGCACTCCTCCTCAGCTGTCATCCTGCGGTGCGTGCCCAAAGCAAAGACGATTTTCAGATCGGCAATGCCCAGGCCCTTGAGCCTCTGGATGAGAGGGGGAAGCATGAGGTGGCTGGGGGCAGGACGGGTGATGTCGCTCACCAGAATGCAGGCCGATTTGCAGCCTGCAAAATCATCCAAGGCGCTTCCTGCGGCATTATCTATCGATCTTTCCACCTCGCCTTGCGGCGCAGCCGGAAGCTCCTCGGCCAGGACTACCTCCGCCCCCTCGCCTATCATCAGATCAAGGCATCCTTGGCCGTAACCAAGCTTGATTTTGCTTTTCTTTGAATTCATTAACATTCCAGTGGCTAGCCTCAAGTTATCTAGTTCTTAGTTCGTCTCTGTGCGTACTCTGTGAGCTCTGTGTCTCTGTGGTTGAAAACGTCGTTAGCCACTGATTCCATTATTAAGTCTTCCTTCATCTTCTTACGTCTTCCAGATCACAGCGCGGCTGAGCATCTCGGAAAAGGCCTCGAAGATGGGCCGGTCCGTTTTCAAGAGGAAGTAGTCAGCCCCTACCTGGCTACATGCCGCTCGGATGCGATCATTATGCTCCGCCATGCGTCTTAGATACTCCTTCCGCTCATCCTCTGTAACGCGGGTGATGAGAGGCAGGCCGCTCTCCAGATCTACGAACTTGACATCGCCTCCGAAGGGTAGCTGCGTCTCTTCTGGTGCCAATACTTGAATTACCACCAGCTCATGCCCGGACAGCCGGTAGATGCTGGACAGGATATCTTCCGTCTCGCCCAGCAGGTCGGAAATCAGAACCACCAGGCTGGTCGTCTTGAGAAGCGATTCCACCTGATCCGCAATGGCAAGCAAGCCCGTCCCACCTCGGGGAGAGATCCTATCCAGCAGAGCGATTGTTTGAAAGAGATTTCTTCTTCCCCGTTTGGGCTCAGCCGGATATAGCTTATTGCAGAAGAGCGATATGGCATACTTCTCATTTTCCAGGGTGGCGAGATAGGCAAAGCCGGCTGCCAGGCGGGATGCATAGGCGAACTTTCCCTCATAGCCCATGCTGGCGCTGCCGTCCAGAAGGATGTGCACCACCTGGCTTCTCTCCTCCTCATGCTCCCGGATGTAGAGCTTCTCAGTTCGCCCGTAGACCTTCCAGTCCACCAGCTTGAAGTCGTCTCCTTTGCGGTACTCCCGGTAGCCGACGGGGCTGATGCCGTGGCCGAAGCGCAGGGACTTTCTGCCTCCGCTGTAGGCGGTCGATACCCGCTTCTTGACGAGCAGAGAGAACTTCTCCAGCTCTTTGAAGAACTCTGTATCCATGATTTGTCCTTAACGACCTAAAGATACATTTTTCAGAGGGACTGGCTCTTTAGAATGTCTGTTACCACCTGGTCGCGGGTGAGACCCTTTCTCTCCGCCTCAAAGCCCAGGATGATTCTGTGCCTCAAGACGGAAAAGGCCATGACATGCAGATCCTCTTTGGAGACATAGTTTCTGCCCTGCAGAAAGGCTCTGGCCTTGGCGGAGAGGATGAGACCGATGGTGGCCCTGGGGCTGGCGCCGTATGCGACGCCCTCCCACTTGCGCGTGGCCAAAACGAGATTTACGGTCGCAGCCTTCAGATCATCGGAGACGGGTATGTCGCGACATAGCTGCTGCAGCGCCAAGACCTCATCCTTGCTGACCACGTTTTCCACGCTCGGCTCTCCGCGAATGGTATATCTCTCCAGGATCTCCAACTCCTCTTCCCGGGAGGGATATTCCATGAAAATTTTAAGCAAGAACCGATCCAATTGTGCTTCGGGAAGAGGGAAGGTGCCTTCCATCTCGATTGGATTTTGCGTGGCCAGGATAAAGAAAGGCTTGTCCAGAAGATAGGTTTTGTTTCCCACAGTCACTTGCTTTTCCTGCATAGCCTCTAAAAGAGCGCTCTGGGTCTTGGGAGATGCTCTATTGATCTCGTCTGCCAGGACGATATTGGAGAAGACGGGTCCGGCCTCGAAGCGGAACTTTTTGCCTTTATCCATCTCTTCGATGATGGTTGTGCCGGTGATGTCCGCAGGCATAAGGTCCGGAGTGCATTGAATCCTGCTGTAATCAAGGCCCAGGCAGGATGCCGTAGTCTTCACCAGCAGCGTCTTGGCGAGACCTGGATTGCTCTCCAGAAGGGCATGTCCCCCCGCAAGGATTGAAATCAGGAGCTGCTCGATGGCCACATTCTGGCCGACTATGACTTTGTCGATCTCGCGCCGGAGCTTTTTGAATATCTCCGGTGCCCGGCTAAAGACTGCTTTCTGATCCTCCGACATTATTCTCTCCTTCTCTCAGTTTCTGGAGGGGGTTTTCGGGTAATTATAGCTTTTCCCTATAGCTTTTTCTGGAAGGCTCCTCGCTGCAATCGAGTGGGGAATGGAAGGCTTGAATCATAGCGCTATGGATTAGAGCTGACCCAAATAAGTCATCAGGGATTCCACCAGGTTTAATCCCTTTTCACCAATGCCGCTCAAGGCAAGGAGGGGAACCGCCTGAGATGTCGCTAATTTTATCAAGAGATCTCTATTGACCGGCCATGTGGGATAGGCGGCGATCTGGGAATATATCTTATGCAGAGCCTCAGCCTCTTCAAGAAACGCTTTTCCCTGAGTGGAGTCTAAATTTTCTCCTTTTTCCATTAGGTTCTGGGATATCTGATCTATCTTTAGGCCGACTGGATCCAGGCGGCTATGTACTTCATAGCGCTTCTGGGACATCATATTATGGACCTTCCATAAAGGCAAAAAGAAGATAATTATGGAAAGGCTTATGGGAACAGTGAGTTCTAAGATATGAAGCGGCCTGTAGAATTGGCCATCGGAAAAAGTTGTCCCAAAAATTATCCATAATCCCAAGTAGATTCCCCAAATGCTGATTATCAGTGCATTGTAGAGGCAGAGCTTGCCTAGAGGCTCTAGTCCTCCACACTTATCGGGATGGCCAATAAGGGGACGGAGGTTAAAATCCCTTCCCAGCTTCGCAATATAAAAGCTTACTACAGACATTCGCCAGGCGGCAAGCCCGATTAATGATGCCACGAAGAAGTCGATTGACAGAGTGAGCCACAAAGAATGCGAATTCGCGGCGATGTATCCTCTTAAGGATATTTCGATGAACTGCGATAAATTATTTATAAAAATCATTCCATAGGATATCTCCCATTGACCAAAATAATTGATTATTAACAGGCTCAGTTCGTAAAGTATCATTGGAATTATGAACCAAACGAGGAAGACTATTATACAGGAGAGCCATTGCAGAGGATGATTGAGCAACTCCTCGAACTCAACTATGAAATCCGCGTATTTCTTAGAATCCTCGCAGGAAGCAATAGAATTGCTCTCGACACCGTCCATATTTCCGCAAATAATACGTCTGTTCCAAATGAGAAAGAGCGTCTTTGGAATCTGCTGCTCGAGATATTTGAATGCAAGAAGAATCATTGAAGCTGCCAAGAGCCTTGAAATAAATAGAACATCGATTTCCGGGGAATGAATGTACGCAATGCCCAATTCAAAAAGGTAATTCGTGATCAAAGCGAATCCGAGAAAGATGATAATCGATGATAAAATAAGCCAGGGCGCATTATGGATAAGATATCTTAAGGATCCATTTCGAATAATCTGGAATCTCATTAACTTATCAAGGGGATCCTCAGGTTTGCATGACGTGCTTGGTGCAGTGGCCTTTTGGTCCTGTCCACTTGACTCGATCGATATGAGGATCACCGCCCAAATCATTTCAGCGAGGCTATTACGTCTAGATCTTGGTTGCGTTTATTCACCAGACCGAAGGCAATGCCACTTTCAATGTCTCTCTTCAAAATATTTATGCATTCTTCAAATGAGTTGTCAGCTTCGCTATTATCCCCCATATATTGCAGAGCTAATCCATTAAAGAATTGACATTGGAATGAATAAGGATCTATCTCTAAGGCCTCGCTAAAGCATCTCTGTGATCTTTCATAATCTTCTATAAACAGTAATGCAAGACCTTTGTGCATGAGGATGTGTCTCCGATCCATTGAATTCTTAGCTGGGACTAGATGGATAGCTTTTTCATAGCAGTTCAAAGCAGACTCGTAATTGCTGAGATAAACCAGGGTCAATCCCATCATTTCATACGAATAATAGGATTCTGGATTGATCTTTATTGACCGATTAAGGGAATCAATTGCTTCCTTATATCTGCCCATTTTCATAAAGGAGATTCCCTTTTGATCCCAAGCAGCGACTGCATCGTTTCTGTCTTTTTTCAGCTGAATGCATATATCATAGCACTTGATTGCATCATCATATCTATGGATTTCCTTTTTGGAAAGCGATCTACCCTTATGAAACCAAGCATCAAAGTAGAGGGGATCCAATTCAGTTGCCTTATCAAGACAACTAATTGCCTGTTCGTAATCCGTCATAGCATTAAGTATCATTGCCTTCTGAAACCAGGAGATAGAATTATTTGAACCGATGCTTATGGATTTGTCTGCACAGAGCAGGGCCGCATCTAGACGATCATTTTGAGGATGACTATAATTATAAAATTCTATAGATTTATTGAGCCAAAACTGCACTGAATCCTTGTCGCATGATCCGGGAGCAATCAGCGCCAACATGCTCACCGTCGCGATAAGGATTAGATATTTCATAATGGCAGATCTTCTTTCTATCTCATAATCTTTACGCCCGATGCGGAGATTACAATAAAAAATAGAGAGGATTCCTTACCTGCCCAGCAGAGGCGTTTTCCCAAACATGGGTGCCTAGAGAGGAGCTAGAGGAGAAGAGCTGGCAAGAAGAGGATGGGCCGTGGCTGGCGACGTTCTGCCTGGGCGAGCAGCAGAGACATGAGAAGATTCTATCCCAGCACGAAGCTCATTACGTCGAGGATTCCTTCCATCGGTAGGCGTGGTTCTTCCTTGGTTGTATATGCGCAAGGTCTCGAATACTGGATGCATATGGTGGCGTTTGGCCGGATCCAAGGCCGCAGAGTTTGGCTCAGGTGTATCCAGGAAGACCGACGCACCCAGTGGTGCATGGCCACAAAGAGCGCGGAACAGAGAATCAGCTACATCCTGCAGGAATTTTGATCCCCATAGAAAAAACACCAGCCAACAACTCCCGCAGAGCCAAAAGCGCAACACTCGGATTTGAAGCTGTTCGGCCAGGGCCCGCATGGTTCCCATTCACAGCACCCAAGAGTTCTCCGTCCGTTCGTCCTCTGTGCGCTTCTCGTGTCTTTTTGAAAAGGATGAGAAAATGTGCCGAGTGCTTGTCGAGCTGCCGCAGTCGGCCTTCTCCAAACCGGAAAAGCTGGCCCTGCAAAGAAGAAGGACCGTATCTCATCTTGTAGAAGAGGTTATCACCGGCCCGGTGGACTCTTTTATTCTTCCTTATGAAAAAGCCTGAAGCAACTAAATTTTTCAATTTGCTGGTGGATTTTCCATATCTGTCTCTTTGCCCATCACCCATGTAGCTAGAAGAAGTCGATCTTCCTAAATACTAACATGTCTGTAGAAAAATTTAAATATTATTTCTATTACTCTTTATCATGTGTTCAGGAAGACATTTGGCCACTCAATAAGGCTTTTTATCCTATTGGCTTTATTGTGGTCATCCATCATATTTTCTCAAGGAGCTCCCTGCACCGAAAATTTGAGTTATGCCTTCTGCGGGCCAATTTTCGATGCAGGCCGACCACAGCAATTGACTGGCGGTTACGTATGCGTCGTGCCTTATTGGCCAGAGCCATTGATCTGTGCAGAAATTCATAATAATCCTCCTGAAATACCGATCATCCCCGTGGGAACTGCCATTGGCGTCCCTGCGGCATCGTATAGCTATTCCACCTTCGCCATCGATCCGGATGGAGACAGAGTGTTCTACACCTTCGATTGGGGAGACGCAGCAGAATCTACCACGCCACTCATCAATTCAGGTGTTACTGCGAGTGCGAATCACACCTGGAGTAAAGCAGGGACATATAAGATCAGAGCCATGGCCACAGATAGCAAGGGCGCGTTTTCCGAATGGTCGGAGTCGCTCGACATCACCTTAAATACACCGCCAAACAAACCCAAAGCGCCATCAGGCCCAATTTCGAGCAGGCCAGGAACCACCAATAATTATACCGTTTCCTCCGCTGATGCAGACGAAGATCGGATGAGGTACACCTTTTATTGGGGTGATGGAACGGAATCGATCACCGGCTTTCTCGTCTCCGGTGCAGAAGCGAGCGCGAATCATACCTGGAAGAAAGCCGGAACATACCAGATCAAGGTATTTGCCATTGACGAAAGAGGAGCTTCCTCTGGATGGTCAGAGGCGCAAAATATCGTCATAAATTCCCCCCCCGATAAACCCTCCAAACCATCTGGACCCAGATCGGTCTATGCCTGGGCCGAATATGCTTACACTTCATCCGCATCAGATCCTGAAGGAGATGAAACAGAGTATACCTTCGACTGGGGAGACGGAAATAAGTCCATTACGGATCTTATCAGATCTGGATGCAATGCAAGTGCAGTGCACAGTTGGAGTGGTGAAGGAGACTACCGGATCAGAGTCATTGCCAAGGATAAGGTAGGAGCCATATCAAAGAGGTCCAGGAGTTTGATAATTAAAGTTATTGCAAACAGCAAGCCCGATAAGCCAAAGGTACTATTCGGACCGAGTTTTGGCTACGTAGGGATCGCTCATAGCTACTTTACAATGGCTAAAGATATCGACGGTGACAAAGTCAGGTACTCCGTCGACTGGGGAGATGAGACGACCTCCGCTACCGATATAGTCGATTCCGGCTCATTTGAAAACGTAAATCATACCTGGATTAGAGCGGGAAGGTACCAGATCAAAGCCAACTCTACAGACAGCAAAGGCGCGTCATCAGGGTGGACGGATCTAATGAATGTGACTATCCGTGACAATGATCCTCCCAATCCACCGATCGTACCATCGGGACCGACCTCTGGACGACGCAAGGCCACTTATAGATATGTTACATCTGCAAACGATCCCAATGGAGACCAGGTCAAATATGTCTTCGACTGGGGAGATAAAACAACATCCTGGACCGGTTTGGTCTTCATTGACTCCGGGAAGAGTGAAAGCGTATCTCACAAATGGAATAAGGCCGGAACATACCAGGTCAAAGCCATGGCCCTGGATGATAAGGGAGCCTCTTCAGGATGGTCGAATTCGCTAATGATCAATATATTCTCTGATTGAAAAGTTGTTCGTTTGCAGCATGGCACCCGCTCAAAACTAAAAGCATTCTAAGGAAAATTAAGTATGAACAGGCAATTTGATTTTATGGATGTGCTTCTGGCGGAACACAGTGCGAATATGACGAAGATCCGTGAGAATTGGGCAAAGTACATAAGCTTAGAAGATTATATCTGTGTAGGCCCATGATTATGTAGCAAAGGAGGCAAGAGAGCATTTATAAAGTTATAGAACTAGTTGGATCGTCTTCTACCAGTTGGGAGGATGCTGCCAGAAATGCAATCGACACGGCGTCTGAATCTCTTTGGAACCTTAGAATAGGCGAGGTCACGAAGTTGGATGTCAAGCTGGACGATGAGGGAAAAATAGCCTTATATCGGGCCAAAATAAAATTTTCATTAAAATACGACAACTGGAAGGTAGAGCTCGGCTGGAAGGCCAGAAGATGCGGGTCATCTCCGATCTCCTAGAGTTCTCCGAAAGTCCCACGATCATGACCTTATCCACCTTCCTTATGCCAACATATGGGTTCCACGCATGGTTCTCAAGGCCAAAAGATAAGGCCTTGAGCCCACCATCAGCCGACGCGGTTGGTTCAAGCAAATGGCCTACTCGCTCTCTAGCTTTTTATGTTAGGGGTTGGAAGGTTAGATAGCACACTTCCCCCCCGAACCAATGGGTACGTACAAGACGTTGGGGTTGGTCTTTATTCCCTGGACAAATTCCCAGGAAACCAGTGGTGGTGTGACTGATTCTCCCTTGATATGGTTTGCCTCAGCAATACCCTTTGCTTCAATGACCAGTCTCTTGGCTTCTTGCTCGGATTGCTGGATGGTAAACTGCATCTGCTGAGCTTGTTGTTGCTTCTGCTGTTTAATTGTAATGGCTTCTGAAGCTCAGCTGGCAGAAAGATTCCCCTTAACCAGACTCTTTCGATGATAATGCCAGTTTCACCAAGCTCTAGCTTAAGTTGGTGTTCGACATCTGCTTGAATTTCAGTCGACTTGTTGGTGTATATGTCTTCTGCAGTGTATTTTTTGAATTGATATTAGTTACTTGCAACAACAGTGGGGACATTCCTCACTGAGCACCACGGCAATTTACTTGCGAGCCAGGCCAAATCATCGGAGGAAGGCGTATTAAAATGCTGGCTTTGATGAATTACTCAATCCCTGGTGATAGTTCTTCGAAGTAGCCAATAGATGTGGGTTCTGATATGAGATTACGTGCGGAGAATGAGAACCCCGCATGAATTATTGGGACGACAGGCATATTGACGCAAAGGTTTTTTCGTTAGTCTTTCCAATTGGTGAGCAATAAAGGAGGGATTACGGTTACGAGGTGCATTAGGCAGGTAGGCATCGTCCTATTCCTGGTGCTGGCATGTATTCCGGCATTTGGATTCAAACCTTACTGCGATTGCTCAGATATGGGCGGCCAGTGGGTCACGAGCAGAGAACTCTTCGAGAATCACGTACTCACGAATAAGATTACGCAGATGAATATGGCAATCCAGATGAATGAGTGCGGCGCACAAGGCACTTTAGGAGAAAGCGGAAAAATCAATGCGGCTTTTGTAGGAAGAGTTGCAACCAACCTTGCAGGGAAATGGTCCTTGGGTGGGGAAGAGGGGACTTTTCAAATACAACTGCAAGATAGAGAAAAAGACTGTGCAAGTTTTGATGGATACATGTCTTCAGGGGACAAATCATGGAAATGGTCAGGCCATAAAGAGGCGATGAGTACCCTCCGCTCCTGCGATGCTGAATGTAAGGAACGTGATCCACATCTGAACTGGAATGGAGATACTTCCCAATACCCATACTGCAATTGCGTTTGCGAGGCAGGCTGGGAGTTTGATGTTTCAGGCAAGAGTTGCGTACCTGCCGAAACATCCGACATTAACCCTTGTGAGGCTGAATGCAAGGCACGAGCACCTGCTGGACAATTATCCCATATGGTCTGGAATGGAGATACTTCACAATACCCATACTGCAATTGCGTTTGCGAGGCAGGCTGGGAGTTTGATGTTTCAGGCAAGAGTTGCGTACCTGCCGAAACATCCAACCCAGCGTCCTCAGATGCAAATGCCCAAGTGACGACTCCAGAAGGTATTATTCCCGTCAACACAGGTAAAAAGACTCAGATCGTATTGCTTCCTGGCAAAGGTGCAAGTATAGATGTGATTTGCAGTCAGACTCGGGCCAAGATTGACCTTATCTCTCTATTATATGGAGATTATATATCTGAGTGGGAAAAAAACAAAATGCCTGAACATGTACGAATTTTAATGTGGACATATGTTCTCAATTACGCTCAGCTTTGTGATAAAAAAGGGGTTCCGTCATATTCCCAAGATACAGCAGCTTCTAACCTCCCAGAAAGCTCAGCAAATGAGATAAAAGTAGAGCTGCAAGAGGGGCCTCTCCGTGCAGAGATCATCAACGATCAAGTCTCTTTAGATATCGAGACACCCACAGTGATTGTATCTTCGCAGGGCAAGAACACCTTCGGCGTGGCTTATGATCCACAAACCGGAAAGAGCTTTGTAGCCGCTTATCAGTACCCGATCCAGGTCCAGCCCACAGGCGGTAGTCAAGCCCCCTTCACCCTCGAATCCGGCCAGGAGGTGGAGATCAGCAATGGCCAGGTGAGGCAAGCCACTCCATCCGGCCAGACGTCAGGAGAAGAAAAGGTCAGGAATCCAGGTTTTGTGCCTGAAGGCTCGCAAGGAGGATGCTATGCAGATCCATTGACAGGTGAAATAACCTGCATAGACTCCAATGGAGAGCCCTCGGGTGCAGAGAGAGGGCAAAAGAATGGGTGCTATCACGATCCCTATACCGGCCAATATGTTTGCATAGATTCCTACGGAGAGTCTGAAGGTTACCAGGAAGGAACACAAGGTGATGGATCACAGGATCTATGCTATGAAGATCCCGAAACTGGCGAGACAGTCTGCACAGGATCCAGTGGAGGGCCTTCAAATATCTGATGTACATGGGCTGATCCTACCACCATAACCTGTAAACCTTTTCTTTTATTTAAGCACCTTCAAATCCTAGGTCGTATTTTATAATTATAAATACCTTCCTGATCCTTTGACCCCCTAATGGTGCGCGGCGGATTGTGGATTCGCGTTTTACTATTACGGAAGCGGATTAATCGCGATCTCCTGGTTGTAAACCTGGATTTACCAAGACTATATGAACAGGCAGTTAGTCCAACGAGGATTTGGGAAGATTTTGGAGAGTTGTATATGGTGCTATGAACAACTCACGAATTGTGGCGCATCTGTCTTCCCTGCGCCGCCACCTGCCCAGCGATTGCAAGAAGGCCCTGTAGAAGGCCGCCCGCGCACACTAGGTCCGCCAGGGGGGGGCGCAGAAGGCTGCGGAATGCGACGCCGCGGGGAGCACCAGCAAGATGGATCGGGGCCCAGTTGGCTATCGTCTATTCTCAAGGATCTAAATCATAATATTCGTCACTCAGTTGTGTTTTCCTTTACCGATGACCAGTGGATGCACCCTAAACCAATCGGTGCAGAGGATGCGCCTCTCCTTGTGCAATCTCCAGGTCGCGCACGGCCTCCGCGACGAGAATGTCAGCCATGGCCGCCGCGGGAAAGATGATATCTGCGCTTTCAATGGGCCCGTAGAGCAAAAAGTCGGCTGCGGCCAAAAGCTGCATGGCCCCTGCCGCCGCATCGCAGCATTTTCTGGCAGTCATCTCCTTTTTGGAGAGCCAGGGCCAGGAGGAGACCGCATTGTGAATGCCTGAGCCGACGGGCAGGCCCAGGCGCGCCTTGGCCGCCACGGAAAAGCGCAGAGCCGACCCGGCCCCACTGCCCAAAGGCAACACTGCCGGATCGATGAGCAGATTGACCAGTCCCAGCTCGCGGGCCGCGGCCAGCAGCCCCTTCTCGCGCACCTTTCCGCCTGTCTCCAGGATGGCTAGTGAGCCGTCCACGCCCGGCTCGGCCGGATTGTAGGCCAGGATGATGGCTGAGTCGATCTCGCAGTCCAGCAGCGCATGAGCCTCCTTTTCCTCCGTGGCCAGGCTGATGCTGTTGTAGATGGCTTTATCTGCGTATCCCAGCTCCGAGACGAGGAGCGCAGCCGCGCCGCGCGTGGCAGCATCCGCGGAATCGATGATGAACGGGCCACTCCAGACCTGTTCTGCAAATTCGAGGTACTTTTCAAAAGCCAGAATGCTGCGCGCGTAAAGGTGCAAAACACAGGGGCATCCCGTCTCCTCGGACAGCTCCTCCTGGCGAGATATCAGCCTCTCTGCTGCTGTCCTATCGAAGAGGCCTCTCTCCTCATCCTTCACGATCTTGTGCCCGTGATAAAATATCGTGCCGCATAGAACAGAAGGCAGCTCGCCGGGCTGTCCTCCAAACTTCACTCCCGCCACGTTCACTATGGACTGCTCTCTGCTGAATCGAAACATTTGTCATCCCTCTGCCAAAGCCTCTTCATGAACCACTTCTATAACAAGCCAAGCGGATGTATCCATGACAACCCCCGCTCCAAAGGATAGATCCCCATCGCAAAACGCAACCTTTTGCGATGCGGCCTTTCTTTTTATTACCTGGAAGGGCTTCGCGGGATAAGGCTCACAAAGGCGGCTATATCTGGAGATCAGCTCTTCAATCTGCACAATGTCCTCGAGACCAATGCAGTCTATCAGCTCCACCTGTTGCTGAAAGCGTTGGATGGCTTCAAGCGGCAGATTCTGGATGAAGGGTATGGCACCATTGGAGCCGATTATCCTGCCCTGCTCATCTATGCCATTTCTGTGCAGCGCCAGAATGGTATTACCGGGCAGATGACCCTTCGACTCCACGCCGCAGAGGATAAGGAATCGGATATTGCAGTTGGATATCACATTGGCCACAATCTTCTCAATCCCTAGGTTCTCGGTCTTGCACTGGCCGCAGATGGCAGCATTCTGGGGGAAAAGCGGACTGGCTAAGGTTACCACCGCCACACCGCATTTTGGGCTACCTACCTGATAGTCGCCGCGCACAGGCGGCCAGGGATCTTCGTAGCATCGTTTGCAATTGCTGTCTTCCTGTGCCATATCGCTCCTGCTTTCTCACCTCAAAGACCGATCAGAATTTATTTATTCCTGTGTTAAATCTGATGTGATATAACTGCCATGCAAGAATCAATATGAAAAATTGAAATATGAGGATGGTAAATAAGTAAATCAGATAAGCAATAGGAATGACTCTCACGAGATGACTAATTACAAGACGACATCTTGCAAGATAAGTCTTGCCAAGCGAACGGCGGCACTGAAATGGCCTCATACAAAGAAAAGATCCTGGAAGTAATAGGGGAAGCCGATGTAGGCCTTACTACGGTAGATGTGGCCAAAAAGGCAGGCGTTAGCAAGACCACGGTGATCAAGTACCTCTCCGTGCTCAGCTCCGAGGGCCAGGTTGAATTCGTGGAGGTAGGTCCGTCCAAGCTCTGGAGAAATAAAAGAACGGGCATAAAGCATAAGGAAGAGGGAGCGCAGGCTTTGAATGTAGTGGCGCTACCCATGGTAGATATTGATTTTTTCAATGGCGAAGACAATACCGTCCACTTTTCGTTTCAGGTTGATCCGGAGCAGATATGCGCACTCTTGAAACGTGCCAACAAATGCATGTGCAAGGCTGATGATATATTAATTGAGGAATAAATACATGCCCAGCGCCCCGCAGAATTCTATACCAAGGGAGATCAAAGACTTCTTCACGGTTGAAAGCGGCCAGACGCTTCTTATCAAGGGCCTGCCGGGAACCGGCAAGACTACTTTGGCCCTGGAGATCATGAATAGCTTATGCGAGAATCGGAATGGAATGTACATATCCACTCGCGTGGATCCTCGCCGGCTTTATGCCACCAATCCGTGGGTGGAAGAGGTCGTCCCCCCCAAGAATGTGGTGAATGCTACCCAGACCAAGCTCTTAGAGAGCCTGAAGGGAGTCGGAAAAGATCTATCCAACTACTATGCAGTCCTGGATTTCTTCAAGGTATTTTTTGACGAGGCAGAGGAGATGGACAATCCCATGATCATCATCGATAGCTGGGACGCGGTCTTGAATTATACCGCCCACCTCATCGGCGATGCCCAACACAGTTTCGAGCAAAATATCTGTGAATTTGCCCGTGATCTGGACACCCACCTCATCTTCGTCTCCGAATTTGCCAGTGTCATGCCCCTGGACTACATCGTGGACGGAGTGGTGACCATGGAGCAGTTCCGCCTGCCCGGCTATGTCGAGGGAAGCATGAGGAGCCGCTACGTTCGGCAGATAAAGCTGGACAAGCTGCGAGGAGTCGAGATCGCCCAGAAGACCTACACCGTTACATTGCACAACGGCCGGTTTCGGTTCTTTGAGCCTTACCGGGAGCATAAAGATGCCAGAATTGCCAGTGATGGTATGAGAGTTCCCGATCCCAAAGACGATCGCATCTCCACGGGTATTCCAGACCTGGATATCATCACGGGTGGTCTGAAGTACGGCTCATGCAATGTCCTGGAGATTGATCACGGAGTGGGCAAGAGGTACTACCAGATCCTGACGGCCTTAGCCTCCAACGCCATTAAGAACGGCAGAGGCGTCTTTATCCTGCCCAGCATCGGCTACCAGCTCAGCACCCGCGACATTTTTGTTCCCACCAACGTCGTTGTCTCTCAGCCGGAAGGAGAGGATCCCGTAGCATGGGGAAAGGAGCTGCAGGAGAAGTGGGACGCACTGCGGGAGAGGACGGGCCGGCCCATACTGAACATCATCGGACTGGATTCCATTGAGTTCGCCTTCGGCTACAAAGCAGTGCTCAATTTAGTTAACCTGATGATCCGTAATTGGAAGGAAACCAACGACATAAATGTTCTCGTGGTAAAGAGTGGCCAGGAGAGCATGAACATGGCCGTTCATACCGCGGATACTTATTTGCTGGTCAACGAATTGAATGGCGGTCTTTGTCTGTATGGAATTATCCCAAGAACTGAGCCCTATTATATGCTTTTAGAAGATAGGAACAGGATCAGCCTGACGCCCATTGTCTAGCTTCTCCTGTCCCTTTTCTTTGATTTCAATTCAGGCTTTGCCAGGTTCAGGCTTTGGCCAGGCCCTTTGACTCGCGGGCGATCCGGACGGCGGCCTCCTTTCGCATCATCTCTACGAATTCCCTCTGCGTGGCGAAGATCAATGTGCCCGTGGGACAGGCCGCTACACATGCAGGGATGTCCAGATTCTTGCAGCGGTCGCACTTCACAGCCATCCGGACCTCGGTGTGACGACCTATAACCCCGTAGGGGCAGACCATCGCACACATCCAGCAGCCCACACAATTCTCCACAATGCGATCGACTATGCCTGTGACCGGGTCCTGCTTCATGCCACCGGTGCGGCAGACCGCAACGCAAGGCGCATCCTCGCAGTGGCGGCAAACGAGAGGCATCTTCTGCCCCTCTGCCATCTCCACATAGATCCGGCGCACTGGTCCCGGCTTTTCGGAGATCGCCGAAATGAGGCTCTTGCCAGCCGAATGCTCCACAGCGCAGGCCATCTCACAAGACCTGCAGCCTAAACAGCGGTCCAGACGGACGAATACTTCTTTCATGCTTACTGCCTCACAGGCCCAGTTTCTTGCGCTGGCTGTCGATGTGATCGATCATGAGCGATGCCGCCTTGTACGGGTCAGGCTCCACGGCGAAGCATGCCCCCACCACATCTTTAGCGCCTGAGGTGAGCAGTCCGGCAACAGCAGAGCTTCCCAGGACTGGGGGCACAGTTCCCAGCACCGTGAAAACTCCCGAGCCGACCACGTAAGCTCCAATGGACACCGCTTTTTCGCTCATCCACTCGGGAGCGGCACCTGCAGCGGGCAGGTCGCTGATGTCCACGCCCAGAGCATTGGCGAGCGCCGCCGCAGCGGCCAGAATGCGGCTGATGTCCACGCAGGAGCCCATATGCAGCACGGGCGGAATTCCCAATGCCTTGCATACCCCTTTCAAGCCCTCTCCGGCCATGTCTGCTGCCTCAGGGAGGAGCAGGCCGGCTTTGGCACAGGCCTGAGCATTGCAGCCCGTCGTGAGGACAAGCACATTGTTCTTGATGAGCTCTTTTACCATGTTGATGTGGCCATAATCATGAACAACCTTGGGATTGTTGCAGCCGACAACAGCCCCGATGCCCCGCACAGCGCCGCTCTTTATGGCCCCAATAAGCGGATCTAAAGTTCCACCCAGAGCGCCGACAATCGTCTCCACGGAGAAGCCCACCATGCATTTGGACTTTTCATTGGGAATGTGAACCTTGGCTGGGTTGCGATTGCGATAGTTGAGGACGGCCGCCTGGACTATGGACTTGGCCGTTTCAAGGGCGGTCTGTTCATGAAACTCCATATGCACGGCTCCGGGGAATTTGGCCTTGGGGGAGGTGGAGATGAACTTGGTGTGGAAGCAGCCCGCGAGCGCTCCCAGCGCGGGCATGACGCACTGCACATCCACAATCATGGCATCCACAGCGCCTGTGGCCACAGCCAGCTCTTGCTGCAGGAAGTTTCCTGCCGCCGGCACGCCGTGGCGCATGAGAACTTCGTTTCCTGTGCAGCACATTCCCGCTATGTTGATGCCCACTGCGCCTTGCTTTTTGGCCAGCTCCATCAATTGCGGGTCTGCGGCCGCCGCCACAATCATCTCTGATAAAAGGGGCTCATGACCATGAACAATGACGTTGACCTGATTGGGCTCCAGAACACCCAGGTTGGCCTCGGAAAACGTGGGCGTGGGTGTTCCGAAAAGAACGTCCTGCAGCTCCGTGGCGATCATGGAGCCGCCCCAGCCATCGGCGAGACCAGTGCGCAGGCCCTGCAGTATCAGGCTCACGTAGTCGTTGTCCACGCCCATATGAGTGCGATGCATGCACTCCACAATCTCCCGGTCGATGCCGCGCGGCTCGATGCCCAGTTTTTTCCATAGCTCCAATCGCCTGGCAGGAGCCCGGCGGGTGAACTGGATGGGACCGTCTTGCTTTCCAAACTCCGCCATGATGGCGTCTGCCAGAGCGATCTGAGTTTCCACACCGTACTCCTTCATGAGCCGCTCCAGCTTGGCCTGGTCTTTGATGCTGTAAGAGGGGGCCTCGCCCATAGCTACGGCCCGGAAGGTGTGGGCCACGTCTCGCGCGTGATCGGAGTGGGCGGCTGCCCCGGCGGCAATGCTGCGCAGGAAATTGCGGGCAACGATTATGTCAGCATTAGCTCCGCAGACGCCCTTGCTGGCGCCTTCCCCAAAAGGATCTATGCGGCAGGGGCCCATGTTGCAGTTTCTGCAGCACAGCCCCAGCTCTCCAAAGCCGCATTGAGGCTGCTGTTTTTCAAAGCGATCCCAGGCAGTCTCCAGACCGGCCCTCTGGCAGATATCGAGCATCTCCTGGCTGGCGGGATCTATGGATCTATCGCGAACATCCTTTGCCATATCAATACCTCTAATAATTTCTGAGCACAAATCAGGAGCGAATCCGCCTACAACTATTTAATACTAATCTATTTAATTTTAAATTATTTAGAACAGTTTTGAAAAGATATTTCCTAAAAAGTGAGGCACATAAGCTTTTATAAAAACAAAATGTTCATTATCATATCGTTAATTGAAAATTCCTTTAATAATGAATTCTATTTCTGATATTTTTGCTTGCAAGGAGGCTTCAAGCATACTTTGTTGCTCTGGAGAAAAGGCGAAGTTGGAACTCAGATAGATATTTTGTAACAGAAAATCATCTGGTTCTGATCGCATCAACTCATATTATGATTCAACCTCAGGCCAAAGATTGTCTCATAGGATTATATCACTTTCTGAGGAAATGATTTATACAACCCGGCAGCACTGTCCTCTTTCATGGGACATGTACTTGTAAGTCCTCTCAATTGGGGTCTGGGCCACTCCACCCGAGACATTCCCATCATTGAGGAGCTTTTGCGCCAGGGGCATGAAGTGACCATAGGCAGCAGTGGCAATGCCCTGGCCCTCTTGCAGAGAGAATGCCCAGAGTGCAATTTCATCCTCTTCAAGGACTACCCGGTACCCTACAGCGACTCTCGGTTTTTCCTTCCCAATTTTGTCGCAGGCATTCCAGCCTTGCTGCGGGCTTTTGCTGTTGAGAGAAAGAGGCTGGAACAAATACTGGCTGAAAATAAATTCGACATGATCATCAGCGACAACCGCATGTGTGTCTACAGTCCCAAGATTCCCAGCTACTTCATCACTCATCAACTGCTCTACAGCATGCCCGGCTATCTCTATCCCCTAGAGATATTGACCATTCCCTTCAATAGCTTCTTTCACAGCAAATTCAAGGGCGTGATCGTGCCGGATATCGATCCTAACGGCAACGGCAAAAATTTGAGCGGCAAGCTCTGTCGCGCCAATCTGAGTGTCACGAAACGCAGGGTCTACTACGCAGGAATTTTGACCAGTACAAAGAAAATGGCGGTGGCAGAGGATCTGGACTTCCTGGTCATTGTATCCGGTCCCGAGCCACAGAGAACGAAGCTGGAGGAGATTATTATGAAGCAGGTGCAGACCCTCCCCGGCGAGAAGGTGGTCCTCCTGGGAAGCCCGCAAAAGGAGTCGCACCGAAAGGTGGACGGGCACACCACTGTGCACTCCTATGTCTCCACAGAGGAGAAAGCAGAGCTTATGAACCGGGCCAGGTTCATCATTACAAGGTCCGGCTATACTACTATGATGGAACTGACGGAGCTGGACAAGAAGCACGGGCTCTTCACGCCCACACCAGGCCAGACGGAGCAGGAGTACCTCTCTCGCTACTACGCCAGGCAGGGCTGGTTCTTATCTCGCAGCCAGTATAAGCTCAAACTTGCTGAAGACGTGGAAAAGGCCATGCAGTACCGGGGATTTCCGGAGATGGCCAAGACCCAGGAGAACGTAAAAAAGCTTTATCAGGATGTTTTCAGGCGGCATCTGAACTGAGGGCAATTTTAATTTTAATGCTTATGGTAGTATCTACTTTGCACCTAAAGTCTTATGCCAGCACATAAAGCCCCTCACTTTAGGGACTTTAGATGCAAAGCCGGTCGGATAGGCCCTTCGCATGGCTCGATAGGGATTTTTCTTGCCATGCATGAGATCTTCCAATTTGATTTTGGTTCCTTCAACAATCCTGATCTCCTCTTCCTCAGTCAGCCCGTACAGTTTGTACACCACCGCATCGATCAGTTCATCCGTCTGCCTGATCCCGTTTGCTTCTGCCAGGTTCATCACCAGCATCCTCTCCGCCAGGAAGGCCTGGTGAATCGTGCACCACGTCCGATTTTTCCTGGCTTACGATGAAGTTGCCAGCCTCGTCCTTGGGCAGGCAGGCCTCCACCGAGGCCAGGATCTCGGCGTGCTTGCCATCGGAATCATTTCCACGTTCTTCGAGATATTTTCCTTATTCAAGTAAACAGGAGGACCTTGCTTGGGAACCTCATAAAATTCATATCTACCGATATTTGCGCCTCGAAGTATTATTTCGCCAGGTGGCTCATTAGACAAATATTTTTCAAATTGTTTATTGATCATGATTTCTCCCGGAGAAGAAGACGCAATTTCTTGGAACAAGCACAGAGCTGGATTTTCGTACAACTTTGAGGCCAATCTCCAAGCACTCCCGCTCCCGCAGACCGGCCCAGTCCGGAGACTTCTCCGGGCTCAGGTGGTTTTGCAGCTTGTAGTAATCGTCATCGCTAACTTTGTTGCCGAAGAAGGTGGACAGCCAGACATTGGCACATCTCTTATTTTATGTTCCTCATCTTGGGACAGGGCAGTAGCAAGGCCAGGCGGGCCCGCATGCACGCGTGCAGGCTCGCTCTCGGGGGCAGGGGGCCGGTCGGGCCTGAGTGCCAGGAAGAGCTGGATTCGAGCTTACCGGAATTCTACGGTCCATCAACTCCAGTTTTCAGGAGCATACAAATATTAAGCAGTAGCAATAATCTTTGCAGAAGGAAGCGGTGGTTTGGTTGCTTGTGATGTTTGAGGTTTACTTTGATGGAGAGAACTGGTGCGCTCGGGGAATAAGTGTCGGTATATTCACACAAGGAAAAACCCTTGATGAGCTAACTGAAAATATAAAAGAGGCAACTAGTCTGCATTTTGAAGATATTCTTGAATCTGGTGAAGAGCTGAAGATCTTATCGATTTCTGAATTTGAGGTGCAGCCTCTTGCAAAAGCGTCCGGTTGTTAGCGGCGAGAAGCTCCTTAAAGTGCTCGTTCGACTGGGCTATGAAATCATTAGGCAGAGAGGAAGTCACGTCCGACTGAGAAAGCTAACTGCCGCAGGAGATCATAATATCACGGTTCCTTTGCACGACGAGCTGGCGAAGGGTACATTAAACGATATTTTTTCTCAGGTATCCATCTGGAATGGAATTTCAGAGGATGCCTTGATAGAAATGATTAAGCAATCATAAATCAAACGACCAAAGAAGAAATCTCATTTGCAGTCTCCAGCTTAGCGATCCTTGCGAGCTGCCGGCAGCAGCGCCGGGCAGCCGCCGGGCCGTGGTTGCTGCCGGTGCTCGGCTGCTGCTCGTGGCCGCTGCCCTGAGCCGAGCTCTCCGGATTTGCTGTGCCGCTTGTCCTGTCGGGCTGGCTTGCCTGGCAATCGCTACGCTCGAGCATGCACCCGCACGCGGGAGTCATGACACCGAGGCAGCGCGACGGACCATAGCTGGCTTTGGGTTGGATTTCAAGGAGGGTCAGAAGGGTTTTGAACAAAATAGGGCCTGGTCTATCGTTTAACAAGAGAATTGAAATATCATTAAATACTATTATGTGAGCGTTAGCGCAAGCGTAAGCGAAAAAGATGGTATCAGGTCATGGAAGTTATCGATGAAGTTGCGAGCACTCTGAAGATGGATCGAGATGTTCTAGCTAGGGCCAGCATTAAGGCCTTCCTTGAGAGAGAACTGAGGCGCATAGAGGCGGAGATATTTGAGATTGGAGCCAGGCACGGCGTTCGATCCATTTTCGAATTGGACGATAAGCTCAAGAAAGGCGAAGTCCGGGAGACTGATATTCTAGATGATTTCCAGGAGCTTGACTATCTTGAATCAAGGAGAGACGAGCTTCCGGGGCGCGGGGTTGGGGAAGCAATGCCTCCGGTTCGCCATTACTATTAGCTGATAATTATAACCATACGACAAACGATCCCACCACAGAGGCACAGAGCGCACAGAGGACACACAGAGACTTTTGCAGAGGTTCGGGCAAGCTCCATCTTTCCTATCCTTGCGAGCTGCCGGCAGCAGCGTCGGGCAGCCGCTCGATCGTGGTTGCTGCCGGCGCTCGGGTCCCGGCTACGCTCGTGGGCCTGGCCGTCCGTGGCTTGCGGCGATGTCGTCAGGGCGGGCTGGCTTGCCTGGCAAGCACTCGTGCTCGGGCGCGCAGGAAGACCGGTCGGGCCTGAGGAACCAGAGCTGGCTCAGCCTGGATGAGGTAAATTATTCAATGAGTTAAATAACCCTAGGCTGCAACGTACTGCCGGATCTCGACTTGTGCTCCTGTGTTTGCTCTTTCCTCAGCATCCTTAAGCAGCTCGGCTGTAACCGCCTCACTGATATACGCCTCTCCGCAGTTGGGGCAGACTTGAGCAGGAACGCATTTTACTACCATTGTCAAACAATCTCGCTCAAAGGTAATTGTGGTTGTTCCGGGCTTAGTGGATGCCTTTTTACAGATAACGCATTTCATTAAATCCTCTTCCTGCATTCCAGGTCCCATTCCGAGGGATCGGGCTCGTAGACTGTGATTACTATTATCTCCTCGTCGAGGCAATTGTTGGCTGCTACGACATGAATCAGGCGACCCTTATAACTTCCCAGGATCAGGCAACTTGGGTAGGGTGTGTCATCTGGATATTCTTCAATCACCTCTCCGATCTCCAGCGCATATCGAACTTCTTCTGCGCTGACTTTCCGCTCGAACATCCGCTGGACAGCGTGAAGACGATAGGTGATCTTTTCGTTACTCATAGCCAGGCCATCATTAATTTTAGCTGTCGTCTCATCCAATAAACTTTCCCGTCTAGAAATCACTTGACTGCTGCTTCCTGTGGCATAGCTGAAAATATAACTAATCAGCTACGGTCCAACCACAAAGCGTACAAAGGACGCAAGAAGACTTTTTAAAAGCAATTCCTGAGGGCTCCAGTTCTGAGACCCTTGCGGGCTACCAGCGGCAGCGTCGGGCAGCAACAGGGCCGGGATTGCTGCCGTTGCCACTGGTCCCAGCTGCACTCGTGGCCGCCTCCCGTGGGCCGGGCCGTCCGGGGCTGCGGCGCTATCGTCAGGGCGGGCAGGAGGCCAGTTGGGCCGAAGTGACAGGTGGTGATGACTCCTGCTGAGGCAATATTCAGGATGCTGGGTTTCAGGAAACTGTGGTGATTTGCGGTTACTATTAGATGATAATTATAGCCGAACTATTACGAATATAACCGCAGAGGCGCAGAGCACGCGGAGGACGAACGAACGGAGACGACCATTGCTCAGGAGCAGTGCACTTTTTTGAAATGTGGTTGCTGTCGGCGCTCGGGTCCCGGCTGCGCTCTTGGCCGCCGCCCGTGGGCCGGGCCATCCGGGGCTGCGGTGCTGTTGTCAGGGCGGACTGGCTTGCATTGAAAGCGAGGCATCTTTTGATCAGCAAGAGGTAACGCTGCCGCTACGAATAAGCGCTTGTGGGCACACGTGCATGAAGCAAGGCACGCGAGATCAAAATTGCATAATTATCTTGGCGAGCTCTTTGAGCGAAGATATATAGAAATACATGAGAAACAAGTATCATTTTGGATTGATCTCCATGAAACAACTTGTAAAGGTCTCAACACGAGAAGGTAGTCCCATTCTGATTGAGATAGACGGGGTGGAAGGCGAACTAGTAAAAGCTGGATTTAAGGAAGATATAGCAAGTGCAAAAGGCACATTTGAGGAACAAATTGACATCCTAAGACCCATTGTCACTTCAATATGTAAAAAAATAAATGATATGAAAAAAGATTCTCGTCCTAATAGCGTTTCCGCAGAATTTGGATTGGGCTTCAAGATAAATAGTGAGGGGATACTCAGAACATTTATATCTACTGAAGCAAATGCCAATATAAAAATAAATTTTAAATGGGAATTAACAGAGAATTCCCAATAACCTCAGATTTTTCGCAGGGCTTTATAAATAGTACTTAAAGCAAAGCGAAATCCTATGGGTTAATAGAAATCCTCAACCGGGAATATTTAATAGTATATGAATATTATGATACAATGTGCCTTGTCACCATCACTAACTAATGCGATAATGCCAATAACGTAACATTCTCCAATGGATTAATATTATATTTTCGAGTTCCAAGCCTGAGCTCCCCAATTTTGAGGCATATAATGTCGTTACATAGCGATTAGTGATGCCTAAGAGGCACCTTGCTTTACGAAGGAAAAACGATAACATTGACCTTGTTTCCTGAATCCTTTGCCTAAGCGATGGGAAGCTCAGGTTCCAAGCTACTGCGGTACGCAGTAGGGTATATACTATAAAATAAAGGATATTTAAACATCTTGGTCGAGAGCATCATGATTGCATATGCATTTCTTTGCGTCGCCTACACATTTATTATTTTTTAATAATATATTAAATTCATTTTTAGATAACTGCCTTATCGGTCTACGACCACTTATTCCATTTAAAGCAATCGTTTTTTTTCTGATATCGGGATCAATTGCTATTGGGTTATCCAAATAAATCCTAATCTCATTTAATATTAATGTCCAAGTAAAAGCTCGATGATGCGCATAAGAAAAATTATTGTCATTATTATATTCAATTGCTAGCCTTGATTGTATTTTTGCATTGCCGACGATGCCTCTTCGCTTAATATAAAAACATACTTCGTCTAGAGGTTTCATTTGGTATACTTGGGAATTTTGGCCTAATCCAGGAAGCTCCATATTGCTTGTAGAGACAGAAATTTTTTCTTCTAATGTCTCTATATCTAAGTAGAGAAGCCAATAATTAATTTTGGGTGTAAATATTTCTCTTGCCAAATCTGACACAGTTTTATCGGCATCATCAAGTAATATTCTCTTCATCTTGTCAAGATCATTAGAAATCTCAGATTTTTCTTGACATAATTTTTCTATTAGATGTATAGTATGTGCCCTAAATATTGCATCTCCATTTTGAATATAAGACATGAGTATTTTCAGTATTGTCTTTTTAGGCAAGTGTGGATGTATTTTTATAAATAGCTTTGAATTAAAATATATATAATCTAGATGTTTATTTTTTAATAGATTATCTATAATACTAATCAATTTACGATTTCCAAAGGAATCGATTGAATAATTCACATAATCAACGACTTCTTTTAGTATTAGTGCATCATCAGTTGTAGATATTGCGCAAACTATTTCTTCTAAGAAAGAAATCAGCGAATCAGGTTTATTTCTAGATTCCAGATATCTTCCCTCGTGAATTCCGTTAATTTGTTGAATAATAGACGCTTTTGTCCAGTTATTTTTGCTTCTAGAAAGTGAAAAAATCAATCTCTTTTGCTCTAACGGAATATAATCAAAATTACTCAATAGATAAGATATTGGTCGCCCTCTAAATTTTCTATTTGTTCGAGTAGATAGTATTTCAAACATATATGTTTGATAGGTAATCGAAAACTTATTCAAAGATTTTTTAAATATATCATATACAAAGTTATTTATTTCTTCGCGTTCATCATCAGCGAGTTTTAAATAGACGTTCTTGATCTTCAAAGGATCTCTTAATTTAGTTATTATATTTATAGAAATATCTCGAAATTGATTATGATCCACAAATTCATCAATCAAATCAATATAAACATCCTGACACATTTCATCATATAAAAGAATTATATATTCAATAGCACCCATATAATTTCGATAGTTCGGAATTTTATCTATTATTTTTTTAAAATCTTTTATAACTAATTCCTCGTCAAATATTTCGTGTTTTAGTAAGAATTGTCTCGCAATAACATATTCGAAAAAAGCCTCATAAGTAAAGCCAATTTTATATTCTTTTGTATTTTTATCTATATCTTTATAAATTATTATGCTTTCGCTCAATATCTTTGTAAATATAGTATTAGGATTATCTGCTCTTTGTTGAGTTATTCTTTCAACGGTACACTCAAGAAGTTCAACTTTTCCTTCTCTTTCCATTTCCGAGACGATTGTGTGAAGGAATGCTTGTGCACTTCTCTTCTCTTGAGTACTAGAGAGTTTCTTTTCCCAATATCTATTAAATATCTGTATTCTCTTAATGTCTCTTTCTGGAATGCTATCTTCTTCATATGCTTCTGCAAAAAATCTTAGCATAATTGGCTGCTTACATATTCTTTTTATATCGCTAGTATCTGGCAAAGATCCCTTTAAATTAAAATGGTTTTTATATAGTTCCCACGCAATATCAAATTCATCATCATTAAATTCTTTAAGTATTGTGCCTTTCCTATTTTGCCAATCCATTCCTTTTGCCATATAGATGCTATTGACAATTGAACTCTCGCTTTCAAAGAACCTCCAATCAATATCTCTGCAACTAATAATAAATGCAATATTCTTTTCTTTAAACGGCAAAATTAGATTCGATAAGTGGATCTTTAAATATTGAGGTGTAAGGCACTCATTAATTGCATCCACAACTACAATAAAATATTTATTATTATTTTTAGCGACTTTTTCAATTTCGTTTAACTCATAAGAATGACAATATTCATAAGCTGTCTTTAAATCCTCAGATAATTTATTTTTTATAGAGTAAGACTCATTTAATAATATTCGCCCACCAGAAAAGAAAACAATTGGATAGATGTCTTCGTATTTTTCGGTAATATAGCATAATTGGTTCGTCTTTCCAATTCCTGCCTCTCCTACAAATAAAAGGCAATTAAATATTTCCTTCTCTGCCCAAAAATTTTTTGTCGGAATTTGCTCATCACGAGACTTTTTTTTGTTTTTTTCTCGAATAACTTTATTTTCGTCTTCGATTTCACTGTTTCTCTCTCTTATTCTTAAGTTCTCTTTTTTGGTTTCCTCAATATTATCTATAAAATTTTTAAAATTTTCATCTAATTCTTTTCTTGCAACAAAAAGAGAATTTATATATTTAGTACCTATCGCCTGAATTTCTATTTTATGTTGCTTTTTGCAGGCCAATAATAATTTCTCGTATTCTTCAGGAATCAAATTGATAGAAACTTCTGGGCAATAATTTTTTATGGTTTCTATAGGAATCGCAAATGCAGAATTCTCAAATTTACCATACTCATCTTTTGTTAGGATACTAACAACAAGACCTATTACAGATTCCCTCTGCATGTCCCATATCGGAGCTCCACTAAATCCCACTGAAATATCATTTGAATTTATATGCAGCAACTCGTCATTTTTTCCAGCTCTTCCCGAGATGCACCCAGATACTTCCAATCCTTCAATTTTGATCTTGGGAAAACCAAAGGTTTTTATTTTATGATCTATTGATCCACTTGAATGACTCAATTTGAGGGCTTGTACTCCATCAGGCAATTTACTATCTAGCTTTAGTATTGCAATATCATCCCATTCTCGATCTTTATTTCCAACTTTTATAATATTTGCTTTGTATTTCTCTTTTTCTGATTTAAACCTGACCTCCCCAAAGTTTAGGCACACATATGAAGTGCATCCAGGATTTCTCGCTGTTTCTTGGTAATCTCAGTTGTGATTTTCTCGCCATCCGGCAAGATCATTAGCTTGATCTTTTCTAGTTCAGTGAGCAATCCTTCCACTGAATATCGTTTATTCAGCTCGGCATTGACCATGAGCCTGGTCAGCTTCATTCTTAAGATCAGAGCAAGAAAAGCGACGAACAGATAGCCACTCAAACTGTTATTGGTTCTTAGGTTTGTTGGCATCAGTTCGATGTCGTTCTTCAATACATCGAATCCTTTCTCGACGACATCTTTGCTTCTGTAAAGTGAAAGACACTCATTCCAAGAAAACTCGCCCCGATACAGCAGAATAAACTTACCCATCTTATTGATGGCCTGAGAGACAGCTTTTTTTCTGAGGGAGACCTCAAATTTTCCGTCAACTGCTTTCCATTCGATGAACTTGGCATCTTTTTTCGCCGTTTCCCTGAAAACCACACTCGGAATCATCCAGCTCTTTAAGGTCACAGCCTTGAGCCGTTCCATTAAATCGTATAGCCGCTTATAGAGAGTACTTCGTTCCAACTGCTCTCGCTTCTGATCGTAATATGCGTATCCTTTCAGCTTGTTTTTGCCTACCTCGATGTCCACAGGCATGACAAAGAGCGGTTCTTTCTCGTAGAGTTCCAAATTCTCAGGATCATCGATGCTGCTATGGATGGCGGATATCGCCTCTTTGACATTTTTGAGAGTACTTGTTGGGGGGATGATGAACGACAAATCCGCTGAGACCATCTCATGGATATTGGCAGTCGAGAAGAAACCACGATCCATGATCATAGTATAATTCTGAACACCCAGGGCCTTTATTTTTTTGACTGTATTCGTGAGGGTAGTTACATCCGAGATGCTTCCTGGATATAGATCATACATTACCGGTATGCCTAGATCCTTGTCCACAATCAGAGACAGGTTGATCTGAGGCAGATCGAGACCATCTCGATTATAACCGTATTCCAGTAGCCCTATGTTTTGAGAGTAAGAGGACAAAGAAGTGATATCATAAACCAGAGTGCTGCATGTTGAGATTCTTTGGATTAGTCGATGAGCGAATTCCAGATTCGCGGTGCTCTCACCGATACGGCTTAGCATTCGAGAAAGGCTCTGAGAGGATAGGGGAAGATCGGGATGGTCTTCCGATAGAATTGTGCCTTCATACCAGCTTTGGATATGGGTTAATGCTCGGGGACGCAAAGCAAAATTCATAGCCAGAGTTAAAACAGGCCAGACTTCTTTGCTGGGCAAGACTCCATAGAGAATTTCGTCTAGTTTAAGGTCTTCTGTTATCTTTTTCAGTGGAACGAATTCGCCATGTGATAGAACTTTCTTTGGTATTTTTCCCTGAGATCGGACCTTGACAGGAACTCCATTAACATTCTTGCCGAGATACTTGCTCTTCTGGCGAATTTTCTTCTTTTCTTTGTTGTAGTAAGGAGTGATTTCGTAGATATATTCAATTCCACTTATATTTTTTATTCGATTAAACGATTTCATGTGCATATTTAGGCACATAATATTATTTATAGATTTCGGTTATAGATAACGAAAATTTGTTTAATATGCCTAAATCATGGGGAGGTCAGGTTTAAAACGAACTAATACTTTATCGTCTTTAGTTATCGCAGAATCCAAAACATGGTAGCATGTGACTATTAGGCCGGATTCTGATATTACAAATCCAACACCTAAAATTCCGCGTCCGCTAGGCCTGCAAATTGATACGACAGATTCAGTGAAATCGACAGACATAATTTTTATCTAACTATTTAATTTACTACATCATGATCAAATATTAGTTAACATTTTCCATATCATTTATTATTCATACTCTTGATTGCGTTCAACAATGTCGGGATTTGT
>Ga0351903_1017_pt1 | contig 46502 bp, 29 predicted proteins | sample BONcelHT113001D6_FD_206874 | JGI IMG/M metagenome (GOLD analysis project Ga0351903, IMG submission 206874) | Enriched cells from coal bed in the Powder River Basin, Montana, United States - BONCAT cells T11 rep1 HSBNCT.T11.300.1.D6 ... | reverse complement strand
GCTCAAAATACTGTTTCATAATTGCTTTCGCTTTTTCAATCTCAGCTTTCGGAATTTTATCAGTCTTTTTGATAATCCCATGAGTCGCTACTACTAAAGTCTCAGTCTTGTCAGTTTTATCCCAAAATGACAACAATCTGAAATATGTTTTTTTGTATTTTGTCCTAAATTCCCAAATCAATTCGTCAAGTTTTTTGAATAATTCCGGGTGAGTAGCTTTCAACGTTAATCTGGTTTTGGTTGCTGTTCAAACTCCCGCTTTTTACAACTTCTCCCTGCATATTTAAAATGGAGTATTCCTGAAATCCATCCAGATTATTGATGTAAACTTTATCGGTTGCGGGATTTGGGTAAATGGTGGTTTTATAATTTTCAACGGTTTCGGAGCTGGTAGGCCATTGCAAAACAACTTCTTCCAATTTTAATTCGGTTACTGTAAAACCTGCGGTTGATTTCCCCAAATCGAAAACCATTCGTGCGGTATTGTCGTTTTTGCTCTGGTCGAAAACATACGTAAAAACTTTAAAAGAATCGCTTACTGTTACAGAATTATATCCGCTGTATGATGACCATGGATCGACACTCATTCCGATGTAGGCGCTTAAACTTCGGGTTGTTTCTGATTTTGCCTTATCAATATTGTAAAAAATCTTTTCTTTTGATTTTTCATCAATCGAATCAAGCAAGTCCCAGACTTCACCAAGTAATATGACATTAAATTTCTGCCTCATTCATTATCTTCTATCGGTGCAAAGATAGTAAATAAGTTCTAATATATGGAAACATTTAAGAGTTTTGTAGTTTGCCTAATGACTGGTACATGTTGTCGTTGCGGATTTTGGAAAGTGTTCATATAAGTTCTGATTGACGGAACCGTTTTGCAGTTTGCACCAGTATTTTTTACTTGTTGATTGCTTTTAAAATTCTTTCTTCTTTAATAAGCACATCCTTCATTAAGAGTTGATATGGGAAATGTTTTAGTTTAGAATTCCTAAATCCTTCTAAAATATGGATTAATGAACTGGCAGTTATTAAGGATAGGTTTATTTCAAATTCCAAATCACATTCGTTAACGAAATCATCACTAAAATCAGGTGCAATAAGAAGCGACTTGACAACATTTAAACCATTGTTCTTTGCTAAATTCACGTATGATTTAATCTGTCGTGAAACTGAGCTAAATTTATTATAACCACTTTCTTTAACAGTTTTACACTCAATTACTATAACATCGTTGTTGCCAAGATTAAGAATTATATCTGCTTTATCTTTAGCAGTGTTTAATTTATTTTTTAGTTTTTCATCAACGTTAAAACCTAATTTCTCAAATATAGATTTTGTAATTTCTTCAAACTTAATTCCTATTTCACTTTCCTTGATTATTATTCCATTTTCTTTCAGATACGAGAGGTTTCTGAATCCAATTGCTTCATAGTTTTCAATCATCAAATTCTCTGCATCTTTATATGCATCAAGGATATTTAAAACTATATCTCCTCTGGTTTTTATTTGTTTTGCAACTGCAAATGTCTTTAATTCATCAGATGGAATAATGTCAAGGACATCATGGGGTTTAATGTTATAGTCCAACAATGTTGCATTATCAATAATTACATCTTCCGAAAATTCAAATTCATCTGAGACGTACTTCTTAAATGATTTTATTCCCTCATTTAAATCAATTAATAATTTCTCATATCCTTCAACCGAAATACCTACTTTCTCGTCTTTTTCTAATTCTTCAAAATACGCAATTATATTTTCAATTTTCTCATCAATTGTACTACCTCTTAAAGGTGTTGAAACCTTCAAGCCACTCTCCCATAAATCATTAACTAATTTTTTCCTTTCAGTTAAATTAATATTCTCTTTGTGCAACTCATTTGAAAGTAGGTTAGAAAAAGAAATACCTTCTTTTATTATTTGCTTAATCTTTGAATCAAAATCAAGTTCTTTGATGTCAATGTTGTGCTTTCTACAAATGAGGTTAATTTGAGGTTCCTTGAATGTTTTTAAAACACGGCGAAGATACTTATCTGCCAAATCTTTTTTACGTATTTTACGCAAAACTGAAACTACCTCATCGGCAACATAAACCAAATTGTTTTTCTTTGAATAAAATATTATACCAATGTTTTTTAGCAAAAATATTACATTATCAATATTTAGTTTTTCAGGAGGAATTATCAGATAATTAATCAATTTTACTTCCTCTTGCGATAATTCAAGTTTTTCCGCTAAAGTCAAAAGTATCGACAATTCATCATTTGTGATTTTTTTATCTCTATTGTTATCTAAATCATTGATATATGCTCTCTCTACACAAGATTTATATATATTATAATCACGTTTCCGCACTTCATCAATTTGTGACTTCTCGGATGAAAGTTCCGTTTTAAGTTGCAGAGTTTTATTTCTTATTTTGGCAAGCTCAACTTGATATAAATGAGCTAGCCAATTTTGGTTCATTATACAATTGCCATCCTTAATCAATATATCAATAAAAATATCCAACTGTGAAGTTGTATTCACAAACTCTGCAATCACTGTTTCTGCAAATTCGTTTTTGATAAGATTAAAAACTTTTGCAATATTAATACTATCGACACTTTTTAAATCATTTCTACTTTCCGATAATATTTTGTCAATCTCTTTACTGTTTTTTGGGTTAAAGGACTTAATATTGTCAATAATCTTTAGAAACGAATTCTTTTCCAGAGAATTAACATTATCCAATATTTTTTCTAGTTTCATTTTCGGTTATTTTATTTAACAATTCAGTAACTTTTTTATCCAGGTTGTCTATTTTCTTTTCAAGCTCATCATTATTGTCGCTAACCATTGAATCTACAAATATTGAATTGACTAGGGAAAGGCCAAGAATGCCGCCAGTTAATACAACAATAATGAAATAAAGATAAATGAAAAACGAACTAATTGTTGAATAATTGGCTATTATTTGCTCCGGGATTTCAAACCAACCCTCAACAGTAAATATCTTAAAAGTTGAATACAGCGCAATCATGGGGTTTTTAAAATATTCAGAACCAGAACTGTTGAAAAGATAGAACGACAAAATACCAATTATAAAAACATAGGTAACAAAGCCTATCAAAACAAAAACTGATGTTTTTAATGCTCTCTGAATTCCTGCGACCAATTGATTTACGTTTGGAATAAACTTAAGAAAACGTAAAGCTTTAAATACTCTTAAAACCCTAAACACAAGCAAAAAACTTATATCTAACATACTGAGATTAAAAGCAAAAGTTATCAATGCAGGGATTGATATTATTATCAGAAAAAAATCCAATTTATTCCAGTTTGATTTAAAAAATTGTTTGAAACCAATGGATTTTAATTTAACAAGTAGTTCAAAAATAAAAAGTGAAGTAATTAAATTATCGGCTATTGAAAACAAAAATATGTCATATTGAGAAACAGCATAACCACCTAAAAATATAACAATCGTATTCAGAAGAATAAGTCCTAAAATAAATTTATCATTCAAGAATAGTTTTCTAATCATTTTATTTAGTGCTAAGGCTGTTTAAAATGTTATTATTGATGCAAACGAATGTTTTAAATTATATTCATTTATGTTGACTATGACTTTTAATCTTTTATGATTGTTTTTTAATGTTTTTGCCTGGTGTAATTTCATCAATCTGGTATTTTATTCCTGTAAATGAGTAGTATGTTTCAGAATCGTGTTGTTTTAACGGTTTAAAAATAAACATAATCCGGTTAATGTTAAACGGGTGCAGGCATTAAATTCCGGCTTTTCCAAAAAAAAATTACGGGTACCCTAAATTAACGCGCGGTGTGGTGGCAGAACTTAACGATTTAAGCGCTTTAAACCTCTTTTTTGCCGACAGACAGGTAACTGTTTTCTTTTCTGTTTTTTATCTTTGCTTAATGCTTGTTACACGGAATAATAATTTTCTTTCTTGTAAAGCAAATTTTTACAATTCTTGTATTTTCGTAATGATGGCCGGATAACTTTACCATTAAATTTCAGGTGCATGAAAAAATCAGTCTGTTTTTCCCTGGTTCTCTTTTTGTCGGCAGTATTGCCGGGATTTTATTCTTTCAGGCCGGATGATCGCTTTCAGGCAAACGATTCATTTGATTTTAACAGCGAGCTTACCGGTAAGGAACTGGCTTTGCGATATTGTGTTATGTGTCATGCCTTTACGGAACCATCCCTGCTGGACAAAAAAACCTGGATTTCAAGTGTATTGCCAAATATGGGTATGCGCCTGGGCATAAAACAAAAAGGCTCTGATCCGCTTAAAGATATGGACAGTGTTGATAGGGAAATCGTAAAACGTTTGAATATTTATCCTGAAAATCCCTTGATTTTGAAAGAAGATTGGGAAAAAATAACAGAATACTTCAGGAATGAAGCTCCCTCCGCCCTTCCCAAACAAAAAACGGATGTACCCGTTGATAAATCCTTGATGCCGTTTACACCCCAATTTATCAGTATCGGTGAAAATAATTTCCCAATGGTAACCATGCTTGGATATAACTATTACACCGATGAACTTTTCATCAGCGATTTCGATATTCTGTATTCGTTAAAAAACACCAGCGAAATCACCGGTCAATGGAAATTAAACAGTCCTGCAACCCACATTGAATTTCAAAAAAATCAGGCTCCGCTGGTACTCACTGTCGGTCATTTTGGTCCCTCCGACCAAAATCTTGGCATTCTGTCGAACTTATACCCCTCCAATGACAATAAGAATGTATTTATCAGCAATTTAAAAAGACCGGTGTATTTTGTAACCGGTGACTTAAACGGCGATAAAAATAGGGATGTGGTAGTGTGCAATTTTGGAAATTATCAGGGCAGCTTATCCTGGTTTGATGGTTGTGATCCGGAAAAAGAGCATGTTTTAAGTTATCTTCCCGGCGCCAGAAATGCCGTAATTAAAGATATGGACAAGGATGGCAGGCCCGACGTTGCAGCCCTGATGGCACAAGCCTTTGAGAGAGTTTCTGTTTTTCGCAATGAAGGAAACAATGTTTTTACAGAAGAAATTGCTGTTGAATTTCCTCCGGTTTACGGAGTGAGCTATTTTGAACTGGCTGATATAAATAATGACGGGTATGATGATATACTGGTGAGTAACGGTGACAATTGGGATTTATCTGCCATTGAAAAGCCGTATCATGGATTCAGGATTTATATCAATGATGGTAAAAACAAATTCACGGAAAGCTTTTTCTTTCCAATGTATGGATGCAGCAAAGCGATGACCGGGGATTTTGATAATGATGGAGATTTGGATATTGTCGCCATCTCTTTTTATGCCCAGTTAAAAAATCCGGGTCAAAGTTTTGTTTATCTGAGAAACAACGGCAACATGAATTTTACAGCATCTTATTTGCCAGAAGCAAAGGATGGCAAATGGCTGACCATGGAACTGGCAGATTTTAATAAAGATGGTTTGTTGGACGTAATGCTGGGTTCATTTATTTATAACGTTAATGAATTGAGCAAAGCAATTACTGCCTCCGGGCATACCAGTTTCTCCCAGGTACTTTTATTGACCCAAAAATCAAAATAGTAAGTTTCTCCTGACTTTTTGATATTTAACGATTCAATTTGTGGTAAAAATCACAAAATCAGATTTTTATGATTTATTAACCTTTCAAAAAAGGTATTTAAGACAAATATGTCTTAAATTGCCTTGAATAGTATAAGTTATCAATCGATTAAAAATTAACATTATGGGATTAGTTGTTGCGCCTGTAGTAAAAGGCATGGAAGAAGAATGGAAAAGCTGGACATTAAAGCTAAAGGGAGAAATGAAGAAGGACTACGACGATTTGAATAAACGTCACGGGCTTACCCGTCACGATGTATGGGCGGTGGAAACACCAAATGGCCTGCTGGCAGTTGTATTGCACGAAGGACCAGGCGCCGGGGCGTTTATGCATAATGTGGCTGTATCTGATAATCCTGTTGACATTCAGATGAGAGAAAGTATTGCAAAATTTCACGGTATGGATATGAGTGCGCCACCTCCGGGTCCAATGCCGGTTAAGTTGGTTTAGAAAAAAACCGACATGGAAAAATGAACCACTACCTGTTTTTTTGCAACGATTTTTGTAAATGAATTTACGTTTTCCCCCAAACCCCCGCCACCGGAGAATTGCAGAACTTGCATTTACCTTTTTCAATATTGTTCTGAATAATGGAATAACCCCGGCGTTCAACAACGGTTTTGATGCATTTGGGGCAAGTAGTACTTTCGGAACCTAAACCGGGAACATTACCAATATAAACATGTTTCAATCCTTCCTGAACTGCAATATCGCGGGCGTTTTTTAACGTATTAACCGGAGTAGGAGGGAGTTGGGTTAGTTTGTGCATGGGCTGGAACCGGCTGAAATGAAGCGGTGTTTCTGTGAATCCGTTTTTTGCAAGCCAGCCGCACATCCGTTTTATCATATCCAAATCGTCGGTCCACGATGGAACAACAAGATTGGTGATTTCGAGCCAGACACCTTCGTTTTTCATGGTTACCAGCGTGTCGAGAATTGGCTGGAGTTTTCCGGCATTCAGTTTCAGATAAATCTCGTCGCTAAACGATTTCAGGTCGATGTTGGCAGCATCAATTACCTTGCACAGTTTTAGCAACGGTTCGCGGTTGATGTATCCCGCCGAAACCATCACGTTTTTAATACCGGCCTGCCGCGCCAAAACCGATGAATCGTACGTGTATTCGTAAAAAGTAATGGGTTCGGAATAAGTGTAGGCAATCGAATCACATTCATTGTTAATGCAACTTTCAACTACTTTATCGGGGAGCAGGTCGTAATTTTTGGTTTTTTCAGGACTGGTTTGCGAAATTGTCCAGTTCTGGCAATTCAAACAGGCGAGATTGCAACCGGCAGTGGCAATTGAAAAAGCCTTGCTCCCGGGCAAAAAGTGGTTCAGCGGTTTCTTTTCAATGGGGTCAACGTGAATGGCGCATGGATTGCCATAAGCAATGGAATATAATTTACCGTTTTTATTGACCCGGTTTCGACAATCGCCGGCTTCGCCTTCCTTAATATCACATTCGTTGGGGCAAATCAGGCAGCGGATTCCTTTGGGAGTTTCAGTATAAAACAATGCTTCTTTGGTCCATTTTTTTCCAACTTCAGTGACTCCCGGAGATGTGAAAATGGCTGAAGCCGGGTTGCAAAAACAAATGCCGCCTGCCCCAAAAAATGCTGTTTTAAAAAAATGTCGTTTGTCCATTTAAATTAATTGATTTAAGCATTTAGCTGATACAAACCTAAATGCGGCTAAAGCCAGGTTCAGTGTCAATTTATATAATCCGTCAGCTAAAGCAGACGGCAATAAATAGCGTACAAAATTGGAAATGCTGTATAAATTGCCGTTCACTTTAGTGAACGGATTGATTGAATGCTTATGACTAAGGGGTTTTAACCCCATTTTTAAATTATCAGACATATTTACAAATACGAAAATCAACGCTCAAAAGATACTCGTTTTTCGGATTGAAAATGCCAGCGAACCACTTAAAATATTCAGCGCTGCCACAATAAAACAGGTGTAAACCAGCCCTAAAAGCGGAAGCAGAACAATTGCCGTGAGAAAGGCGCCAAATGCCGAACCAGCCAAATCGGTGCTGTAATTAACCCCCGAAGTTTCGCTGTAAGAACTTTGCCTGATTTTCGATGCCAGTAAAAATTCGAACCCAATGGCAAAAGCGAGCGCAAAAGCAAGCAGGAAAAAAAGGAATTGAGCGGGCAGTTTCCAACCTGTAAAATTCCCGATAGTCAGAATGAAAAACGGCAGAATCACTGCAAAAGCAGCCAAACCGAATTGCAAACTAAAGTAACTTTTCACCAGTTCAAAACCGGGTTTTAAGCCGATTGAACTTCCCAACGCCATTCCGGCCATAAATACGGCAAAGAAAAAAGCGGTTGCAATATACAGGCTTCCAAAATAATTTTGGTAGGCCAGCATCAGTGCAACTTCCAGCGAAGCTGCGGTGAAACCTCCTGTGTAAAGTCCGGCAGTTACCCGGTTCAGTTTGAAGGAAAAAAGGATAAACAATACCAGCGGAATGAGCGCCAGAATTTTGTAGTTAGTTCCGAAATGGCTGAGCCAGTGGTCGATTTGTCTGATAAACATAAACGGCGAAAAATCGCGGTTTACAGGCGTTTCCGGATTAATTTCCCGTGTCAGCGTTTCGCTTCTCGTCTTTAAAAGTTCATCGTCGAAATAGTACTTGTTTACATATTCCGTTTCGATTCCTATTTTGGCAATTTTTTCGGTAATGTTTGAAGAGAGCGGTTGGTTGGAGGCGACAAAATAGTTTTTTTCACCTTGCAGCAGCAGCCGGTTGCTGAAATGGATACCCAGCGTATTCCAAAGCGACGAGTTGACTTCGAGTGCATTTTCTTCAGCGTAATTCGCCGTCGAAGGCAGACTTGTACAAACCACAGTTTCGTCGTTGCAGTGTTTTTTCAGGTTTTGAAAAAATTCATCCGTGTAAAAACGGTTTATTCCGAGCGACGAGGGAGGGGGGAGGTTCAGTAAAATTATATCATATTTTTGGCCAGTTTTTCCGATAAATGTCCGGATATCTGATTTTACGATTTTAACATTACCGAAATTCAAATTCTGGCCAACAAACGCTTTAAGGCTTGAAAAAATTTCTGGATTGATTTCCAGATAAGTAATTTTTTCGACGCTGTATTTGTTTATTTCCTGAATCATTCCCGAAATTCCACCCGAAACAAGCAAAATTTGCTGAGGATTTTTGTGCTGGACCATTGCGAAATGAACGGATTCTTCATTCAGCATCAGATTTTCGGTGTAAAACTGGAGGTCGTTGTTTTCATAAACATTCAACTGTCCTGCCTGCTTTGTGATTACAAGGTTGCCGTATCGCGTGCTTCGGTTTACCACCATTTCCTGGTTGGGGAAAAGCATTTTTTTTATCCGGTTATCGGGATTGAAAATGAAAATTAATACCGGAATTGCCAATGCTGCGATAATGATTTTTAACCTGCTCGTTTTATTTTTAAATTGAATTATGAATGCGCCTGCGATAAGGATTGCCGTGGTTGTCAGTCCGAAAATCTGAAAAGAATTGAAGAAACGGCCAAGGATTATGCTGAAAATCAGTCCGCCCAGCAAGCTGCCCAGCGATTCGAAGGCGTAAGCTCTTCCGGTGAGATTCTCATTTTTCGATTCGGAATAAAGGGTTGAAAAAGCAGTAAAAAGGTAGCCCGAAAGAAAACAAACAGGGAAAAGCAGCAGGAACGAAGCTGTAACCGACATTCCGATACTGACCATTGTTCCGGGCGGGAAAAGGAGGTTTTTGAACCAGTACAGCAAACCAATCAGTAAAACCGGTAGAAACGAAAGTGTGGCCAGCATGGTGATTCCCCTTTTTAATGTCAGTTTTGAGAAATTTCCTTTTCTCCCGGTAAGCGCACCCCAGCCTGTAAGCAGCATCCACGCAGCCATTACAACTCCCACAACCAGTTCGTTTCCCGTCAAAACACTGATAAACTCCCTGATGAAAACCACCTGGCTGATTATGGCAACTATTCCGAGCAGGATTAGTAGAATCCTTAGTTTTTCTGAATTATTTTTCCAAAGTCTTTTGTTTAGTAAAAACAGACTTCCCTGCCCGTCCGTCAGGCGGGGACTACGCTCAGTCTGACGGTCACCCTGAGCGTAGTCGAAGGGTGTTTGAAATGCCACGGTTTGACGGTCATCCTGAGATTTGAAATTTTGGGGAGGTTCTTTTTTCTGAAAAGTGAAATAGTATTTCAGGTGCCATGACAAATGAAAAAATGAAATAAAAACCATTCCAATCCCAAAAGCCACGTGCCATTGCAATAAAGTATCGTACCCCGGAATTTGAAGTTTGTAGTTGACCTTTACAACACTCAGCAAACCAAGTAACCCCGAAACAAGAAAAGTAATAAGCAACAAAATATTCCAGAATTTCCGGTGCGATTTAACTGAGAAAATTTCCCAGCGTGCAAACAAAAGAGTTATAAACCAGGCCAAAATGGTGATTACTGAAACCGGAATAAGCGGGTAAGCGACATTCATTTTTTGGCAGTTTTCAGTTCTTTTTCGCTAAAAACCAGCGCTTCGTAGGTAAACAGTTGTGCTTCCTTCCAGCCATCCCAGCCAATGCCGGCTTTGTCGCGGGCGCAGTGGCCCAGGAATTCTTCTTTGTTCCAGTGGGTATCATGCGCAACCTGGGGTAAAAAAGTACCGCTCCGGCCATTTTTCATCATATAAATTCCGTGTTTACCCAACTCAAATTCATCGATTGAACTGATTGGTTTTAAAGGAGTCAGCACGGAAATTTCGATTTCAATTTCGTCCATTTCGTTCAACTTTATCGGAGAAAAACGGCGGTCTTCGAGTGCGGCTGACAAAGCCATTTCCTGAACCACTTTATACAACGGTTCGGTGGCCACGAAACGACCAATACATCCGCGGAGTTTATCGTTTTTGGTAAGTGTGACAAAAGCGCCACACTGGGTTTTTGTTGCTTCCGAAAGTTTTGCTTCACTCTGTTTTGGCAGATCTTTGTTGTTCAGTCTGCTTATAATAGTTTCGCGGGCCAGGTCGAGCAACAGTTTCTTATCATCGGGCGAAAGAATGAAATTGTTGTTTTCAGCGCTGCTGTTTTTCATCGTAAAAACAAACGAATGGTAACCGACAACCCTTTTTTTATCGCCATATTTTGTGTCGCCCGAATTCATGTATTTCACATGCTGAATGGCTATTCCCGGAGTTTCGGAAGTGATGCAAAGCAATGTAAGCACCGAACTCCAGCCGCAGCAACTGGTGGCCAGTCCGGGAACGTTTTTTTGCTCATTTTTATTGATGGTTTCAGCAAACATTTCAGGTGAATTGGAGGCAATGGCATCGCCGGTGATTTTGTCGGTTTTAACTGCATCGGCGTAATTGGGGTAGTGCGAAAAGTCGGAACTGATAACAAAAAGATTATCATTGGTGAAATAAGGTTTTAAAGCATCAGCTATTTTCTGACAGGTTGCTGCATTCTGCGTGCTGATAATGATTGGGACTATTTTGAAAGGCTTTTTCAAGTGATACTGCAAAAACGGAAGCTGCACTTCGAGGCTGTGCTCGCGGTCGTGGGCGGCGGGATTAAATTTAAAAAGTTTGCTGTTTTCGAGGAGTTGGTTCGCCAGTTCAAAATCCACTTCAACTTCGCCCAGTGGCGTGCGGTAATTGCCCCGGTTGTAAATTGAAGCGCCGTTCATCATGATGTGATGACTGGTGCCAATGACGAAAATCCGCGAATATTCCTTGTCGGGATTAATTTGTGCAAAAGCTGATGCTGCAACTTCTCCCGAGAAAACGTAACCTGCGTGAGGTACAATTATCGCCCGGATGTCGTAGTCGGAAATTTTATTTTCGGCGGTCTTGAAAAATTCAGCCAGTTGATTTTGCAATTCAGTTTTGTCTGATGGATAAAAAGTGCCTGTAACAACAGGTTCGCGTACAATTTGTTTTGGCGTTTGTTGCCCGGCGCAATTCATAAAAAGCAGAACAAATAAAAATGTGAACAGTGATACTGAATTATTCATTGACGAAATGATTTTTTTACGCCTTTAAAATTACTTCTTATTACTGTAATTTTTCCTGCTGTAAAATAGTATTTTCCTGTTTTTCTGATATGTGCGAGGTTGAAACTCGTCCCGGTCAACTCAATTTTAAAATAACAACACAAAAATCAACAAAACATTATTTTAAGTGTTTAAATTGAAAAAACCATTGATTAATCATAAAACTGACAACGATTTATAATTTCAATTTTAATTTGTTATCGCAATTATGGTTATCGTGTTCAGATTTGATTAGGATAAATTGTTGTTTGATAATAATTTTAGGTTTAATATGTATGAATTAATTATTGAAGGGCCGAGGTCGAAAGTTTACAGACATTTTGGAGAAAATGAAAGCGATGTTAGCATTTGTAAAATTCCGGGGAATTCAAAAAATTCAAAGGGAGAACTTTTAAATGAATACGAAATTGTTTCGCAACTTAATATTAACGGCATTCGACAGCCAATAAAAAAAGGTTTTTTCGAGAACAAAGAGGCCTTTTATTACAAATACTTTGAAGGAATTTCGCTAAAACAATATATTTTGGAGAAACCGGTTTCTCCGGTCGTTTTTTTTACGATAGCATTGAATGTAATTAAAACCCTCAAATTAATACATGGTTCGGGCATAACACATTTACGGATAAACCCAAATAATATACTTGTCAACCCGCTCACCCTCGAAACTTTGATTATCGATTTTACCCTTGCCGCCCGAACAAGCGAAAATACTACCCCCAAATTTGCAGATTGGGGAGACGAACTGGCATATATGGCTCCCGAGCAAACAGGGCATTTTAATAAAACGATTGATCGCCGAACTGATTTATATTCACTTGGTATTGTGCTGTATGAATTGTGGTCGGGTTTGCTTCCTTTTATCGAAACAGCTACTTCAGATATTATTCATTCGCATTTGGTAAAAATTCCGCTGCTTTTAAAAAATCTTAAACCCGAAACTCCTGATTTTATATCGGATGTAATTGTAAAGTTATTGGAGAAAAACCCCGGCTCGAGGTATCAAACTGTAAATGGACTTGAGGTTGATTTAAATGAGTGTTTTTATTTCATCAACACAGGGAAAATCAATTCTGAGTTTCAGGCAGGTAAATTCGATCAACCTGATCGTTTAATGCTTTCTCAAAATTTCCACGGACGTAAAAAAGAATTGGAACTGTTAAAAAGCAGTTTCGAACGGGTGAAAGACTTTGGGAAAGAAGTGTTTTTTATTTCAGGAAATCCGGGAGTTGGCAAAACTGCATTGGTTCATGAATTTGCGAGGTACGTTGTTAAAAATTCAGGAATTGTACTTTCGGGCAGTTTTGGAAAAATTTCACCGAGTTCGCCAAATCAGGCTGTTTTGCAGGCTTTTCAGGATCTGGCAACACAAATTCTTTCTCATTCAGATAAAAAATTAGAAGAATGGAAAACAATTTTAAAACAGGCTGTTGATGATATTGGTCAGTTGTTAGTTGAACTGGTGCCTGAATTTTCGTGGATACTGGGCGAACAAAAACCGCTTCCTGAAATGAATGCAGGACAATTGGAAAGCAGTATAAATTTCCTCTTTTACAGGCTTTTAAAGGAAATTGCAAATCCGGTTCAACCTGTTGTTTTATTTATCGATAATTTTTATAAAGCTGACTTAGCTTCCCTGAAAACATTCAAATCACTTTTAGAACTGAATGACATTGAACATGTAATTTTTATATTTAATTACAGAACATCACAACTTAAGAAAAATCCAAAATTTCAGGAGAAATTTGAAGAACTGCTTGCCGTTACACCATCCAAAAATGAAATTAAACTCGAAAACCTGGAATTGGAGGATGTTGCTTGTTTTTTGAAGGATTCATTTATTACTTCCAATCCTGATGAGTTAAGCAATATTGTTTATAAGAAAACTTTAGGTAATCCTTTTTTCCTTCACAAGTTTTTATATTCACTTTATGAGGCAAAAATTTTGGTTTTCGATTCGGTAATTCAACAATGGGAATGGGATAAAGAAAAAACAGAATCGGTTCAGTTGGCTTTGAATGTGGTTGATTACATGACAGAAAAGGTTAAAATTCTGCAAGACACTGAAATAAAAATTTTGAAACAAGCTGCATGTTTAGGAAATCAATTTCAAATCAATCATCTTGCCGAATTAACAAATTTACCGTTACCGGAACTTAATAATACTATTTCAAAACTTGTTGAACAAGAGATTATTATAAAACAGATAGGTTACTGTAAATTTGCCCATGAACGAATACAGGAAGCGGTTTATGAGCTTTTAAGTTCCGATGAAAAGGCACTGGCTCATTACAAAGTTTATGAATTGTTAAAAAATGAAATCACTCATGACACAACCAATATTGTTTTATTTACTGTTTCCAATCATCTGGCGCTTGGATTTAGCCATATACCCAAAGAGCAGTATTTTGACAAACTAATGTTGTTTCAAGAGGCATCCAAAAGAGCAAAAAGAACTGCCTCATTTGAATTATCATTCAGATATTCAAATCTGTCAATTGCTTTGCTTGAAGAATCGGATTGGGATAAGCATTATGAAATAGTGCTTGATATTTATAACGAAGCGGCAGAAACCGGAATGATTGTCGGGGAATTTGAAAAGGCCCAGGAATATCTGCAGAAATCACTAAAACATGCAAAAAATTTTAACGACAGGATTAAAGCTCATGCAATTAAAATTAACCATTTAAGCGAAAGGCATCAGTTTACTGAAACTGTAGATTATTTGCTGCAGGTTTTAGATGAAATTGGTTACGGCATTAAGCGAAATCCGGGTAAGCTTTCAACTTTATGGGAATTTATTTTGGTGAAATTGCAGTTCATTGGAAAATCAACCAACGACATACTTAATTTGCCCGAAATGAAAGATGAAAGGGCAAAAGCTTTTATAAAACTAACTGTAATGGCTGGAGTTGCCATTTTTGGCAGCGCCCCTGATATTTTACCTGTGATTTATTTCAGGCAAACACGTTTGTCGCTAAAATATGGGAATTCAGAATATTCACCCTACTCATACAGCGGATATGGTTTTGCGATTACAGCATTTATGGGCGATTTGGTTAAAGGCTATGATTTGGCGAAAATGTCCCTTCAACTGGTAGAAAAAAATAATTCGGACATTATAAAGGCAAAGGTAATGGTCATCTTCTATGGCTTTCTTTCGTACTGGAGGGATTCATTAATAGAAAGCGTGGCCCCGTTGCGGGAAGCATACCTGATTGGAAGACAAACCGGTGATTTATTGTATGCTTCTTTTGGCGCATCCTTTTACAATCAAATCAGAATATTTACAGGCTTTAACCTCAATGAACTGCTTGATTCATTGACTTCTGATTGTGTTACAATTAAAAATTTAAATCAGGATTTAGTCTATATTATCACAGAAATTCAACGACAGTATGTATTAAATTTGATGATTAAGGTTAATGAACCATGGATTCTGCAAAATGAAGGATTTGATGAAAATATTTACCTGGGGAAGCTGGAGGAATTAAATGATGAAGCCAGCAAATTTGATCTTTATTTTTACAAACTGGCCCTGGCCTGTCAATTCAATGAATATGAAATTGGTTTTACCAACAGCGAACTGGCAAGAAAATATGAAGAAGAAACAACATCAAGGCAAATACCTTATCCTGCATTTTTATTTTTTTCAGCAATGGCTGTTATCAAAAGTACTGTTCAAAATCCGAACGGATTAACCTCAAAAAACAGAAAAAATGCCAAAAAGAAAATAAATCTTTTAAAATCGTTTGCCAAACATGCACCACAGAATTTTGAGAATAAACATACTCTTTTGGAAGCCTTTTTATTGGAGGCTTCGGGAAAAATGGTTGAAAGTGGGATGAAATTTCAGAAGGCAGTGGATCTCTCGGTTAAATCCGGTTTTATTCATGAAGAAGCCATTGCCCGCGAGCATTTTGCCTATTTTCTTTTTAAAATTGGTCAGGCTGAATTTGGAGAACTTATGATTCAAAAATCTTATGATTGTTTTAAAAAATGGGGAGCCGAAAATAAATGCAGTCAACTATCTGCAAAATTTCCACTTGTTTTTGGTAAAGTAACCGAAGAGTCGGATAACACAATTTCAGGATTTCAAAATATTTATGATTTAAATACAATAATCAAATCGAACAGGGTTCTTTCATCGGAAAACAGTTTGGAAGGATTATTAAAAAAAATGGTTGAACTTGTTATTTCAAATGCAAGTTGCACAAAAGTAGTTATAGCATTAAAAAACAGCGAAAAGGAATTGGTTTCGCGTGCCATTGGAACCAACGAAATTATTACGGTTTTTTCAGCGGAAGAAAATCATTCTACTTTGGAATTTCCTAATTCGGTTGTGCATTATGTATCCAATTCGAAAATGGAATTTGCCAGCCCTAATTTAAAACAGGACACCCGCTACAAATTTGATGAGTATGTAAAATTGAATTCACCTGTTTCGGCTTGTTGTATTCCAATTGTATCGAACAATATTTTACTTGGGGTTTTATATTTGGAAAACAATCTGGCCGAATCGGCATTCGATAAAAAAAGGATTGAGTTTTTCAAGACTATTGCATCCCAGTTGGCAATCTCGCTTGATAATGTGATGTTATACACGGAGATGGAAATCAAAGTAAAAAACAGAACATCGGAATTAAAAGAGGCAAAAGAAGTGGTTGAAAGGTCACTCGAAAACCTCAAATCCACTCAATCACAGCTTATTCAGGCTGAAAAAATGGCTTCGCTTGGTGAACTCACCGCCGGCATTGCCCACGAAATACAAAACCCGCTCAACTTCGTAAATAATTTTTCGGAAATAAGTAAAGAGTTAATTGATGAAATGAAGCAGGAGTTGGCAGACGGAAGATTGCAAACAGTTGAAGAAATTGCAGACGATATCAAACAGAACCTTGATAAAATCAACCATCACGGAAACCGGGCCAGCAGTATTGTAAAGGGAATGTTGCAACATGCTCGCACCTCATCCGGACAAAAGGAATTGACTGATATTAATGCATTGGCCGACGAATTTTTACGGTTAGCTTATCATGGGTTAAGGGCAAAAGATAAATCGTTTAATGCAAAATTTACAACTGAATTTGATCCCAATCTGCCAAAAATCAACATCATTCCGCAGGATATTGGCCGTGTGATTTTAAATTTGATTACCAATGCATTTTATGCGGTGAATGAAAAGAAACACCAAGCCCCCCATCCCTCCCGAAATGAATTCGGGACAGGCTCCGAAGGGGGGATTTTTGAGCCAACTGTAACCGTGCGGACTTCTTTGAACCCCCCTTCGGGGGGCAGGGGGGCTATGGCTTTGATTTCTGTTCATGATAATGGTTCGGGCATCCCACCTCATATTGTTGAGAAAATTTTCCAACCTTTCTTTACAACCAAACCCACTGGTTCCGGAACCGGTTTGGGATTGAGTTTGAGTTACGATATTGTAAAAGCACATGGAGGAGAGTTAAAGGTGGAAACAACATCTGACGACGACGTAGGAAATATTGGTGAGGGCACATTTGCCAGGCAAACGGGAAGTGAGTTTATTGTTCAATTACCTGTAATTCAATAACCACATAAATGTTGGATTAATACTATTTTACATTGGCAAGTCCCCAGATAAAATCTGAATTATAACCATATCCCCTTGATGCCGGATCGCCATATAAAAACTTTGCATTGCTATGGCAATCCATGCAGCTTGATGTGGTTTGGTTAAAGGTTTCAAGCACCGTATTTGCCAGAATTTCCGGGGTATAATTTCTGCCGGGGGTTAAAAGGTCAGGGTCAAAGGGCCACTGTGTACCAATTAATTTGTAGTACTGCCAAACTGATTCATGTTCATATTTTTTTATCAGGCCTAAATAATAAGCATTAATTTTTTCGGTACTTTCTTCTACTTTATTTACTCTAACCACCTGGGCTGGTTTTCGTGGAGTACCATCTAAAAACAAACTGGTATCTGTAGGAATATTAAAGGTTGCCGGGTCGTTATTGTTTTTATTAAAGTAACTGTAATTTTTCTGTGCATCTATAATTGCGCTCCCATCGGCAGCCATTTCCGGTGCATTGTCAACATGCTCAAATGTACTCCAAACCCACTGTGTAGCTTCCGATGCTTTGTGTGTTATATGCATGGCAACCAAACCAATCTCGATTTCCGAACCATTTTTAATTATCACTTTTCTTGTGTAATATCTTTTTTTATCATCATTCGGAGTCATGATTCTCCATCCGGTTTTTAAGATAACAGAACCCGGATTGCTAATAAACTTAAAGGCTACCACCGCACTCGAATCTTTATCGTCGGGCAGGATTTCTCTACCGGTCTTTGTAATGGTCGAATCTTTGGTGGTTCCAACGGTAAAATAGACTCTTTTAAAAGTTTCTTCAATTCCTAAGGGTTTTTCATCTTTGGTAACTTTCAGTCCTTCAGTTAACGAAGGCCAGTTTTTAACAAATTCCTGCTGTCCCTTTTTACTGTATAATTTTCCTTTTACTACATAATCATAAGCCTGACGGTTATAAAATATTTGAAACAACGTGTATTTCCCGTTTTGATCAACCAAGGGCAGGTTTTCAGCATCCGATTTATCCAAACTGTCAAACTTGGGAATAATTCTGAAATCGGTTGTTTTATTTGAATTTAACGGGTGCTGATTTTCACTTATACCATAATTCCACTCTTGAGGTACCTGGTTGCTGTCAACAAACAAATTAGTGCCTGGCATCCAATGCTCCAAAACAGTGAAATCGGATTCGGAACCAAAGGTTTTGGTGGAATCAGGAAAACCATCTTCATTCGCCGGCCAGTTTAGGGCGATAAATGACCTCCATGAAAAAGTGTCAGCAAAATTTTGCAAAAAGGCTTTAAGAGAATCATTATTCTGATAATTAGGTATTTTAGTTACATTAGGCAAAGCCAAAGAATTAGGCATTTTATAATATCCGTTCACCGGATTTGTAATATCGATCATATCAGCAGATTCCTGGAACAGGATATTTTTATTATCCGGTTTTGTAGTTTTTAAACCGCAATTTACCATTGTTAAAAGTGTTATTCCAGTCAAAAAGTAAATTGTTGCTTTTCCAAGTCTTTTCATTTTATTAGGTTTTAATGGGTTTTGTTTGAATTATTTTAGGTGCGAGTTTTTGAATTACATATCCGAAATAGGCCTTTGCAAAAAAGCCTGATCCCGGTTTGAAAACTAATTTGAAATGCGAGAAAAAAGGCTGAAAGGGTTTGGATTTATCGGGACGTAAACTTAAAAGATACTTTTTTAGCAAATCACTTTTCTGAATTGTTGAAAGTCCTTTTTCAACTAAATATTCAAGAAATAACAATGCGTTTTCAGTGGAGGTAAAATAACATTCCAACCCCAAATTTTCACCAATTCCTGAGGAAATATCAATATCCAAATCAACTGTTGACGAGAATGGCATACAATTTTCATAATGTGCAAGAAATTCAGGATTGTTTGTGTGGGAATAATTCATTTTTTGAAGAAAGGCTAATATCCAGTTTTTACTTTTGCCCTGAATAAATAATCTCAAGTTTTCATCGTTTCTGGAATTCATCATGCCAATTTGGGAAACATAACTATCCTTTTCCAGGAAGTGGTAAATTTCCAATAGTGTTTTTAACGTAGTGGCCTTTACTTGTTTATTGAATATTTTATTAAAAACTCTTTCAGTTAATAAAAGAACTTCCAATTTGTTTACATTAAGTTTTGGCCCGAAAAAGAAACAGGATTTTGGCCGGCTCTTTTCGATTTCATTATAATCGAATTCAAACCAGATATTATTGATTTGGTTCTTCCGATTCTCAGTTTCGTTGAGCCAAAAGGCCGAAAAATTATTTAAACCATCAATTGTTTCTAAATCCAAACTGTCTTCAGATAAATCAGACATTTCAGAATCAACATAATTTCTGAATTCTGAAGGATTTGAAACACAAAACAAAAAATCAGCCTGGTAAATATTGGTACCAAGCTGAATTTCATAACCAAAAAATGGACTTAAATTTTCAGGAAATCGTTGAGTGAACTTAGCAATTCTGTTAAAACATTCTATTCCTATTAAACCTTCCAATTCAGGCACATAAAAGTCCTTTAACAAAGAAGATATGGTGGCTGTTTCAACCTGGAAATTCCTGTTTATTATATTCACTATCGATGATTAGGAATGTGTATTTTCCCAATTCCAAGAAAAGTACTACTTGTTTTTTGACCAATAAGCAGCATTGTCGGAAGCTGATTTGTTCCAATAAGCTGAATCGGAACTATCACCATGTTTTGCCAGGTAAGTTTTGTAAATTTCTTTGATTTCATTTACCTGGTTGGCAGATAAATTTGATGATGGAGGCATTGATAACTTTGCAATTTGAATTGCTTCTTCCATCGTTACATCTAAAACATCTGCGTATTTTGATTTTAAATCAGCAGGTAATACGTCACCCAGTTTAAGCATTGAAGTATTCATAATATATTTTTAAAATTATGATACAATTTACTTCATTTTATCAATAAAAACAAGTTAAATGGGAATTATAAATATATAAAGGTATGTTAAATTTAAATATTGATTATTAGCAACTTACAAAAGCATCCATTTTTTAATTAATTCTTTCCGGAATTTTTGTTTTCCCGGAACTTCCTAATCAGTTTTTTATCGACAACAATCAACATTTTTATATCCTTCCAGTGTTTTAATCTTTTCTTTCAGTTTTAAGAAATCCAATGTTTTTGGTCAATAACTTATTAGCTTCAAAGTTCAATTTTCGGGTTGAAATACCTTTCCTGTCCGAACTCTTATTTCAAAAGTTCTTTAACTGCTGCTTCAATTTGCTGATCGCTGCCGGCAGCCATTTTATCCGGTTCGTTCATTACACGAATATCCGGTTCCAGTTGGTTGTTTTCCAAAAATGGTTCATTCAGCGGTTTCCAGCCACCCATTGGAATTCCGAATACAATGGTCGGGTCAATCTGGGTTTCCCACCAAACAAACGTTCCGGTACCTGGCACCGGCATTCCAAGGTTTTTTCCTACGTTTTTAATTTTATAGGCTACCGGGAATAAATGCGCATCGGAATAATTGCTTTCGCCCATGACCACAATAGAAGGTTTTGTCCAGCGATCAGAAGGTTGTGAACCAATGTACTGGCCGTGTGGAATAATGTCCATGTATTTCTTGCCATTCAGAAAATCGGATAGAATGTCGTGCAGGTTTCCCCCGCCGTTAAAACGGGTATCTACTATAAGCGCCTCTGCCGAAATGTGTCTTCCCAGTGTTTCTTCATAAACCGTTCTCATGCTTGCGTCGTTCATGCCGCGAACGTGCACATATCCAAGTTTTCCGTCCGAAAGTTTTTCAACTTCCTTCCTTCGCGATTCAACCCAGCGTTCGTACAACAGCTCGCTTTCATCTTCGAGGGAGACGGGTTTGATTACCTCCTGCCAGCGCTCCTGCGTTTCCGGACTATACATATCAAGCAGTACATTTTTCTTTTCTTTCCGGTTTAAAAACTGGTAAAAATCTACTGAATCAGTAAGTACATTACCATCAATTTTTTCGAGAATATGACCTGCTTTAATTTTTAAAGCAGCTCTGTCAGCCGGTCCTTTTTTTAATACTTCAGCTACTTTTAATCCGTTGGCTTTAAAATTATAGTCGAAAAGCATTCCCAGCGAAGAGGTTTTATCTCCTGTTTCTTCCTGGTGACGGTATCTTCCTCCGGTATGAGATGCATTGAGTTCTCCCAGCATTTCGCTTAAAAATTCAGCATAATCGTAATTGTTGTTTATATGAGGAAGAAATTTTTTGTATTCCGAAAAATAGAAATCCCAGTCAACTCCCTGCAAATCTTCCACATAAAATTTTTCGCGAACCTGCCGCCAGCAATGCTCAAATATGTACGAACGTTCCCTGTCGGTTTGCAGTATTATTTCACCGGAAGTTTTGATAGGTGTACTTTTCCCGTCGGCAACATCAACCTTCATGGGTTTTCCGTCCGCCAGAACAAAAATGAATTTTCCATCATCGGAAAGTTCCATGGTAGTCCGACTTGCATTGATCTTTGAAAAAAGTTTGGTTTCTTTTGTTTTTAAATCGGTAACCCAAAGATTGTTTTTCTCTTCGAAACTGGTCAGGTAGTAAAGCTTGTCACCTTCTTTCGATAACAACCAGTCGTTGAGGTTCGACGTATGCACTGTTAATTTTATTTTACGGTACCGCAAGTTTTCCCAGTCGAATTTTAATTCCGTAACTTTTTTTTCTTCTTTTTCCGGTTCTTCTTGTTTCTTTTTATCCTTTTTGGTTTTTTCTGCCTCAGATTTCTCAGTGCTTTCTTTTTCCTTTTCTTTTTCTTTTTCTTTCAGTTCTTTAGCTAATTCAGTTTCTTCTTTGGTTAAATTGAATTCGTCGAATGATGACTTTGTGAAAAAGAGCCCATACACATCCCCGCTACTTGTTCTACCCTGTTCAGATTTATTTCCTTCGCGGGTTGAACCGTAAATCATCATTTTTCCGTCCATTTCCCATTTTGGCCCAACCTCGGCATATCCGCTTTGGGTGAGGTTTTTAATTTCTCCGTCGCCGGATGCGTTGACCAACCCAACTTCCCGTTGAAAAATATTTTCTTTCGGGCCAAAACTTACCAGCAGCCACTTGCTATCGGGCGACCACACAAAATATTGGTCGCCGTCAGAATAGGAATAATTGTTCTCGGGAGGTAAAACAACCCTCGATTTTTTTGATTCGAGGTTTATAACTTTCAGAGTCGTACGATTTTCAAGGTAAGCCACTTCCTTTCCGTCGGGCGAGTATTTGGGTTGAAATTCTTCTGCAATGGTAGCTGTTACTGTTTCGTCTTTCAGAATAGTTGACATGTAAAAATAGGGTTCCTCTTTTCGAATAAGCGATTTGGTGTAAATGTTCCAACTGCTGTCGGTTTCTGCAGCGTAAATCAGTGATTTCCCATCCGGGCTGAAGCTCACACTTCTTTCCTGACGTGCAGTGTTGGTAATTCGTTGTGTGGTGCCGTGTTCGATACTGCTCACAAAAATTTCACCTCTGAAAACATAGACAAATTCTTTCCCGTTCGGAGATAATCTTGCTTCGGTGAAATTGCTTACAGGAATCGGTTTTGGGAGTGTTCCCCTGCCATCGTATCCAATTTTAACTTCAATTTTTTCAGGCTGTCCACCTTCCTTTAATGTAAATATTTCTCCATCGTAGCTAAAACACAGGGTATTATTTTTCGATTTGGTAAGGAACCTGACCGGATGGTTTTTAAAACTGGTAATGGAAATATTTTCACCCGGATTGCTTAAGGCGCTTTGGTGTACATTGAAAGAACCACTTTCTTCGCTTAAATAGTAGAATCTATCGTTATCGGCAAACACCGGATTGCGGTCTTCCCCTTCGTATTCAGACAATTGTTGGTATGCCTTGTTTTCTGTGTCGTAAACCCAGATATCTCTTGTTACAGCGGATGTGTGGTGTTTTCTCCATTCGCTTTCATATCCTTTCTGGTCGTGAAAAATTAGCTTTTTGCCATCCGGACTAAAAGTTGCATCGTGAGCGGGTGAAGTTAGTATTTGGTTTACCCTGCCACCATTCACAGGAACACTGTAAAGTTCGGGCATAACACCTGTGGGAAACTGAACATTTGTATGCAGATCCTGACGAAGGGCTGTAAAAACAATTTCAGAATCGTCGTTGGTAAAACTACTTGGTTTTTCATTGGTTGAATGAAATGTTAACCGCCTGGCTTCACCGCCCGAGGCCGGCATCACAAAAACATCGAAATTTCCAAACCGGTCGGATGCGAAGGCAATTTTCTCACCATCGTTACTCCAAACCGGCGAGAATTCGTAACTATTGCTTAAAGTGACAGGGATAGCTATACCTCCTGACGAGGGAACTTTGTAAATATCACCTTTATAATTAAAGAGAATTGTTGTTCCATCAGGCGAAATGGCCGGATACCTTAGCCAAAGCGGACTTTGATTTGCAGAACTAATAAATCCCGTAAAAAGCAGAAGGAAAATGCCGGCGAATAATTTTTTTTTCATAGTAGCAGAGTTTAATCAAGAAATAGTATCAAAAAAGAGATTGAATTTTTTTTGTTGAAAAAGTACGGCTTTTTTAGGATTTTTGCTAACAAATTTTTTGTTTTCAATTATTCAGTTTGTTGCATTTTCCAACAGTTCTTTTACTACTGGTTTAATTTGATGATCGCTACCGGAAACCATTTTATCCGGTCGTTCATTGCACGAACTTCCTATTCAATTTCTGGTAAAACGAATACAGCGTTTAACAACTGTCAGTATTTTTGTCACACTTCCAGTGTCCTGATTTTTTCTTTCAGCTTTATAAAATCCACTGGTTTGGTCAGAAAATCATCAGCTCCCAATTCCATGGCCCGTTTGTAGTTTTCAGAATCACCGTAAGCGGTAATCATCATAACAACGGGTGGGGGAGTGTGAATTTTTTGTTTAATCCTGTCGAGTAGTTCCAAACCGCTCATTCCGGGCATATTGATGTCAGAAAGAATTAACACTGCCTCGTGTGTGTATTTTTCAATGCGGTTCAAGGCCTCTTCCCCTGAGAATGCGAATTCAAATTTCATCACATTATCTCTGATTTCCCTTCTGAAGCGTTGTTCAAACAAGGTTTTTATATCTCTCTCGTCGTCAACTACTAAAATATTCATTGTATTAAGAATTTTAATTTTATACTATACAGGCAGAATGATGGTGAATGTAGCTCCTCCGCCCGGATTATTTTCCACTTTCAACTCTCCTCCATGCCCTTTGGTAACAATTTCGTAACTCATGCTCAATCCCAGGCCTGTTCCCTGTCCGGCTGGTTTTGTGGTGAAAAAGGGCTGAAATATTTTATCGATAACATGTTCGGGGATGCCGGGACCATTGTCTGAAACTGAAATAGAAGCCCCCCTGCCCCCCGAAGGAGGGTTCAAGAAAGCAGTTTGAACCGTAACAGTAGGTTTATGTATGTAATTCGGGTCTTTGAACCCCCCCAGAGGGGGCAGGGGGGCCGCATAAAATGCATTCGTTATCAAATTCAAAATCACCCGGCCAATGTCCTGAGGAATGACATTAATTTTAGGAAGATTAGGATCGAAGTCGGTTTTAAAATCTGCATTGAACGATTTGTCTTTTTCCCGCAATCCGTGATAAGCCAACCGCAAATATTCATCGGCTAAAGCATTGATATCGGTTGGCTCTTTTACTCCAGTGCTGGTTCGCGAATGTTGCAACATACCTTTTACTATGGCTTCGGCTCGTTTGCCGTGGTGGTTTATTTTTTGTTCGTTGTCAATTACATCTTTAGCAATCAGTTTTACTTCGTCCAGATTTCCTTTTTCAATCTCCTCATTCATTTCCTCTAATAATTCCTGATTTACATCCGAAAAGTTATTGACGAAGTTCAGCGGATTTTGAATTTCGTGTGCAATTCCGGCGGTGAGTTCGCCTAACGAAGCCATTTTTTCGGATTGGATAAGTTGAGCTTGTGTGGCTTTGAGTTCAGTGTAGGCTTTTTCAATCTCTTTTGCCTGTAATAATTCCCGTTCACGATTTTTCTCCCTTTCAGCCTGGAGCAAACGTCGACGCTGAAAACGATCGACGCCAAACACGGCAGCAATAAATAACAGGGCATAAATTACATAAGCCCACCACGTTCGCCACCATGGGGGGTGAATAATAATGTCAATGCTTTTTTCGGCCCAGGCGCCGTAACTGTTGGCACCTTTTACGCGAAATGTGTATTTACCGGGAGGTATATTAAAATAATATATCCTGTTGCCCGAGTTTGCCTGCAACCAGCTTTTGTCATAGTTTTCGAGGTAATATATCATCTGGTTTTGTTCAGGTTTTGCATAATCAATCACACTGATATCAAAGGAAAAAACATTCTGATTGTATTGCAACTGAATCTCATTTACCCGGGAAAGCCTTTCTTTCAGCGGCCCTCCATCGCCTGGTATTATTTTCTGATCAGAAATGCGGAAATCTGTAAAAACAATTTCAGGCACCCTTAAATTCCGGGTTAACTCAACCGGCGAAAATGAAAAATAACCGGTAGCATCACCAAAATAAATTTCCCCGTTACTTCTTTTAAAACCTGAACCAAAGGTCAAAGTAAAATCGTTAATACCGTAGTTTTTTCCAAATAAGGTGCTTTCGTTTCGTTGGGGATTTATTTTTGTTATTCCGGTTGATGTGCCTAACCACAAATTTTTAAGGTCGTCTTCAACAATACTTGTTGTTTCTGTAAGGCCAGAGGGCGAACCTGAGTCGGTATATCGTATAAAATTATCGATAGCGGCATCGTGTCTGTACAATCCGTCACTTCCACCTGCCCACAATACACCATCGGAATCTTCGTAAATGCTCATAATACCGGTGCCTGTCAGATAGTTTTTAAATGTTTTATTTTCACGGTTAAACAAACTTATTCCTCCGGTATTCCATGCACCTACCCACATTCTGCCATTTTTATCCTCAAATAAATCAGTAATTATATTTGCTCCAAAAGGTTCTGTATTTGCCGGATTTTTAAAATAATAAGTAAACCGGCCCGTTTTTCGATCCATCAGGTTTAAACCCCGGAATGTTCCAACCCAGAAATTTTCGTCTTTATCTTCAAATGTCCAAATTGCATTGTTATTTGAAAGGCTGTTGCTGTTATTTGGTTCATTGATGTACCTGATAAATTTTTCATTTTTTCTATCCCATAAATTTAAGCCACCTGTGCTGCCAATCCATATATTGCCCTGTCTGTCGGCCCTGATTGAATATACAATATTTGTATTGGCATTGGCTGGGTTCGAATCAATTAAATATCTTTTTTCTATGCCGTTTTCAATTCGAATAACACCCTGGTTTGTGCCAATCCATAATGTACCGTCGGGTTCTTCATAAAAACTGTTGACACTGGCAGTTGAAATATTTGTGTGCGGAATTTCCTTGTGCAAAGGATCAATGTGATAAATATTTCCCTGTGTAGCGCCTATCCACAGAATCCCATCCCGGGAAGTAAATGAGGTCCAGGCGCCATTGTCATTAAATCCTTCAGTTGAATTTTCCGTTCTTTTGTAATTTATTATTTTACCAACCTCAGGATTAAAGTAAAAAAGTCCGGCATCAACAGTTCCAAACCAATAACTTCCGGCTGCATCCTGAGTGATAAAAGTGATATGTTCATAATCAGGGGTTGCCTCATTAATCAGCGGAATGCTTAACTTTTCGGGATGTGCCGGATCGTAAATTACTCTTTCAAAAGTTCCATCTTTGCGGTTCATTTTGTGTAACCCCAATTTGGCAGTACCAATCCAGAAATTTCCATGTTTATCTTCGAATATTGCACCTATTTTATTGTTTGACAGGCTTTTGTTGTTGTTTGGATTGTGGAGAAAACGGGTAAAAGTGCCAGTGGATTTATTGAAACGGTTTAATCCTCCGTCTTCCGGTGTGCCTCCGTTATCGGCGTAAGGACTGCCGGTCCCAATCCAAAGCGTACCCTCGCTGTCTTCATAAATCTCACGTACCTGGTTATTGCTGATTGAAGCAGTATCATCGGCCTGATGACGGTAATGAATGAATTTGTTTGTTTTTGCATCAAACTGATCCAGTCCGCCGTGGGTGCCAATCCAAAGTGTTCCCTGTTTATCTCTTAATATCGAGGTAACTGTGTCGCTGCTTAAACTTTCCGGAACGTCCGAATCGTGAGTAAAATGGGTAAAGATTCCGGTTTCAGGGTCGAAGTGGTCAAGCCCTTTTCCCAAACTGCCAATCCATATTGTTCCATCGTAATCAGCATAAACCGATTCCAGAAAATTACTCATTAGCGAATTGGGATTTAAAGGATTGTTTTTATAAGGTTCAACACGGCTGCCATCGAAACTATACAATCCTTTTTTGGTGGAATACCACATAAAACCATTTACGTCCTGGGTAATTCCGGTCACAAAAATGAAATTGCTGCCATCAGGGGGAGCTATTCTGTTAAAGCTGATTTGCTGGCCATGAACATGAAAAGAGAAATTAACAAACAAAAGTACCAGAGCAATTACGGTTTTTTGAAACTTTGTTCCCATTTGATTTTTTTGTTTGTTAAAATGATTCAATTTGAATTATATAAGATAACATACGGGAGGTTTATTTGTTTTGATTCTAAATAGGTAATTGGATAATAAACTCACTCCCAACTCCCTCTTTTGTCTCCACCTTTAACTCCCCGCCATGCGCTTTTATAATATCGTAACTCAGACTTAATCCCAACCCTGTTCCCTGCCCGGTGGGTTTTGTGGTGAAGAAGGGCTGGAAGATTTTATCTTTTATTTCCAAAGGTATTCCTGGGCCATTATCCTTCACACTAATCTTGACCCCTAAATCCCCTGAAGTGGACTTTGAAGAAGTGGTACTTACTGTGACAGTAGGTTTGTATTCAGTTTGGGAGTTCTGGATTCCCCCTTCGGGGGGTGGGGAGTCTTTGACCGCATAAAAGGCATTATTTATCAAATTCAGCAAAACCCTCCCGATATCCTGCGGTATCACATTGATTTTGGGAAGATTAGGGTCAAATTCAGTTTTAAAGTCGGCATTGAAAGATTTATCTTTTGCCCTCAAACCGTGGTAAGCCAGCCGCAAATATTCATCGGCCAGGGTGTTGATATCGGTTGGCTCTTTTTGCCCCGAACTCGTGCGCGAATGTTGTAACATCCCTTTAACAATATCTGCGGCGCGTTTGCCGTGGTGGTTTATTTTTTCGAGGTTTTGACTAATATCATTTGCAATTTCTTCTGCCAGTTTTAGTCTTTCTTCACCTGACTGCCTACTGCCTGCTGCATATTGCCTACTTCCTTCAACCAGCTCTTCCTTCATTTCTTCCATCAACTCGTTACTTAATTCTGAGAAGTTATTGACAAAGTTCAACGGGTTCTGGATTTCGTGGGCAATGCCGGCGGTGAGTTCACCGAGGGATGCCATTTTTTCGGATTGGATGAGTTGGGCCTGGGTGGCTTTTAGATTGGTAAGCGCGGTTTCGACTTTCTTTTTTTGTTCCTGAAGGAGGGCATTTGCCTTTTGTTTGTTTTTAATGTTTCGGTAGAACATAAACAATAATACAAATGTTGAAAATAAAATACCTGCAATGGTTATTAGCAGCCATCGCTGATTCTGTTTTTGCTGATTGAGCAGGTCCACTTCAATTTGCTTTTGAGAAACCTCGAAATCAGTGCGAAGATTAGCCATACTCAGCACTGTTTTGATGTTATTTATGCTGTCTCTGTAAATGATGTAATTTTTGTAGTATTTATAAGATTCTGCAGGATTTCCGGATCGTTCATAAAGTTCTGAAAGTTTCAGATTTGCATCCCGGATTTGTTCTTTCAGCCCATATTGCCGGGCAAGTGTAAGGCTTTTCATTGCATAATTTAATGCAGCACGTTCATCACCTTTATCAATATAAATATCGGCCATTGAAATAAGATAAACACAGATGGGATAATAGTCTTCCAATTCTTCCAATATCTCAATAGCTTCCCTGATATTTTTTTCAGCAAGATTGCTTTCTCCGGTATTGGCGTAAACCATTCCGATATTACCAATATTGTAAGCCTTCCCGATTAAGTAATTGAGCTTTTCAAATATGATTCCCGATTCCTTGAAATACATATAAGCAGTATCGTAAATTTGATTATTCATAAAATCTTCGCCGGCATTTAAAATTAATGATGCCAAAGCAACAGAGTCATTTGATTCTCTAAGGATAGCAATTCCTTTACTATAATAAAGCCTTGCATTGGGATGATTTTTTGAAATAGAGTAAATATCGGCAATGGCGCCATAAGAACTTCCTTCACCCTTCGAATTTTTGTCTAACCGGGCAATTTCTGCACTTTTCATATAGGCATTCAGCGCTTCTTCCAAATCGCCAAATAATCTTTTTTTGTTCCCTTTCAGAAAATAACCGCTATGCAGGAATTTATTGTTTCCTGTTTTAATGGACAGGTTTATTAATTCCTCCGCATATTTTAAAGATAAATTCAAATCTTTTATCTCATTGAAGGATAATTGCTTAAGTAATTCCAGCCTGTCCGTATCATTTAACATTCCCTTATTATAAATGATCGTAAGACTGTCTGCCACTTTTTGATCCTGACTGTAAACCGCAGGAATAATAAGATACAGAAAACTTATCAGTAAAAAATAGCCTTTCCCTTTAAGCAACATGGAGATTTAATATGAAAATACTTCTATGACAATACTTGAATTCTTGGGTCTTTTGTTACAATCACCGGATTATTATTGGTTCCGACATTGCAACTGATATCATAGTCCCAGGCACCATTAACGGTTCCATTAATTGTCCCTCTAAAGTTCACTCCATTTTCACGGGGTGGATTCGACCAAAAATTTTCAGTCGATACGGGTGAAGAAGATTTCGCTGTAACATTTGTAACACTCTTAACCCCGCTGCCCGGGTGCCAGTTTATTTGTTCACTGCGACTTGCATTAGTATGTCCGTTATCAGACAATATTAATTCCACACCATCATAAGAAACTGTAATTGTTGCCATACTTTTATCTTATTAAATTATAACGAAAAATTATTGTGTATATATTTCTCTTCTTCCAATTTTTACGAAGTCGAATTTTTACTCTATTAAATGTAAACAAATTAAACCACAAATACTCCCAGCATACTCCGATAGCTATCCCGCCATGTTTATGCCGGCAATATGATTGTAAATTCACTCCCAACTCCCTCTTTCGTTTCCACCTTTATATCCCCGCCATGCGCCTTCACAATATCGTAACTCAGCGATAAACCCAACCCAGTTCCCTGTCCGGTGGGTTTTGTGGTGAAAAAGGGCTGGAAGATTTTATCTACAATATTGGCGGGAATGCCGGGGCCGTTGTCGATAACGCGAATCTCTACCCCTACCTGCCCGACTGAGTCATTCAGGCGGGAATCCCCTGTAGGGGACTTTGAAGAAGTGGTACTTATTGTGACTGTAGGCTGATATATATTTTGATCGTTCTTCATCTCCCCTTTAGGTGTAAGGGGGTTTTCTTCTTTTGCCTTTTTATTTACCGCATAAAACGCATTATTTATCAAATTCAGCAAAACCCTTCCAATATCCTGCGGAATGACGTTGATTTTGGGAAGATTGGGATCGAAATCGGTTTTAAAGTCGGCATTAAACGATTTGTCTTTAGCCCGCAGGCCGTGGTAGGAGAGACGTAAATATTCATCGGCAAGGGCATTAATATCCGTCAGTTCTTTTTTTCCTGTTGAAGTGCGCGAGTGTTGCAACATACCTTTTACAATGGCATCGGCTCGTTTTCCGTGGTGGTTTATTTTTTCGAGGTTTTGTTCAATATCGTCTGCAATCTCTTTTGCCAACTGCCAATTGCCAACTGCCAACTCATCATTCATTTCGCCAATTAGCTCCTTACTTATTTCTGAGAAGTTATTGACGAAATTCAGCGGGTTTTGTATTTCGTGGGCAATTCCGGCAGTAAGTTCACCCAATGAGGCCATTTTTTCGGATTGGATGAGCTGGGCCTGGGTGGCACGTAATTCGTCCAAAGTATGCTCCAGTTCTTCTTTTTGCTTCGTAAGTTCGGCCGTGCGTTCGGCAACTAATTCTTCCAGTTCAACCTTTCTGATGGCGATGGCCCTGTTAATTTCATCTTCTTTTTGTCGCTTGAGCCTCTCTTTTTCTGCTGCCTTGTTTTGCTTGTACTGGCTGAAAAGTATGGCTGCCAGCCAGATAACCGAAAGCATTGTGGCAGTGCCGAAATATTTATTCCAGCGATTGTAAAAATCAGGTGTAATTACTTCAGTTAGATCGATTAAAACCGACACACCGACATAAGGCACAAAAGCAAGCAGGAACATTCGCAGCGGGCGCATTTCCTTTTGCTGAAAAGCGTAAAGCAGAAGCGAAATCAGTAAAATATGCCAAATCCAGCTTGTGTATCCCGAAACCGAAACAATAATCAGAAATACTGAAAAGTACTTAATGTAATTGAACCACCGCACCCAATGCGCATGATTGTTTAATTTTGAAAAACTGATTAAACGTTGGGTAAGTAACAGACTACAAATAAACGGAATCAAAGATTGTTGCATAACGTTTTATGTTTTCCTTTTCAGAATCATTGATTTTGAAGCGCTTCTTCCTGTGTTGCGAAAATTTTGAATAAATTCGAAAAACCTGATATTCTGAAAATTTCCTGAATGGAAGGCTGCATATTGCTCAAATAAAGTTTACCATTCATAGCCATCACTTTTTTTTGCGCAATCAGAAATATTCTTAATCCCGAACTGCTGATGTAATTCATCTCTCCGCAGTTAAAAATCAAATACTTTTCTCCGCTGTCAAACAACATGTTGACCTCCTTTTCCAAATCGGCTGAGTGGATTGTGTCAATCCTTCCTTTAATGTTAAGAACCGTAAAAATTCCTGTTTTATTCTTTTTTAAGTGCATATTATATACTTTTTGTTAATGTTAAAATATTCTCATTTTTATTTCTTTCGTAATTCATTTCATCCATAATCTGCGATATCAGAAAGATTCCAAGTCCGCCAACAGGCCTTTCCCCGGCTGGTAAACTAATATCAGGTTGCTGCTGTTCCAATGGATTGAATGGAATGCCGTTATCTGTAATTATAATCGTGAGCCGTTTATTTTCAAGTGATATTGAAATTTTTATTTCGTGTTTGACTTTGTCTTTAAAAGCATAAAAAATAATGTTCGAAATTGCTTCTTCAATCACCAGGTTTAAATTCATGGCCAGCGCCGGCGACAACTCCCATTCTTCGGCCAGGTTATCAATCTGCTCCGCCAGTGAAGTCAATTCTTCAATGCGGTTTTCGATTGCGAAATGCTTAATTTTTCTGTTTCCCATTTGCAAAGAAACTTTTTATGGTTTTAAACTGAACAGATATTCCCATCAATTTCCGCAGCCAGTTGTAATAAAGGGCAATGTATAAAAATGTACTCATCATCCAAATCATACCGACGTTAAAAATAAAGGTGTCAACAGCATAACCAAACAGGTTTTTTTGTGAAGCAAGGAAATGCGCCCTTCCGTTTGTAAATTCGGGGTCCTTATAAATTGGGGCTATTTTTTGCATATAACCGTAAGGCGTTTCGCGGTAAAACTCTTTAGCTTCGGTATTGAGAACAAGCGCTTCAAGCGATTTGTTGTGATATTTCATTTTCTGATCGAATAGAAACTGGTCGCCGTTTTCTTTGTTCAGCCCGTCGATTAACTTGTCTTTTTCGGATTTAATTTTTCGATACCCGGTGTTATGAAATTCTTTCAGTTGGTTCAGGTGCGTTTTTGCAAGCTCTGCAATTTCGTTATTGAATTTTCCGGGTATCAGGTTCTCTGTAAACTGAAATCCGGACAGAACTTTCTCTCCATCTAATTTTTCAATTTCATTTTTAATGATGGTTAGCTTCCGTGAGATTTCATGAGCCGGTTTATTCAGTCTTATCCATCCATCAACAAGGTCAACCTGCCCGATTAATTCAGTTGTCAGTATTTCGGAACGAAAACGGTGTTGTGCCATTTCTCTTTCAATATCAAAGAAACGGGCCATGTACCTGTTCTCTTTATACTGTTCAACGGCAAGCGCTTCAAAGGCCCAGCGGGATGCCATTATTTCACCCGTAATCGGTACTACGTCTTTACGGGCGTTTTTATTTTGCAAATCATCGAATTTTACAACTACGCCGCAAAGCAGTATTTGTGGTATCAATAACAGGGGGACCAAAATGTATATGGTAACTACTGAATCGAATGCCGATGAAATGTTTAATCCCAGCAGGTTGGAGAAAACCGCCACCGAAAAAAGAATGAGCCAGTATGCCATCGTCATATCATGAATTCCGAGTATGAGGTTTCCGATGAAAACGAAACTGAAAGATTGAAATGCAGAAAGTATAACGAGGAACAGGATTTTTGAATTCAGATAACTAAACCGGCTCAGGTTGAGGAACGATTCGCGCTGCAATATTTTGCGGTCTTTAATAATCTCCTCCGCACTGACACTCATTCCCATAAACAGCAAAACCACAACCGACATGAACAGGTACGAGATTAAGCTTTTGTTTTCGAAAAAGATATAATCATCACCCTCGGCGAATCGGGTAAAATTTGCCACAATTACAGCCAATACAGGGGCTTCCAGCAGATTGATGAGCAGGTACTGGTGGTCGGTGATTTTTGTTCTTAAGTTCCGTTCTAAGAATATTTTGAACTGTTTCAGCAATCCGGGTTTTTTAGATCCTGTTGGAGGCAAAGCTGCTGCTGAGACATTAAATTCCTCTTTTTTCAACCTGGTTTTTTTCCGGTACTCGCTGTACCAAAACTCCGGGGCAAAACGGCGTTCGGGAAGAAAGTTACCCGAATTATCTATTTTTTTTGTTTCCACTATTTCAAGTACCTGCTCAGGATTTACATTTCCGCAGGCCACGCACTCGCAAATTTCGGCATTTACATGGTTAACCTCTTTTTTGAAATAGATGATGCCATCGAGTGGATTGCCGGTGTAAATTGGCCGGCCACCTGAATCCATAATCCACAACTTGTCGAACAGTTTAAAAATGGCCGATGATGGCTGATGAATATTAACAACAATTAGTTTGCCTTTGCGGGCTTGTTGTTTTAAAAGCAGCACCACTTTTTCTGAATCGGTTGACGATAAACCTGAAGTGGGTTCATCCACAAACAAAATAGCAGGTTCTCTTATCAGTTCAAGCGCCACATTCAGCCTTTTCCGCTGACCCCCGCTGATGATCTTTTTTAACGGGCTGCCAACTTTTAAATCCTTAAATGAGTAAAGCTCGAGTTCATGCAAAACCTTTTCAACTTTCTCCTCTATGGCCGAACGCGAAAGTTGATCGAAGCAAAGGGAAGCAGAAAAATAGAGGTTTTCCCAAACAGTCAGGTCTTCAAATAAAAGGTCATCTTGCGGAACATAACCAATCAGTCCCTCAATCTCCTGTTTTTGTTCATAAATATCAACCTGGTTTATTTTTACTTTTCCATGTTGTACAGGTATATTTCCATTCAGAATATTGAGTAAAGTTGATTTTCCCACACCGCTGCCGCCCATGATGGCAATCAACTGGCCCGATTTTTCGGAAAACGAAAACCTGTGCAATCCGTTATTGCTGTTTTTGAATTTAAATTCAATTTCATCGCCTGAAAAAACAAACAAAGGGCTTTTTTCAGCGTCAATAAAACCTGAAGTAATATCGGTATAATAAACCGGCGAAATCCGCGGCCCCCGTATAATACTTCCTTCCCTGAAAGCGTAAAACCGTCCGGGGATTACAGGGTTTCCTTCAATGGTAAGGTATTCGTTGCCATATAAAATAAAAATATAATGCCCTATGATTGAACAACGCAAAAAAAGCAACTCACCATCGATTTTCTTTTCGTAAATGTGCCTGTACCTGTTTTGGGTGGGTTTATTACTGTTAATGAGTAAAAAATCGGGGGTGTTAATCTGTTCGGAGGAGGTGTAGTTGATAAACGAATAAAATTTATCGACTTCGGGTTTACTGATTTCAAAAACATTGGCCAAAGTTTCGATAAGCACTTTTGCTTTCGATTGATTTCCTGTTTTAACCAGCTCCAGAAACCGCAGAAAAACCATTACCTGCTCATCTTTTCCGAGCAGGCTCTTGATATTGGAGCTTATATTATAAGCCTGCTCAACCATGTCAACCGGAAAAGCAGGTTCACCTTCAACCCCGTATAAATCGAGCAACTCTTCAAAAAGTCTCAGGTAATCATTATCGTCGGAAATTCCAAAATGTTGTTGCAGGTATAACGAAAAATTGCGGATGGCATCCTCTTTTTTCGATTCACTAATGGCAGAGAACAATGCAAATAAATTGATAAGGGCATTTAAGGTAATCTCGTTCATAAGTGATAAGTTAAAAAGGAAAAAAAATCCGGGAATTCAACCTGCAGATTCCCGGATTTCAATATTATTTCAATATATTTTTTCTCATTGACTCCACTATCGGGCCAATTTGGGCGAGTTCCTTTTCCGTAATTTTCGGATGATCTTCGAAAATCTTTACAACAGGTTTGAATTGTTCGTAGTAGGGTTTAATGCTCTCATCCCCCGACATTAGTTCAAGCAGTGTAAACACCAGGTTTACCCTTTCGGTTTGCCTGCTCATTACTTCGAGCATTTTTTCCTTGTTCTTTGCGAGTAACGAGGTCTGGCTTAAAATATACAATGCTTCCACATTCGAACCAATAACCGATAGCGCGTAAACGCCTGGCTGATCGCCTTTTGACATTTGCTGATGAAAATAATTCATGTCCTGCGACACAATGTAATCGAGAGAATCTTTGTTGCCAACGTTTGCCTTAAGTCTTCCGGTATAGTCAATCGTAGAAATAAGTTCATCCCTGAGGCCAAGATCATCGATTAGTTTTTCACTGACATCTTTAATTTCAGCCGCCACATCTCCGCGGTTGTAAACGCTTGCATAGAGCAAATCAAACGAATAGAGGCCCAAGCCAAAACTTTGATCCGATTTGGTCAGCATTTTTTCTGACTGACCTGCCGGCACTGTTAAATCGAAAATATAAGATGCGCCAGCTTCATTCAGAAATTTTGCAACATCTTTTTCACTGGGCATTTTTCGTATTGTTTCAACAATTTGATCCTTAACTTTAACAGCGTCAAAAACTTCAACTTCAACAGATGCCTTTTGTCCGCTGGAAGTTGTACCTTTATCTGCTTTTGTTTTAGTGGATGAATTGCATCCGGCAACAAGAATTAACGCTATGCCAAACGGCAGAACATGTTTTGTAATTAGATTTTTCATTTACAGTAGTTTTTAAGATGATGATTTTGATGTATTTTTTTTATTGTTAAAAATACGAATATTTCTTTTAAATGCTTATTATTTAGTTTGATTATAAACAAAAAGTTTAGAAATTTGTTTTGAATTTAACAGAGTAAAAACAAAAAATGACCAAAATTCTCGAATATAAAATTAAAGATATCCTGATATGAGCCAATCTTTACAAAACGGGGTTAAAATATTGGTCGTTGATGATGAATCGGATATGGAGCCCATGATCCGTCAGAAATTCCGCCGACATATACGTGAAAAAGCATTTAATTTTGAATTTGCCTTCAACGGGATTGAGGCCCTTGAAAAAATTGTTGAATTTCCTGAAATTGGCATTGTACTTTCGGATATTAACATGCCCGGGATGGATGGGTTAACGTTGCTTACAAAGTTAAAGGAATTGAAAAAGCCGGGATTGAAAACAGTTATTGTTTCAGCTTACGGTGATATGGACAATATTCGAACAGCCATGAACCGGGGCGCTTTTGATTTTATTACCAAACCTGTAAATTTTGATGATCTTGAAATAACCATTAATAAAACGCTTGGTGAAATTTTGTCGATTCGGGGCTGGCTGATTGAGCATGATCAACTGGTTTCGATACAAAACGATTTGAATATTTCGCGTGAAATACAGCAGGCCATCCTGCCCAAAAAATTTCCCCCATTTCCCCATGAACCCAGTTTTGATATTTATGCCTCAATGGTTGCTGCAAACGAAGTTGGTGGCGATTTCTACGATTTTTTCATGATTGATGACCACCGGCTCGGATTTGTTATCGGCGATGTTTCTGGCAAGGGAATTTCGGCAGCAATTTTTATGGCGGTCAGCCGCACATTGATTCGTGCAACCGGGCTAAAAGGCGATTCGGTTAGCGAATGTATGCAGTATGTAAACAACCTGCTCTGTGCCGAAAGTGTTTCATCGATGTTTGTAACCGTATTTTACGGAATACTGAATACGCAAACCGGCGAAGTTGATTATGTGAATGCCGGTCATAATCCTCCGTATATTCTTTCGTCGAACGGAATACGACAGGTTGAAATGACGAATGGCCTGGCACTTGGAATTCTTGATGATTTCATCTTCGAATCAAAAAAGATTCAATTAAAAAAAGGCGACCAGCTTTTGCTTTATACCGATGGGGTTATAGAAGCTTTTAACCTGGAAGAAACAGCATACGGTGAAGAAAGATTCGAAAATTTTCTGAATCAAAGTCTGAGCCCACCTATTGAAAAAATTATAAAAGATACATTTCATGATGTCTGTGGTTTTGTTGACGGTGCGCCGCAGTCGGATGATATTACGCTTCTGGGGTTAACGTTTAAGGGATAAGAATTTAAGATCTTTTAGGTAACCCTGTTTTAAAATTACTCAAAAGCGGCAGACATTAAATCCTGTTCTCTTTTTGATAATTCATACCTGGTAGCAATTTCATGCCAGCCTTTAACTACCTTTTTGATCATATGAATTGTTTCTTTCTGTTAGATAACAGAACCGTATATCTTTTCTCCATGATGTGAATAGTTTTGCGCAAACATGGATATTTTGTGTAAAATAGTGCACATAACCTGTGATGCAATTATACTCAACCTTCAAAACTATGTTTTATTAACGAACGGAACCTTGATACTCTGCACAAATTGTGAATGTTGCGAAATAGTTTATTACAAACAGATTAGACAGGTAACGTAACTATAAACTCGCAACCTTCTCCCCGTCCGACCGCCTGCCCGATTGAGGCATTCAGGCGGGGGTCATCCGGGCGGGCTTCCCCCTCTTTCGTCTCCACCTTCAACTCCCCTCCATGCGCTTTCACCATATCATAAGCTATTGAAAGCCCCAAACCGGTTCCCTGCCCTGTAGGTTTTGTTGTGAAGAAGGGCTGGAAGATTTTATCTTTTATTTCCAAAGGTATTCCGGGGCCATTATCCTTAACGGAAATTTGGATTTTATGGTCGAGTTTTATTGTTGACACGGCGACCAGGGGTTGATAACTTTTCCAAAGTTCTGAACTTTGAAAAAGTTTACTTTGCTCAGAAACCGCATAAAACGCATTGTTTATCAAATTCAGCAAAACCCGGCCAATATCCTGCGGAACTACCTCAATTTTTGGGAGAGATTTATCAGCTTCCAATTTGAAATCGGCATTAAAACTCTTGTCTTTTGCCCGGAAACCGTGGTAGGAGAGACGCAGGTATTCATCACAAAGGGCATTGATATCTACTGGTTCTTTTTGGCCGCTGCTTCCCCGGCTGTGAAGCAGCATTCCTTTAACGATGGATTCTGCCCGTTTGCCATGGTGGTTTATTTTTTCTTCGTTTCCCAAAACATTATTTGCGATTTCCTCTGCCGATTTTAGTTTCTCCTCAACTGACTGCCTACTACCTGCTGCCAACTGCCTACTTCCCTCTGCCAATTCTTCCTTCAGTTCTTCAAGCAATTCTTTATTTACATCCGAAAAATTATTTACAAAATTCAGCGGGTTCTGTATTTCATGGGCAATTCCGGCAGTAAGTTGGCCAAGACTTGCCATTTTTTCGGATTGTATGAGTTGGGCTTCAGCGGATTTCAAATCAGATAAAGCATTTTCTGCCTTGATTTTTTGAAGATTGATTTCTTCCTTTTGTTTTTGAAGTAAAATATTTGCTTTCTGTCTGTTTTTATTATTTCTGAATAGCAGGTAACCCACAACCAGCGATAAAAATAATCCGGCGGCAATAGTAATTAACCACCTTCGTTGGTTTTGGTTGGCTTGTTCTTGTTGTAGTTTTTGTTGTTCCAGAATTGCTTTATCCTCTTTGTTTTTATTGATAACCGATTGTATTTCCAATGAAGCCAGACGGTTTTTTAAATCTTCCTGATTAAAAACTTCTTGTATTTCCCTGCTGATTTTCAAATAATCATGAGCCTTTCTTATTTCCCCTTTACTTTCATAAAGTTTCGAAAGAATTAGGCTGGCTCTTATTTGCAAGGGAGCATATTGATTCAGGGACAGCTCAAATCCACGAAGACCAAATTTCAATCCGTTATCATAATCCTGAATTTTATAATAGGATTCTGCCAGGTATATTGCCAGATAACATGTCTGCTGATACCAGTTGTTATCATTAAAAAGTTTATATGATTCCAGATAATTAACAATTGCTTCTTTCAGTTCACCCTTTAGCTCGAAATACTGTCCTTCAGCATCATAATATTTGGCAAGCCAAAAAGCATTTTTGTTTTCATCTCTCAGACTATCAAGAAAAATTCGTGCTTCTTCAAATCTTTTCAGATTTGACAGACAAATTGCCTTTTCAAATAAGAACACGATTGTATCTCGCAAAGATATTGCTGAAGGGTTGGCGGATCCCAGTTTCTTTTTAACTGACCAGTATTTTTCAGCATATTCCAATCGTTTCTGAAAATCTTCCAATACAATAGCATAATTGCCATTTAATGCGTAGTAGATTTCGCATAGAAGTTCATCGGATGCTATGTTTTCCAAAAGTTGCAGGCTTGAAAGTGTGTATTCAATACTTCTATTAAATTGCAAAGTTGTATATGACAGGATTAAATATCCGAGACCCTTTAGTTTTGGATTCTTTAACGATTCTATCAGATTGAGCGTTTCAATTTCGTAATTGATTCCTGTTTCTTTTTCTCCGTTGCTATATAAATTTTGAGCTAAAAACTGTTGTAAAATAATTACTGACAATGGCTGATTATTCTCAAGTAACAGATTCAATGTTTCATTAAATGTTGCATTCAATTGTTCATTCAGTTTAATATTTAACTGGCTGTATGATTGTATATTAGACCAGCATTTTAAAAAAACATCTACGATTTTGATGTCATTATCTGCTTCACTGTATTGGAACAAGGTAAACAAACTGTCTGCTGAAATCTGAGTATGGGGCATGTTTTCATTACTGGAAGATTGCGCTTTAATCGAAACTACAAATGTTTGTGAAACAAGAATATGTATAATGAGAAGGACTTTGAATTTCATGATCTGTTATAATTAAGGTTTAAAAAAATAAGAATAACTGTTGTTCCGGTTGCCGGATATAACTTAAAATGTAACATTCCGCCATGCGCTTTAACAATATCATAAAATGTATTAATCATGATTTATTGGATTAATTGATTACTATGATTTAACTTGCTGGTAATTGAATTATAAACTCAGTTCCAACTCCCTTTTTCGTTTCCACTCTTATCTCCCCTCCATGCGCTTTCATCATATCGTAAGCTATTGAAAGCCCCAAACCGGTTCCCTGGCCGGTTGGTTTGGTAGTGAAGAAGGGTTGGAAGATTTTATCTTTTATTTCCAAAGGTATTCCGGGGCCATTATCCTTAACGGAAATTTGGATTCTGTCGTTGAGTTTTATTGTTGACACGGTGACCAGGGGTTGATAACTTTTCCAAAGTTCTGAACTTTGAAAAAGTTTACTTTGCTCAGAAACCGCATAAAACGCATTGTTTATCAAATTCAGCAAAACCCGGCCAATATCCTGCGGAACTACCTCAATTTTTGGGAGAGATTTATCAGCTTCCAATTTGAAATCGGCATTAAAACTCTTGTCTTTTGCCCGGAAACCGTGGTAGGAGAGACGCAGGTATTCATCGGCCATAGCGTTAATATCGGTGGATTCTTTATGCCCGCTGCTGCCGCGGCTGTGAAGGAGCATCCCTTTAACAATGCTGTCGGCACGCTTTCCGTGATGGATGATTTTGCTCTCATTTTCTTTCAAATCATTCAGAATGGATTTCACTTCCGAATGATTTCCTTTTTCATTTTCATCCAATGCTTCATCAATTAATTCAGTGTTGACTTCTGAAAAGTTGTTTACAAAATTGAGCGGATTCTGTATTTCATGGGCAATGCCCGCAGTAGGCTGACCGAGACTTGCCAGTTTTTCAGATTGGATGAGTTGGGATTGAGTACTGCGTAAATTCTCAAGTGATTGATTCAGCTCGCGGGTCCTCTCTTTCACTTTTTGCTCGAGGTTTTTGTAAAGATCCTTGAACTTGCTGGCCATAAATGCTATAAGCCCTACTGGAATGGAGGCATACGTCAGGTATAATAATACCATTATAATCTGATAATTATTATTTTGAGAGAATATCAAATAAAAATCAGTTGCAACATTACCTACCAATAATCCCAAAAATCCTCCTGCTACAAACCATGTCCCTGCTTGCTTGTTTTTCGCTGCTTGTATCAGTATCCTGGAGGAATAGAAAATAACGGCTACAATAAAAATAATCGAATTTAAAAACTTCAGTTTTGGGTCTGAAAGGATGATATCAGCCAAAGAAAAAACAGGAAACAGCCAGATAAGCATTTTGTGCACAGAACAGGGCTTCTGGTTAAACATTAAACTTATTGTAAAAGGGAACATTGATAGCGCCCCAAGAAACAAGAAAGAACTTACAAATCTCCAAGAAATAAAGTATTTGACATAATCAAGCTCCAAAGATAATATCACATGAATTCCCACATTATGCAGGAACAATAAAAATGAAACAACCGCAATGTATAAATTTGAACGCTCAGCCTGAAATAGTATGAACAACAAAGCATGCAGGAGAACAACCAGGAAAAGCATGGTACCTGATATGTATGTAAGTCGGTCCGAAGAATTTATTATTGAAATAAAATCTTGATTATAATTATCTTTAGCTATACCCACTTCAAATCCAAAAGTACTTGGAGTTTTTCCAAACAACTTCTTAACAACTGGGCCTCTATGATATGAAAATCTTACCGCCATTGCGTGAGATTCGTAAGGTTGTAAAACCATTACAGCATTATACCAGGTATCCGAAATCACGCTTCTTTCATCCTTTGCATCAGTCGAAAATGTTCCACACTTCTTAACCAGCTTTCCATCGAGATAAACTTCAGCAGCACCAAAGGTGAAAAAAGTTAAATGTTTGACCTTTTCATAAACCAATGAATCAGCAGCAAGCCGGAACCTGAACCAGCCATATCCTTGCCAGAGTGAATCAGGAATAGGTTCTGTTAATCCTGAAGGTGTATAAAAAATCCAGTCACTGTCGTCAAAGTCAGGATCAGCCCAGTTCAGGTCATCACCCGGATGAAAACGCCAGCCATCCCGACTGCCTAAGTCGATATAACCGTCTTTGTCAAACAGTGAATCGCTTACAAAAAAAAATGATTCATTTTGAAAATACTTCTTTTGAATTCGGACACTATCCGTTTCTGGTTCCTGTGCCATTAGAACAGTTGGGATAAAAAACAATACAAAAATCAGATGTTTCATTTTTTTAGTTTTAGGTTATGGGTAGTTCAATGGTAAATGTTGTTCCCTTTCCTTCACTGGTTTCCACTTTTATTTCCCCTCCATGCGCTTTCACCATATCATAAGCCAGGCTCAAGCCTAAACCAGTGCCTGAGCCGGTAGGTTTTGTTGTGAAGAAGGGCTGGAAGATTTTGTCGACGATGGAGGAGGGGATTCCTCCTCCATTATCTTTTACTGCCACTTTGACCCCTAAATCCCCTGAAGGGGACTTTGAAGAAGCAGTACTAACAATGACTGTAGGCTGATATATATTTAGATCTTTCTTAACTCCCCCTTCAGGGGGCTGGGGGGTCAAATCTTTAGCTTTTTTATCCACTGCATAAAACGCATTATTTATCAAGTTCAGCAAAACCCTCCCAATATCCTGCGAAACAACATTGATTTTAGGAAGATTGGGGTCAAAATTAGTTCTAAACTCAGCGTTAAAACTTTTATCTTTTGCCCGCATTCCATGATAACTTAACCGTAAATATTCATCGGCCAGTTTATTAATATCAGTTGGTTCTTTTTGCCCGGTTGAAGAACGGGAGTGTTGCAACATGCCTTTTACAATCGCATCAGCGCGTTTGCCGTGGTGGTTGATTTTTTCGAGGTTATGTTCAATATCGCCTGCAATCTCTTTTGCCAACTGCCAGTTGCCAACTGCCAGCTCATCATTCATTTCGCCGATTAGCTCTTTACTTACCTCACTAAAGTTATTTACAAAATTCAGCGGGTTCTGGATTTCGTGGGCTATACCTGCGGTAAGTTGTCCGAGACTGGCCATTTTTTCAGAGTGAATCAGTTGGGATTGGGTGGATTTCAGATTTTCATGGGCTATTTCGAGGTTATGGTATGCCGTTTCAATTTCATGTGCATGTTCAAGTTCCAGTTTTTGGGCTTTTTCCCGCTCAAGCCTGAGGATTCTTTCTTTATAGTAAAGGTAAACCCGCCAAAAACCTGTTAACATTATTATGGAATAGATAATGTAGGCCAGCAAACTTCTGTGCCAGGGCGGAAGGACTTTAAATGTGTAGCTTACAGTTTCTGTCCAGTTATTTGCACCGTTAATACTTGGGCCAGTATAGCGCGCTTTAACTTTAAACGTATAGTTCCCTTCGTGTATATTACCGAAACTTGCCTCGGTTTTATTTACCACCGGACTCCATTCCTTGTCGTATCCTTCAAGCATGTACTGATATTCCACCAGTTGAGGCCTGTTGAGTTCATTAGTTCCAAAACCAATGGTAACCCGGTTGTGTTTGTGAGGAATAACCAGGTTTTCAGGGATGGGATAGAATTTTCGTATGCCATCAAATTTCAATCGTTTGTATTTTTTTCGAAGGTTTTGGCGTTCAGCCTCACTCAGGGTTTTTCCGTACGTTAACATCTCATCGGCAATATAGATTGGATTACTAAAGCCTGTTCGCGGATTATTTTGTGTGTTGTCATTGGCCAGTGTTTGGAAGGCAATAGTTTCCTCGTTTATTTTTATCTGCCGGATGGTTAATGCGGGCAACTTACCATTCCGGTGAAGGGCATCGTAATCAAACCGGATTAACGGGGCTTTTTCGCTGTTGGCTGCAATCCAAAGGATTCCATCACTATCAACAAACATACTGCTGGTTGTCTCTATAACGGCCCTGACCGGATAACCGGTTTCAACGTTATATACTTCCACATTATGAAGAGATTTAAATGTTTCCATTGAATCAACCGGATAGCTGAAAATGGCCAGCCCATTGCCACTTCCGATTGCCATTTTTCCGCTGCGCAATTCTACGATATTTAGAATATTATTCACAGGAAGACCGTTGTCGGTTGTAAAGGTTTTGAATAAATTCCTGATTTTTTTATCCTGACCTGTCTTGCCAGACATAGAATCATTTATCATTTTCAGTTCTGCTACCCCCAAAAAATTTATCCCCTTATCTGTTGCAATCCAAAGATTTCCCTGACTGTCGGTTATTATACGATGAATATAATTATTTGCCAATCCCTGTTCAACGTTAAAGGTTTTGAAGATGCCTTCGTTTGAAGGATTAAATAAGCTAAGCCCTTTACCAGCCGTTCCAAACCAGATATTTCCGAATTTATCTTCGGCGATGCTTCTTATCATGTTATTGCCCAGTCCATGGTTACTGTTATAATAGATTAAAAAATTCCCATCGTAACGAATAACGCCTTTATCCCAGCTACTAAACCAGATATTCCCTGAACGATCAACAAGTGATGCAACAATATTACCGGTAATTCCCTGTTCTTCGAAGAATCCTGTAAGACTTATGCCAGCTTCAGCATCTAATGATTCTGCACAGTAAAATCCGGGAAACTGGCCGCCGGCTAAAATTCTCCCGGTGAGGTCTTCTGTAAAAAAAGAGATGATTAAATTAGTAGAAAATCCAAAGTATGTAAAGTGTGTGCCATCGAAACGAACGATATCTGATGAATTAATCCACAGATAACCTTTGCTGTCTTCGTAAATAGTTGAAACACCATTAAATGGTAATCCCTGGTCCTCAGAAAATGTTATAAAACTCCCGCTGCCCCCTGTAACGGGAGGATCCATGCAGATTGCACCTAACAACTGCGTACCAATCCAAAGTTTATCCGATGAGTCAATTGCAAGTAATTTAGCTGTAAGTAAATTATATGATGTAAAGGGTAAATAGAAACTGGTAAATCTTTCGTTTTCATCAATCTTTTCAAAACAACTGACAGCCCCTCCTGCGGTACCGCACCACAACTTTCCTTTACTGTCTTCCAAAATATTTCTGACCTCATTACTAATCAGACCATTTTGGGTGGTATAATTTTTCGGCTTCCCTTTGTTTACAGCATCATAGCAGCTTATTCCCTTATTGGTTCCAAACCAGAGTTTCCCCGCTTTGTCTTCATGGATACAATAGATGTAGTTTGAAACCAGCCCGTTTGCTTCGGTCAGGATTTCTGTGATTTGGTCTTTCCCGGGATTAAAGCAAATTGCTCCTCTATTTGTCCCAAACCAGATGTTACCCGTTTTATCTGCATTCAGGCAATTGATGGTATAATTGGCTATTTCCGGGTGGGTTTTGTTAAGACTATGGACACTGTCCGTTTTAGGATTATAAAACCAAATTCCAGCCTCTGTATTTATCCAGATCTTTCCTGAATCTCCTTCTGCCATATTTTTAACCCGCCCCGCTGCTTGCTCTTGTTCTCGCCAATATGACGTAAATTTTATACCGTCGTAACGGCTTACTCCTCTTCCCCGGGTACCAATCCAGATATTACCTGCTTTATCCACCAGAATAGAGTTTATCAGGGTTTCTATCAGATAGTTTGCCCCTGAAAAATTGGTAAAATGTTTCCCGTCGAACCGGCTGATTCCCTGCCCCCATGTGCCAAACCAGATATGCCCGCTTTTATCCACTGCAGCACAGGTCACAGAGTTCATTGCCAGGCCGTCATCTGTCGTATATGTTGTGTAATGCGGTAGTCCACCTTTCCCAGTATCAAATGCGTTATTTTCCTTTAATTTACTAATGTATTCCTCCTTGCCTTCGAAAGCCGGCAGCAACTTCTTTTCAAGGGGATCAATTTTAACAACCTGCCCGTCGGGAGTGGTAAATGATCCCG
>Ga0351903_1015_pt1 | contig 50029 bp, 42 predicted proteins | sample BONcelHT113001D6_FD_206874 | JGI IMG/M metagenome (GOLD analysis project Ga0351903, IMG submission 206874) | Enriched cells from coal bed in the Powder River Basin, Montana, United States - BONCAT cells T11 rep1 HSBNCT.T11.300.1.D6 ... | reverse complement strand
GAAGAGAAAATTCCAGTGCCAAGGCACATGGCTGCAAGGATAGCAGGACCGGTCCGCATCAGCACAGGAACTTCCCGGGCTTTCTGCGCAAGGGGTGTTCGGGGAAGAGCAAGAAACGTGAGTCCGAATGCCTTAACAAAACAGACTACCGTCAATGCACCGCACAGACCAAAGAGTGAGAGTCCGATGATGAGTACAACCTGCATTATCGGGTCTGACTGCATGAGGCCCTGTATAAATGCCTGATATATGAGAAGCTCTGAGGCAAACCCGCTTAATGGCGGGATGGCTGATATAGAAAGCATACCGATGAAAAACAATCCTCCAGTCCAGGGCATCCTGACAAGAAGGCCACCGAGTTCATCAATGTTTCTTGTGCCTGTAACCTGGTTTACTGATCCTGCGGTGAGGAACAGAAGTCCTTTGAATGCTCCGTGATTCACCGCATGAAATAAGGCTCCAAGCAGGGCCATCTCTCCTGCTGCTTCATGCCCGGTGGCTGTGAGCGTCACAAATAGCCCCAATCCAATTAGTATTACTCCGGTGTTATCAATTGAGGAATATGCAAGAAGGCTCTTGATATCCTGCTCTTTGAGTGCATACATAACACCAAGAACCGCAGTAAGGCACCCAAATGCGAGAAGAGCAAGCCCGATTGGAAGTGTCGGGGAAAACATCTCCTGCACTGCCCGAAAGAGAATATACAGCGCAGTGTTGAGCATCATACCAGACATCAGCGCTGATACGGGGGATGCTGCTGCCGGATGAGCATAGGTAAGCCATTTATGAAAGGGAATCACTCCCGCTTTTATTGCAACACCGAGAAAAAGCAGGGTAAATGCAATTGCACCTGGAATTTGCGCACCTGATATTCCTGTCGGGAAGTTGAATGTTCCGGTCAGGAGGTACAAACTGATGACACACAGAAAGATACAGACAGTCGATATCTGCGTCATGACCAGATAAAAAAAAGCTGCGTATCGCGTTTTTTCTTCATGGTATTCGATAGTCACCAGGAAGAAAGAGAGTATCGCCATAAGCTCCCAGAACAGGAGAAATGCAAACGTGGTCTTTGAGAGTAGGACCAGCAGCATTGCTGCAAGGAACAAGGGATTCAGTGAACAAAGAAGATCCTGACCTCTGCCATGGTGAAGCCTGCTGACATAGCCCGGGGTATACAGTCCGACTGCTACTGCAAGGATACCGAGAAGGAGGGTAAACGCAGCACTGAGCCGATCAACTCCAAGAACTACTGGAAACAACGGTGTTATTGAAGATGTGATAATAACCCCTTCGCAAAGACGGAGGATACAGGCGATTGACCCAAGACTAATCAGGATACCTCCGACTGCCTGCACCAGGCAGGAAATGGTCCATGATCGGGATCCCGACTTGATAAGTGGGATGATGCCTGCAAGAAGAAGCAGGAATAATGAGAGGATAAAAAAATTGGTCATGTTAATCGTTCCAGCTGGTTCTTCATGCTGAAGGGATCAGAAATCCGGATCCGGGGGATGACCGGAGTCTGGGTGAACTGGTGCTGATGGTATGGAAAAAAATATAGTTCATTTCTGTGCAGTTTTCCTTGTGTTGCATGAAGATTCCCGGGTTATTCTGATGAATGATTTGTAACGCCTGCAGCAGATGATTTGAGGATGGTTACAATTATAGATACCTGATTTGGACAATTTTGTGGGCTTGTGGCCAATGTGAGAAGTAATAACTATGAATTCTAATGGTACGGATTTTAATCCGGCCGTCCCCTTTGGATTGGCTCTCCATTATCGTATGCTGCAGGCATCAGATTATGCGAAAGGAAAAATCACTTTTTTCTAATACTAATACTTTATGTATTGGGACTCCGTTATGTCTGAAAAATAAAAATTATGTGTTAATCTATAATATTTATTTTAGTTTGTTATCTTTTCTCAGAAATAATTTCAGATCGTTTATATTCCTGTCAGATAATAATCAATTATCATCAGTATCTGGGTGAAACATGGGAATCGAGAAATTAATGGAAGGGAACAACCACTTTATTGAGTGTGAATATTCTGAAAACCTTGACTATTATACTTCATTATTGAAAGGACAGAATCCTCATGTAATGATGATAGGTTGTTGTGATTCGCGGGTAGTTCCCGAGATCACCTGTCATGCACAACCCGGTGAGATTTTTGTTCACCGCAACATAGGGAATATTGTTCCTCCTGGTGATTGGAATGTTGGTACTTTTCTTGAGTATGGTATCGGTCATCTGAAAATAGATACACTGGTTGTCTGTGGTCATGAAGAGTGTGGGGCAATGAAAGCACTTGCTCACCAGCACTGCGGTAATGATTCACTCATTCCCGGATGGCTTCGTCATGCACAACCTGCATATGCAAACGCAAGTGAGAACGGCCCGTGTCCTGACGATCCACAGGCCAGTCGTGAATGGCGGACAATCCTTGAGATTGAAAATGTTAAACTCCAGCTAAAACATCTTCGTACCTATAAGGTTGTCCGCGATGCAGAGCAGGCTGGAAAACTCAGGGTTATCGGTCTGTATTACCGGATGTCAAACGCGAAGCTCGAAGTAATTGATCCTGGAACTCCTCTGCAAAAAGAGTGAGATTCTCCGACTTCTTTTTTATTTTGAACCCTGCATGATTTCTTGTTCTTAAAAATAATTGGATATTTCTACTCTTGTTATTATAGGTTGCGCATTCGGCCTCCGAAAAAAACCTCTTGATATCCTGCTATACACCACCTTATAGTGTCTGCTTGTAAGCACTCACCCCTGTTCTATCAATAAGAATAGGGAGGAATTATCATGAAAAAATTAATTATATCCGGAATTCGTACCTGTGACCGAAAAGATGCAGTTTATGCAGAAATCAATAAATATATCAATGAAATTGGGGCAGTTGATGAGATTATTGCCGGAGGATCTACCGGTGTTGACCTGATTGCAAAGATGTATGCCGAAGAGATGCATATCAAGTACACTGAATTCGCTCCAAACTGGCAGGACGATCTCAATGCAGCCGGTCTTGTTCGTGACACCCGGATGGTTGAATATGCAACGCATCTGCTCGTTCTCTCAAATGGTATCAGCAAGGAGTCAAAAAACCTCATTGAAGAGGCAAAGCGTTATAACCTTTCGGTAAAAACTGTTGGTGTCTTTGTAGATTTGTCCGGCGATAAGGCTCACCGGTTTGGCTACTCTGCTGCAAATTAATATTCTTCGGTTTCACTTTTTTTGCAGCCTCTATCATCTATGGTATCTCTGTATCAATCCTGATCTGATTCATACCTGAAAAATTTTATCCTGCACTTGGATATCTGGTTTTTCTGATATGAGATGATCCTAAAGAAACACGATAATACCCTATGATGAGATATATACTACAAGCTTAACGGATCGATGGGAATAGCCCTGCACATGAGATGGTTCTGATGACAGAGATATCAACACTTAAGATACTGGTTGTTGAAGACAATCGCACCCAGGCCGAATCACTCAGGTATATCCTTGAGAAAGGCGGTCATGAGGTGGTAATTGCCGCGGATGGAATGGAAGGGCTTGAGCGGATTAAGGTTCAAAGACCTGATCTGGTTCTCACCGATGTAATTATGTCACCGGTGGACGGGTATGAGCTTTGCAGGAGAATTAAAGAGAACCCTGAAACATCTTCCATTCCGGTAATTCTGGTTACGTACCTCTATAACCCTTCTGACGTCATAAAAGCGCTTGAATATGGTGCAGATAACTTTATAATTAAACCATTTGACGCTGACTGTATTTATTCTCGTATTACTAATACCATTCAGGCAATCAGGGGAGCTGGCCAGGAGCAGTCTGCAGATCCTCTGGATGTTTCATTTTCAAACCATCAGTATACCATTCGGTCAGGGCGGATTCAGATCCTGAATATTCTCTTTTCAACCTATGAGACTGCGATAAAAAATAATTATGAATTACAGGTGGCAGATGAGCGCCTTCACTATTTAAACGCGCAGCTTCAAAAAGCAGTATCAGATTTCAAGCAGGCAAATGAAGAACTTCATAAAAAGAACGTCGAACGCGGCAGACTTGAAACTGCACTGGATCGGTCAAATAAAAAGTTTCAGTATATGGGCAGTATTATCCATCATATCCTGCTTACCCAACTGGGTTCTGTTTTTCACAATCTTGATAAGGTTCGCAGTGGCCAAAAAAACGGGACTGATACCAGTTCATATTTTCAAAAATCCTATGAACTTGTAGAAAAGGCATTGAATATTGTTCGGATAACTAGTGAAACACTTGATCCCATGATTCAGGAACCCTCGTGGATTCCGCTCCACGTGCTAATTAAAAATGCACACGCTGATTCAGCGCCCGGAATGGTTAAGGTTGAGTGCAGATTACCTGAAACCATTATGGTAAACGCATATCCGCTTATTGAAAAGGTCTTTTCCGAACTCATTGATAATTCAATCAGACATGGGAAGAAGGCAACCACGTTGCGGTTTCGAATTGAAGACCGTCAGGGTAATATGGTATTGATTTATGAAGATGACGGGGTCGGAATTAATGCGACTGAGAAAAAAATGATCTTCTCGCACGAGTACGGGCCGTCTGCAAGTCACGGGCTTTTTTTATCAGAAGAGATCCTTTCAGTAACTGGCATTACTATCTGCGAGACAGGCACTCCTGGTGAAGGGGTACGGTTTGAAATGTCGTTTCCCAGAGGTACTGTCCGAATCAGTACACATAAGGAATTTTCCACAAAAGAGGGCTTTGCTTTGCCAGGGGAAGAAAAATAGGTAATAAATACTTGGCTATTTATTACCTTGTGTGGTATTTCAGCTTCCCTATTATATTGGGTAGTAAACCATTACGAGGTGTGCATCTGACCTCATTCAACTCCGCATTCCTCGTGATGTGGAGGAGATGAGCACATAATTTTCATTCTGAAAATAAATATACCCGGCTTTGGTGTAGTCCAAATAATAAAGTATTATTAAGGAGAAATAAGATATCCATGGCAACCCGGAATAATCTCATTTTTGAGGATATTCTTGCGACTTTTACTAAGGGGAAGAAGTACCTGAGTATATCTGAGGTTGCTCAGCTCTGTGGTCATCACCGGCATACGGTTGCACGATATCTTGATAGTCTAGTGCTTTCAGGCCGGCTTGAGATGCGTGAACACGGGCAGAAGAAAAAATATTATCTCTCTGATGTTAAATCTGAGTCTTCTCTTCTGAATTTTTCATCGCATATTCTTATCATCCTCAATCCGGATCATACTATTCGATGGGCAAATGATACCTTTATCAGGCTTATTGAGTCTACCCATGAATCGGTTATCGGCCTGAGTATTGAGTCTTTAAACCTGGAGCGTATTTTTGGTCCAGAATTTTCCCAGGAACTGCGAATTGTCAGTTCAGGTGAAACTCGTTCATTTGAAACTTCGGTAGAGCAGGATGATTCATCTCGGACATACCTGTTTACCATGTCTTCAGTCTCCTTTTTTCAGGAGCGTCCGGCTCTTGTAATCAATGGAGAGGATATTACTGAGAAACGGATCCTTGTTGAAGCCATCCGTATCAATGAGTCAAACCTTCGTCTTATAACCGAAAGTGTCCGCGATATAATTATCAGATGGGATGTTTCCGGGACTATCTCGTATGTTTCTCCTGCATGTGCAATTCTGACCGGCTTTGTGTCTCAGGAGATTGTCGGGCACAATATATCTGAGTTCATTCATCGGGATGATCTCCCTGGTCTGCAAAAAATTCTTCAAAAGAGCACCATCAGTGAAGACCGTTTACCGGCTTCGTTCAGGTTTAAGCACATTAAGAGGGGATGGATATGGTTTGAGACGATTACAACGCCCCGGTTATCAGAATCCGGTGAAGTAGAGGATTACATCTCTATATGGCGCGATATTACAGAACGTCTTGAGGCTGAGACCCGTCTTGCCCTCAGTGAAGAGAAATATCGTCGACTGTTTCAAAGTGCGAAGGATGCGATCATCCTCATACGATTGTCAGATGATCTGACTGAAGTAACCTCACTTGAGATGAACAATCTAGCATGCTCGATGATTCAGTATCCGCAGAGTGAATTCTCCTCCCTCACAATATCAGATTTTGTCGCTGAGAAGGATATCTCTCTTATTCTTGGAATAACTGCTTCATTTATTCAGAATAAACAGGCATTTTTTGAGATTGATCTGATTCGAAAAGACGGAACGCTCCTTCCGGTTGAGATTAATGCACATCTGTTCTCTCTTCAGGATCAACCTGTAGCACTAGCCATTGCTCGGGATATTACTGAACGCAGAAGGATTCAGGCTGAGATTCAGGAAGCACTGTCTCGTCTTGAATACATCCTGGAATTTCTTCCTGACCCGGTTTTTGTCGTGGACAGCAGTGGCCGGGTAACTGCCTGGAATCAGGAGATGGAGAATCTGACTGGAGTTCCAAAGGGCGATGTCCTGGGCAAGGGTGATTATGCCCATTCATTTGCGTTTTATGGTGATAGAAGGCCGGTCATTGCTGACTATATTCTGACCAAAAGTCCTGATTTGTTATCACAATATAAAAATCCAGTCATTGACGGGGATATTGTGATGGTTGATATCCAGACACGCAATCCGGTAACTCAGGTCTGGATGTGGTTCTGGGTTAAAGCTGCTCCGCTTTATGATATCAATGGGCAGGTTATCGGGGTTATCGAGACTCTTCGCGACATTACTGCACGAAAACTGATGGAGATGGAGATTAAGAGGCAGAATGAGATTTTTGAAGCCATCAGTCAGGCAGGGTCAGATAATTTACAGGCACAGAGTTTTCAGGACTGTGTCTCACGAACGACTGCTCTTATCGGGGAAGCTGCAGATGTAAGCGGCATTTACCTGTTTAAGAATAAAAATACAACGATTCCACCCTCTTCAATATCATTTCAGGGAGACTGGTTATCTGAACCCGGGTTATCACTTTTGCCTTCATTTTTCAAGGCATACGATTCAATTGAAGATGGCGCAACTGAATTTATCGCGTCCTGCGTGGCAGATGGGAAATCCGTATTCAGACTTACTAAAAATCTTCCCGATTCAATACGGTATGCCTTTGAAGCGGTAGGTATCCTTTCAATCCTGCTGGTCCCGGTAATTATCGAAGGACATGTCCGGGGTTCCATCGGTTTTATTGAGACGAAATTCGAACGGACGTGGAGCAAGAAAGAGATATATGCTATGGAAATTGCTGCGTCTCTTATTGGAAGTGCCATCGTCAGGTTCCAGATACGTGAAGCACTGGCCCGCAGTGAGCGTCAGTTCAGAACCCTTGCACAAAATATCCCGGGAATTGTGTTCAGAATATCCCTATCTGATGATGATGTTGAGTTTTACAATGACCATTTTGAGACCTTAACCGGGTATTCTGTCCATGAACTAGCCAGTGGACAGATTAGTTCTCTAATACCACTTATTCTGGCAGAAGAGAAGGATCAGGTCATCCAGACAAAGATGAATGCAATCATGACCGGTGAGTCGTATGATCTTGAATACCGGATAATTGATAAACAGGGGCGGGTTCGCCGTTTGAGTGAACGTGGCCGGCCGGTATCTGATGAGTCAGGAGAGGTAGTCAGCATCGACGGAATTATTCAGGACATTACTGACCAGAGTCAGATCTGAATTGAGCTGAATTCTTTTGTCAGGTGGATCTGAAAACCTTGTCAATATGCCCGACAGGTAATTCACGGCACCTGCATCTGTGTGAAAAAAAGTGGCCTGGGTTACCAGGATTCTGCAAATGCAGTGTTTGTATAGATGTCCTCAAGTCGGGCTTTGTGACCAAGTTCCATTTTGGAAAGTTCTTCAAAGACTTTTTTCTGATCTGCATCAGTGCTGGCAGATGCCAACTTCTCATACATCAGCTTTGCTTCTTCTTCCTTCTTGATGGCAAGTTTTAGTCCGTCAAGAGGTTTCATCTCAGTAGTCAGGGCAGGACTCTCAATGGTCTCTGAGAGTTTGTAATCGTTGGTCTCATCGAATTTAAGTGCTTTTTTAGCACCGGTAAGATATTCCTGAAGGGTCTTGCGGTGCATGGTTTCCTGCTCAGCCAGCTCCGTAAAGAGGGTTTTTAATGCACTGTCTTTGACTCTTCCGGCAGTCGCCGTGTAGAAAGTATACGATTCAACTTCTTTATCGATCGCGTTCAACAGTATCTGCTTAAACTCTTCTGTCTTCATTCTTCTCCTCCAACGTTTCAGATTCGTAATCAGTCGTAATCAGATAAATAAGTATTAGTTATTGTACTCTGATTTTCCAAGTTTAGGTTCAAATGCAACATCTGCTTCTGATCTGATTGCATGTGAGAACAGTGCCAGTGGGATGTCCATTGCGCAGAGTTCCTCACACTGCCCGCAGTTAATGCAGGAATCAGAGATGTGCGCGAAGCGTCTCATATGAAACATCGGACTTGGCGGGAGTGCTCCGGCATCTACCATGAGAGATTTCTTACCGTTGCCGGTACTGTCATTTGTAGTGCATACCGGGCAGTTCTCAATACATGAGTAGCATTTAATGCATCGTGATGTTTCTTTATTGATAATATCCCAGAGATTGGCTTTCAGGGCTCCGAAGTCTTTTCTGCGCCACTTCTCACCAAGCTTGAGCATGGCACCTTCTACTTTTCCTCTGATTGCAATACCTTTCTCTTCAGCTGGAGATGTGCCTATGGCTCCACCTTTTACTGCTTTACTGACGAGATCAGCACCCTTGTCACTGCAGATTTCAACAAATGTTGCCTTACCAGCTTTCTCTCCGATAACTCCCCAGTTTCCACAAGCGAGATCAGCTTGCCGTGGAACCTTGTACAGGCAACGACGACAGTTGGATCTTCTTCCATAGCCCTCTTCTTCGAGTTCATCGATGGAGATTCCTTTGTGTCCGCCTTCATACTCGATGATAAACTGGCCTTTGTCGATCTCTTCCTTGTGAACGGTATCAGGATCGACTTCAAATGCGTTCTTTATCATCTTTCTTGCGCTAACCGGTGAGACGGTTCCTCCACAGTTCACTCCGATCAGAAGGAGGTTGTCCAGGTTGATCTCGTTGCGGCGTGCAAGTTCATGCAGTCCCATCAGATCGCATCCCTTGACGGTTACTGCAATCTTCTTGTCTCCTGCTCCTTTGAGGTATTTCTTTACCACTTTAGAGAGGAGCACTGACCCACAGTGAAGAGATCCTGCTGTGCCTATGAGGTCTTTTGGGTCGGTGATGTATGTGGGAACTGCATCATATACGTCCTGACCCTTCTTTATGGCCAGAACTGCATCTACCATCTTGTTTTCAAGTGCATACTTGAGCAGGGCAGTGACTGCACCACCACATTCAGCCTTCTCTAAAATGCCGCTGTCTGTTGTCCAGGCATATATCATATCGCCCTTCTTTTCAGCAGGTTTGGATCCACCAAATAGCGCCATTTATTTTGCCTCCTCAATTTTTTCAACCCTGATTGCACAGGCTTTTGACTCCGGAATCTTGGCGATGGGGTCAAGAGCGTTGTTTGTCAGGATATTTGCTGCGCACTCGACGTAGTGGAACGGAATGAACATCACACCTGGCATGATATCCTTAGTTACTCGTGCAGTGATCTTAATCTCTCCACGGCGGGTAATTGCTTTGATGAGTTCTCCGTTTTTGATTCCAAGAGTTTTTGCATCGTCGTCATTGATCTCTATCCATCCAGTGGGTTCTTCACGCTCAAGACTTGCAGACCTTCGGGTCATTGTCCCGGTGTGCCACTGCCAGATGCAGCGTCCGGTGGTAAGAATGAACGGGTACTCTGCATCAGGAACTTCTGCAGGATACTTAAACGGAATAGCGGACATGATACCCTTTCCGTCAGGAGTTCCAAATTTTTCACCATGGAGAATGGGTGTTCCCAGATGTTCTTTGGTTGGACATGGCCAGTGAAGTGCTTCTGGCTTGTTCAGCCGTTCATAGGTCATACCTGCGTATGAAGGGGTAAGTGAGGCAATCTCGGTGAACACATCTTCAGAGGTCTTCCATGAGAAGTTTTCGCCATATCCCATCTTTGCTGCAATTGATGAGATGATTTCCCAGTCGCCTTTTGCTTCTCCAGGTGGGTTTTGAGCCTTTCTCCACATCTGAACACGGCGTTCAGTGCTGGTCTGCGTCCCGTCCTTCTCTGCGTAACATGCTGCCGGCAGGATAACGTTTGCATACTCGGCGGTTTCGTTCATGAAGATATCCTGAACTACCAGGAAGTCAAGGGTTTTGAGTGCATGTCCGACGTGAGTCAGGTCTGGATCCGAGATCATCGGGTTTTCACCCATGATATACAGGCATTTGATCTCACCTGGTTTGTCAGTCAGGACATTCATCAGAGTAGTTACTTCGTATCCGTTCTCTCCTTTTGCGATACCGTCTTTAAACTTCCATGCATCAGCGAACTTTTTCTGGGCGGCCTCATCAATGACCTTCTGGTATCCGGTGTAGACAACCGGAAGAGCTCCCATGTCGCAAGCTCCCTGCACGTTGTTTTGTCCACGCAGGGCATTTACTCCAGTTCCCGGGCGTCCAAGGTTTCCGGTAAGCATCTGGAGGTAGCCTATGGACTTGACGTTGTCAACACCGGTGGTGTGCTGGGTGATACCCATCGAGTAAAGAATTGCGGTTGCACCTGATTTTGCGATCCATTCGGCTGCTGTCTTGAGCTGGTTTACCGGAATGCCAGAAATCTTTGAGACATTATCAAGGCTGTAGTCAGGTTTCATAACCTCTGCTTTGAGCTCTTCAAATCCTGCAACCCGCTTTTCGATAAACTCCTTAGCTTCCCATCCGTTCCGTATAATCTCCTGCATCAGACCGTTCAGGATACAGACATCAGTGCCTGATCTGAACTGCATGTAAAGGTCAGCCTGCTTTCCGGTTGGGGTGAGCCGTGGATCTGCGTAGATGACTTTGGCTCCATTAGCCTGTGCCTGCATGATGCGGCGGCCGATGAGCGGGTGGTTCTCAAATGTGTTGGAACCTATGATAAAAACGCACTTTGCATCTGCAATATCACCGATTGAGTTAGTCATAGCACCGGATCCAAAGATTGCTGCAAGACCTGCAACGGTTGATGCATGACAGAGACGTGCACAGTGATCGATATGCTTTGTCTTGAGAACACCACGGGCAAATTTCATCATTGCGTAGTTGTCCTCATTTGATGTTCGTGCTGATGCTAAACAGGCACATTCATCAGGTTTGTAGGACTTGAACTTCTCTGCTATCAGATTGAGTGCTTCATCCCACGACGCTTCAACAAATTTGTCCCCTTTTTTGATAAGAGGTTTGGTGAGCCGATCCGGACTGTTCACAAATTCATGGGCATAGGTGCCTTTCGGGCATAATTTACCTTCGTTTACTGGTGATCGCTGGTATGGGGCAACCCCAGCTACCTTTCCATCGATAACCACAAGATTGAATGAGCACCCAGTCCCGCAATACGGGCAGGTTGTCTGAACATATTTCATTTATTCCCTCACTTACGATATCAGCGTTACATTGCGCAGCCAGCACAATCCTAGTTAAATCGGTATGAATCGATTGATTTTCATAACCTGATTTACGTTGAAAAATAACCTCTCTTTCCACACAATAAGAGCGGTAGTAATCATCAAGGATTGAAATTATTCTCAAAAGGAGAGAAGCTCCCCTCCGGGTGGGGAGGGGTGCGTCCTGTTCGAGAGAATATTTACCGGTACGATCTCTTAGCAGGAAGAGAAATGGAAAGATACATGGCAGGCTATTCCACCTGATAACAAGGTAGTGTAGAATTATTTTAGCCTGAATTTGTATCTGATGTTCATTACTTCGAAGCAATGTAAGCACCCGATACGTAAGATTTAGGCTTTAAGGATTTTCCTACTCCTTTTTGTAATTGACGAAATAGTAATCCTGCCATTGTTGTTTATCTTCTCTGAATAGAACATTCCAGGTTCTTGTCCATTTTCTGGAAAAATTCTATTCATCCATTTCCCCTTTCATCAGATTCTCCCGAGTTTTTTAAGCGGAAAGGTACAAAGCACCTTGGCTCATAATATGCCTTCATTACCCAGCTCAAATCCTGAAGGAACTTCCCGTTGTTCCTTTTTGGTTGTTGATTCATTGTTGTCAGATATCATGCAGTTTGGTGAGAACATGGACTAATCTGCGTATCTTGACAAAGCAATGCTAACCCCTTAATAAATTGAGCATATGATGAGCGTAATTTACATGTTAGGGGTAGGGAAGATATATTTTTCGAATTTATCTTGTAAATGAAGGAAATTACTTTTTAAATAAGAATAGTGTGGGTTAAGCTAATTAAGTTAGTTTACTATATTCAATGAGATATTTTTTAAGAAACATGAAGGTCTCTTTCAATATATTTAAAAAGCTCACGCTATGTTTCGATGCGCTTTTCATTATCTGATTGATATATGGAAGGGGAGGAATCCAGAATCCCCCTCTTCAATGATTCCGCTTGTAAAAACTGATCTCGGGAAAGATCAGGTATCCGGGTGAATCGATGCCCTACTTATTCCTCACGATCTGTGTTCATAAGCGAGCAAATTAATGTCTCTTTTTGGACTAATATAAATAATATTTATGGAGTCCTAATTACAATTTATTAAATAGAAGCATAATTTCAACAATTATTACAACTAATTTTTGAAAATATCCCTCAAATTATCCGAGATTTTGTATGATACTCTTTCCTGAATCTCTTTCTGCTTAATCCTCGTTTTCATCCAAATTGTAGAATTCAAACGTAATTTTCGATATTTTGAAATTTTTCTAAAATTTTGCGAAACTCATAAATTTTGGACAATTACTGCCCGATTTTAACTGATATGGGGTATTTGAGCGTTAGCGCAAGTGCAATGCGATTCTGCTTTGCATAAATTATTAAGTACTCTATGTTGACATTCATGTATCCCAGGAAATTGTAATCAGATTTAGAAAATCTGTATAGTGCATGGTTTTTGACCGATTACATGAGAATCGCCGCTTGTTTGATTATCATCCAGACCAGTGTTATAAAAAAAGTCTGATTTCGGGAACTGTTTCTTGGGAAAACGTTCGATTTTTTTGGTCAGGACAAACAACGAAATGCTCTTATCTACATTTTTTGTCTGGTAATCAAATATATTTCTAAATATCTTGTATAAACTCTGTCGGGGATTAGTAAGGCTCGCAATGTAGAAGAATAGAATACTCATATCTGGGTCAGTATCTGGAATATCAACTGTTTTTTATGAAGACCCCAATGGTGTCGATTTGAGGGTCTGGTTAAAAGGATAAATGAGTTTTCATCCAAAAAAAGGGGGTTATTCCTCTGCGAAGATATTATCGTAGATGGAATCTGTACCAGTTGCATCCAGACGTGCACGCTCAACTCTCTCTTCTGCAAGAGCATGGATTGGCGGGGTCATGTCAATACCGGGGGTGTGTTTGAACATCTTCTCGATCTCAACCTGCTGAACATGCATGAAGAGAGCATTTCTGATATCCATTGAACAGAGTTCTTCACACTGACCGCAGTTGATACATGAGTCAGAGATGTGAGCGAACCGGATGAGGTGGAACATGAAGCCTGGTGGAACCTGACCGGGAGTGATATACCAGGGTTTCTTGGTTGAACACTCTACACAGTAACAGATTGGACAGTTATCAATGCAGGCGTAACACTTGATGCACCGTGAACTCTCGTCCATAATGGTCCTGAGTCGGTCCTTACCGGTTCCAAGTGCTGCAAAGTCCTTCTGGCGCCACTCGTTTCCGAGTTTGAGCATTGCCTTCTCGACTTTACCACGCATCTCAATCCCTTTGGGGTCAGGGGTTGCAGTCTCGATTGCACCCTTCTTCTGAGCATCTGCAACAAGGTTTGCACCCTTCTCGGAGCATACTTCAATGAAAGTGGCTTTTCCTGCCTTGTCTCCGATAACTCCCCAGTTACCACATGCAAGATCTGCACCACGGGGGACTTTCATGAGACAGCGGCGACAGTTAGATCTGCGGCCGTATCCTTCCTCTTCAAGTTCGTCGATCTTGATACCTTTGTGTCCGCCTTCGTACTCAATGATGAACTGACCCTTGTCAATCTCTTCCTTGTGAACGAGGTTTGGATCTACTGCGAACTTCTCAGCGATCATCTTCCGGGCTGCGACCGGACTGACTGAGCCACCACAGTTGACGCCGATCATTACGACATTGTCAAGATTGATCTGGTTCCGCTTTGCCAGTTCATAGAATGCCATGACATCACAGCCCTTACAGGTAACTGCGATCTTCATGTCCTTTGCACCATCAAGGTACTTCTTAAGGATCTTTGGCATCAGCAGGGTACCGCAGTGCAGGGATCCTGCGGTTGAGGCTACTTCTGCAGGGTCAGTGATGAATGCAGGGACTGCATCATACACATCCTGTCCTTTCCGAACTGCCAGAACTGCATCGACTGTCTTGCTTTCAAGAGCATACTTCAGAAGTGCAGTAACAGCGCCACCGCACTCACCTTTCTTCAGGATATCTGCATCTTTTGCCCATGCATACAGCATATCGCCTTTTGCTACCATTTTCAGGCCCCCACAATCTTCTCAACTTTCACTGCACAGGCCTTGGACTCCGGAATCTTTGCGATTGGGTCAAGTGCGTTATTGGTCAGCATGTTTGCTGCACATTCAGCATAGTGGAACGGTATGAACATGACACCCTTCATGATGTCTTCTGTTACCCGTGCGGTGATCTGTATCTCTCCACGGCGGGTAATTGCCTTGACAAGTTCTTTATCTTTTATACCAAGAGCCTTTGCGTCTTCGGTATTGATTTCAATCCATCCGGTGGGCTCTTCACGCTCAAGGTTCTCTGACCTGCGGGTCATGGTTCCGGTATGCCACTGCCAGATTGTTCGTCCGGTGGTGAGAATGAATGGATACTCTGCGTCAGGTACTTCTGCCGGGTACTTGAATGGAATTGCTGACATGATACCTTTTCCGTCAGGAGTTCCGAACTTCTCGCCATGGAGAATGGGGGTTCCCGGGTGTTCTTTGGTTGGACATGGCCAGTGGAGTGCTTCAGGTTTGTTGAGGCGCTCGTAGGTCATACCTGCATATGATGGTGTAAGTGATGCAATTTCATTGAAAACATCTTCAGAGGTCTTCCAGGAGAACTGCTCGCCATATCCCATTGCAGTTGCAATTGATGCGATGATTTCCCAGTCGCCTTTTGCTTCTCCAGGTGGATTCTGCGCTTTTCTCCACATCTGAACACGGCGTTCTGTGCTGGTCTGGGTTCCGTCCTTTTCTGCGTAACATGCAGCTGGCAGGATAACGTCTGCGAATGCAGCGGTCTCGTTCATGAAGATATCCTGAACAACTACAAAGTCGAGGGTCTTGAGTGCGTGCTCGACGTGAGTAAGGTCAGGATCGGAGATCATCGGGTTCTCACCCATGACATACAGGCACTTAATCTCACCTGGCTTGTCAGTGAGGACGTTCATCAGGGTAGTCACTTCGTATCCGTTCTCACCCTTTGCAATACCATCTTTAAACTTCCATGCATCAGCGAACTTCTTGTGTGCTGCTTCGTCGATGACTTTCTGGTATCCGGTGAACACAACCGGGAGAGCTCCCATATCACAGGCTCCCTGCACGTTGTTCTGTCCACGCAGTGCGTTCACACCAGTACCTGGTCTTCCAAGGTTTCCGGTAAGCATCTGGAGGAATCCACAGGATTTGACATTGTCAACACCAGTGGTGTGCTGGGTGATACCCATTGAGTAGAGGATGGCATTTGCGCCTGATTTTGCAATCCATTCTGCAGCGGTCTTGAGTTGGTCTACAGGGATTCCTGAGACATTTGAGACGTTCTCAAGGCTATAGTCAGGTTTCATGACCTCTGCTTTGAGCTCTTCGTATCCGGAGACCCGCTTCTCAATAAATTCTTTTGCTTCCCATCCGTTACGGATGATCTCCTGCATCAGACCGTTGAGGATACAGACGTCAGATCCTGATCTGAACTGCATGTACAGGTCTGCCTGCTTTGCGGTAGGGGTCCTACGTGGATCTGCGTAGATGACCTTAGCCCCGTTTGCTTTTGCCTGCATAATACGGCGGCCGATGAGGGGGTGGTTCTCAAATGTATTGGATCCGATAATGAGGAGACTTTTTGCCTGAGCAATATCGCCAATGGAGTTGGTCATTGCCCCAGAGCCAAAGATGGCTGCAAGGCCAGCGACTGTAGATGCATGGCAGAGTCGTGCGCAGTGATCGATGTGTTTTGTTTTGAGGACACCACGGGCGAACTTCATCATCGCGTAGTTATCCTCGTTGGAGGTTCTTGCTGATGCCAGACAGGCACACTCATCAGGTTTATATGATTTAAATTTATCAGCGATGAGTTTGAGTGCCTCATCCCATGAAGCTTCTACAAATTTACCATCTTTTTTGATAAGAGGCTTGGTGAGGCGGTCAGGTGCATTTACAAATTCGTGGGCATAGAGTCCTTTTGGACAGACCTTGCCTTCGTTCACCGGTGAACGGTGGTACGGGGCAGTTCCCTGGACTTTTCCATCTTTGACCACGAGGTTGAACGAACAGCCGGTACCACAGTACGGGCATGTTGTCTGAACATACTTAAGTTCCATAATCAATTCCTCGGTGATTAACAGGTGACATATCAGGATAGATAAGCCTTGTGAAATATTTCCTGCCTTTGGTGATTAGTGGTGGGTCTATGGATGGAAAAGAAGACAAAAATCTTTTTTCCTGTCTAAATGGTTAATTCAGATAAGATATATTGAGCCTAAGGTTAACAATGTGTACAAAAAAAAGTGATGAAAAGAACAGAAAAGAGCGCAGGGTATTATCAGTTGCCAGGTCCTCTTATGATTTCTTTTTAGAGGTTTCCTGCCTGGAAATTACCCGTATGCTGACGCCGTTGATAACCGGGTCACCGGTGACGATGTACCGGTTAATTACCTGACCAAGTACCTCAACTACATCTCCCTTCCTGATATTTTCCTTTGGGGCGGTGAACATCTTTACCGGTATGGTCCCGGTGCGATCACCAACAATGAAGTGAGGTCTGTTGAGATATTTGAATCTGACTTCTTCTACCAGAACCTCTTCGAGACGGACTGGTTTTGATATCCATTTATCTGTAATCTCTCTGATTTTCGCCTTTCGTGCTTCTACCTCATACACTGGCACCAGACCCTCGTATTCTTTCTGACTCATGTAGGTGAGTGCCATAGGGATGAGTAACAGGAAAACAAGCGTTGGTCCTGCCCAGATAAGAACCCGTATCTCACCGGTTGCGATGATATACCACAAGAGAAAGAGAGCGAAAAAGGCGAATACTGCAAGATGAAGAATAGATGGCCGGACTGGAAATGTACGAGTCTGCATTATAAAAAAAAGAGAGAGTTACTCGAGTGCCTCGATCTCTTTCTTGAAGGCTATCCAGTAGATAATACCGACAAAGAGGAGACCACCGACGATGTTTCCAATAGTGACGATGATGACGTTGTTGGTCCACATCGTGACATAGTTCAGGGTTGCAAGCTTTTCGGGAGTGATAGTTGCTATCTGGTCTGCGTTCAGATATCCTGATGTCATGATTGCAGCCGGAATGAAGTACATGTTCGCAACACAGTGTTCAAATCCACTGGAAACGAAAGCCATGATCGGGAACCAGATCCCAAAGAACTTACCGATCGCATCATCTGCACAGATACCGAGCAGAATTGCCAGGTTCACAAGCCAGTTGCAGCCGATTGCCTTCAGGAATGCTGACCACATGCCCATCATTCCAACGTAACCGACTTTCCCTATGCCTATTTTAACCGCAGTTATACCAAATGCATTAACGGTTGCTATTCCTGCTGCGTTAAATCCAACAAACGGTCCGTTTGCCATGATATAAGCATAGAATATTGAACCGATGAGGTTGCCGATGTACACAAATACCCAGAGGTTAAACACTGACATCCAGCTGACTTTGTGAACGAATGCGGCAAGTGGTGCGAGCATTGCGTCACCGGTAAAGAGTTCTGCACCGGTAAGGACGGTGATGATAAGTCCGACAGGGAACACTGCTCCGAGGATGAGTCTGCCAAACCCGTCACCGAGGTTGTCAGCTACACCGGTTGAACAAACAGTTGCCAAGGCTCCTCCCATGGCGATGTATGCACCGGACATAAAGCCTCTGATGACCATGTTCCACCATTCAAGACCTACTTTGTACTTCCCTGCTCCTGCTCCTTTTGCAATTATTTGCACTGGTGGATGAAATACCATTTTTGTCACACCTTCACTGAATACCTATTCCGGATACCACACAACGAATCAGAATAGGCTTATAGATTAAGTATTTTGTGATAGTATTAAACACTTTTGATTTGATCGGAGCCCGTTCGGGCCTTTTTTCTTAAAATAAACTATTATCTATCCAAATTGTGTTCTACTTAAAAGGATTACTCATAATTTTCTTTTCAGAATTATTGGAATGAGTGACCGGTATGAAAGTTTTCTACAAAACACAGATCAAACCATTCAAAAGGCCTGATGAAGAGAGTAATAGGAGCATGAATTCAGTATTCCTTCAAAAATGGGACTCACTACCTGCAAGGGAGCGCACTTTAACACTCCTCATCCTTATTCTTATGTGGGGAGGTATCGCGTCCGCTGTTCTTCTTGCAGCGTTAGGAGTGATTAATGATCCGGGAACCTTTTTCTGGGGCTGCCTCTTTGGATCTGTTCTGCTTGCTTATCTGGCATATACAAAAAAGAAGAAGGATATCGTCGCACTGCTCACTCCTGTCTATGCGGTTATCATCTTTATGGGACTTGAGATCACACCAAATCTCGCGCTCCAGACTGTATTTGCTGCATCATTAACAGTTCTGATCTGGCGGCTTCATATGAGATTCTCATAATATTGGTCTGTGTTTCATCAAACTAAATAGTTAAGAATATGTTCTGTGCCTGAAATTCAGGGAACATTTCAAATCTATTATTTTATGATGAATTTCAATTACTGATCTGAATGTAGTGCAGGATTATATGAGAAGGCGATTGTTCATTCCGCCGGTTATCGGCGATGTTGTGTATCAGGCAGTAAGTGGTGTTTCCGGAGTTCAGTTTCTTGATGCTACATCCTGCCCGGCCTGCTCCGGGCTGCTTATCAGTCATGATTTAAAACAAAGACGTTTTTCAACGGTTCAGACACCACACGGTACTGGTCACATTTATGTGTATGTAAAAAGGTTTCATTGTCGGGAATGTGGCAGGTTGTGCTACGCAGATGCACCATTTTATGATAAAAGCAGGTTTGGGTCTCCCCTCGTAGACCTTTGTATCACGCTTGCTCGTTCATACACATACTCGCAGACTGCCACCATCCTTGAAAATATTGGTATCATTATAGATCGGGGGACTGTTCGAAAAACGGCTCTCATGTATGATCATGAGGTAGAGACCGTCGATTTTTTCGGTGTTTTTATACCTCGTTCAGTTCTCTCCCTTTCAGCGCTTGTAATGGGTTCTGATACAACAAAGCCGGTATCAGGCAGGGATGTGCTTGAAGCATGTGGATTCCCTGTATTTTCCTGAAATTCTTTTATTTATCTATCAGATTCAATAAGAAACAATTATTGGGATAGCTGCAGACCTCAGATCAGAGGATCCGCTATGGAACTGAACGGTGTAACAATTGACAACACGTTTGCAGAGGGATTTCCGATCTGGATCTCCCGTGTAATCATTACCGGAGTGACCCGAGAATACGCAATGAAGGCCGCTGTAGAGGCAACCGGGTTTGCCACCTCAGCTATTGGCTGTCCATGTGAAGCAGGAATTGAAGGATACCTTACCGGCGATGAAACTCCGGATGGGCGCCCAGGTGTCTCCATTCTGATATGCGCTTCAAAGAAGAAATTGCCAGAACAGGTTATGGAGCGTATTGCAGAGTGTGTTCTGACCGCAGCAACCACGTCTGTTTTCAACGGCCTGCCGGACGCAGAAGAAAAGTTCGATATCAAGATTCACTTCTTTGGCGACAAGTTCGAGTCCAAGGTCGAGATCGGTGGGCGTGCCTGCTGGAAGATCCCGATCATGGAAGGAGACTATGTTGGCGAAGAGGTCTTTGGTATGGTCAAGGGTGTTGCAGGTGGCAACTTCTTTGTCATGGCTGAAAGCCAGATGGCAGCTCTTGTTGGAGCGCAGGCTGCATCAGATGCAATCCTTGAGGTAGCAGGCACTATTACCAGTTTCCCAGGTGGAATTGTTGCATCTGGTTCCAAAGTAGGTTCAAAGAACTACAAATTCCCAATTCCTGCAACTACCAATGAGCAGTACTGCCCAAGCATCAGAGACAAGGTTCCAGACACCAAGGTTCCTGAAGGTATTGCATCTATCTATGAACTCGTCATAAACGGTGTTACTGAAGATGCAGTTAAGAAGGCAATGGCCGCAGGAATCAAGGCAGCAGTGCAGGTTCCTGGTGTGAAGTTCATCAGTGCCGGTAACTATGAAGGAAAGCTCGGGCCTTACCAGCTGAAACTTCATGAAATACTTTAAACTTTTTTAGGGTAGTAATTTTTTCAGTAGCAATAAGCAAATTCGGACTGTTTTCAGGTATATCTCACTGATGGCTTATATCTCCCGGATTTGTATTCTGTCAAATCTCCTGCAAATGGTTATTGAAGGATGTGGTCCTGGTCTTTACATATCTATATCACATCTCTCCTGAAATAGATCGAAAAATTTCCCGAATTTTTCCGGGGTATGTACCGGTGATACTATGGGATAAGAGAACAAACCTGTATAGGGGGATGAAATGAGATGAAGGCAGAGAAGTCTTCAGTCTGGGATTTATATAACGGTGCGAAACAGTACGTGGTACCGCTTTTTCAGCGGCCCTATGTCTGGTCCAGAGCTCAGTGGGAGCAGCTCTGGTCTGATATCACCGAACAATATGATCTGCAGAGAGGGAAATTACGCGAAAAGATACCTGACCGGTTTCTTGGTTCAATTGTTGTTGTCCGCGAATATGAGAAAAATCTTGATAAATATACGATTATTGACGGGCAACAACGGGTTACGACAATCAGTATTATTCTTGCAGTAATCCGCGCATTTGCAAAAGAACGCAGTCAGACTGAATTGTATGAACAAATATCAGATTTTTTAAGAAATAGTCCTCGAAGTGGAGAAGGGCAGTATGTTGTCATCCCAACCCGGATTGATAAACCTGCGCTCTTTCATATTTTTGATGAAGATTATAATTTTGAACAGGATTCACGTATCGTTGAATGTTTTGATTTTTTCTGGCGAAAAATAGATGAGGCACGGGAAATTGACATCAACACGCTTCAGCAGGTGATAACTGAAGATCTTTGTGTGGTATACATCGAACTTGACCAGGGAGAGAACCCTAACCAGGTATTTGAAGCCCTGAACTACCGGGGCGTTCCGCTTGAAGAGTCAGATCTGATACGCAATTTCTTCTTTGCAAGTCTTGAAAGTCCTGATATTGCAGAGGCACAATATGATCAGTTCTGGAAACCTATGGAAGACCGGTTTGAGAACCGGCAGGATCTGATTTCAAGGTTTTTACGAAATTTCTGCATGAGGGATGGCGATTCAGTTCGCTCCGGAGAGTTATTTGAAACAATCAGACGAAGATATCGTGAGGCTTCCCCTGATGAGATCAGGTTGTTACTCCGTGATCTCAACCGGTACTCAGATTATTACCTTCGTCTGCTTCATCCTGAATTACAGCCATTTGGAGATGAAAACTTTGAACTGATCAAGCACCATCTTATAAATATCCGGATTTTAGGGGCAGAAGTAGCCTCTCCGTTCCTGATGAAATGTCTTGCCCTTAATGATGGTGTAAGAAATACCCGTCAAATCCTGAGGGATGAGGATCTTTGCCAAGTGCTTCATCTGGTTGAAACCTACCTGGTAAGACGCGCGGTATGCGATCGGCCTGATATCATCTACGAAGAGGTCTTTTGTAGCATGAGTCGGAATATCCACGCTGATGATTCTGATATTCCCGGTCAGGTTACGACTCAGTTTTTTAATCTGAAAGAGCCATTTCGGATGCCTGATGATGATGAGTTTGAGGATCACCTGAAAAATAGTGATCTCTACCGGCCTGATGGCGATAATTCAGTTGCATGGATTGTTATGACTTCTCTTGAAGAGTATTTCTCTCTCCAGTCACCTGCATCAGGCCCCTCTGCTGGCATTGACCTTTTTGATGACCTGCCAAAAGCACAAATGATCGATCATATTATGCCATCTGTCCTTACTGCCTGGTGGAAGGATCATCTGGGTAATGAGTGGCAGGTTGTTCATCAGGATTACCTGCATCGTCTGGGCAACCTTACCCTTACTATGGACAATCCTGCAATTTTGAATGCAGATTTCGATACGAAAAAGGCATGGTATGCGCTTGACAATCATCTTCTCAATATTTCAATGAAAAATATGAAACTCTGGCGCAGGTTTCAGATCGATCAACGGTCAGGTGTTCTTGCTGCATTCTGCAGAAAAATATGGCCTGATATCTCTTCCCCGCAATCTTATGTCTCTTCGGTTGGTGACATGAGTGGGAACGGGCTTCGCTCTGGAGATATTCCAAAAACCGTGAAACCTGAGTATGTGGTTATTCTCGGTGATCGATATCCGGTTAAGTACTGGTATCAGGTCCTTGAAGTGACGGTTTGCGTTCTCTATGATCGCGAGCCTCAGAAATTTGAGCGAATTGTCCGGGAATGGCCGGCATACTTCTCTGAAGATCCAGGTTCATTTAAGTCTTCAGTAGGTCCATACCGGTTTAAGTCACGATTTGGCAGGTATCAGATTCGTGACATGTGCGTTGAGATGGTCCGTCTTATCGGCTGGAGTGATGATTCCTGGTCGCTTGAGATCCTGTAAGTTTACTTTTTTGTTTCAGCACTGATGAGAATGCTTATCTGGGTTGTCGCCGAAAAATCTGGTAACGAAAATTTCGGTGACAATACTATGCCTCATACTTCGCCTCCTCAGGACTCTGTACCCGGCAACGCTGATATAACCGGATGCCAGCTGGAACATCCCTATTCTATCCGATACCCCTGGATAACTGCGGTTGCATCCCATGACGGGATGCAGGTTGAGCTCATTGAGTGTTTTGACTGTGTTGGCGGGGCGATGTGGGTTAAGAAGCATTATGCCAGCAGTCCGCTTGTCAGATCCGTGAGAACGGTGGGTTCAACAAACCGATATATTCTTGATGTCGGCGAGGTGGATCTCAATCTGCAGGGCTCGGTATTTCCTGCAGGAATATCTGCAGTTTCTGTTGCAGAGTCTACGATTCGAATATCATATCTTGGAATGGGTGGTGGCGGTGTTGGCGCAACAATATGCAGAGCAACTGCACAGGGTGTCCTGTCATCAACCTATGATGAATCGGGTGGAGGTAAGGTGGCAGGTTCAACCATCTCTCTTCCCCGGCTCTCGCGAATACTTATCGGGGTGGATGATACTGACACTCCGGACCGGGGTGCTACCTGGACACTTGTACATAATATTGCCCGCAGTATTGCAGAGAATAAGGGTCTGAATGGTGTTCACCGGTATCTCTCTCATACTATTGTGCAGCTCTTCCCTGTTGTCTTCAGAACCAAAAATTGTGTTGGTGTTGTTGCTGAATTTGCTACAGATAATCCTGAAGAAATTATCCGGCAATTCAAAAGTCTGCTTGAGAAATATACTCTGTCTGATGAGACTGGCATGGCAGTATACACCGGACATTCTCCTGATGAACTGCAGGAATTTGGTGAGAAGGTCAAGCGGGGAGAGGTTGATCCTGGAGAGGCTGCAACTCTTGCCAGTGATAACCTAAAGATTATTCTGAATGGGCGGGGTATAACCGGCGCAATAGCAGCCATTCCGTTTTATACCCGGTATGATGAGGCATTACACTTGTATGGACCCTGAATCCTGGCGTAATCTGAAGGCACGACTGTTATCCCTTGGGTGTGCACGACTTGAGGGTGTATGTGCAGATGATTACATCGCCCGTTCAAGTGCCGGGCCAGGTGCAGGGGGAAGAGGGGCTGTCTTTTTCTCCTGCGATGGACACCGTGTCAGACTCACACTTGAAGATAATGCGCCTGTTATCATCAGACATGACGGAGTAGGGCAGGTGGTCCTGACCATAGATGGAACTGGCACCAGTATTCCGGGTTTTCTTGAACGGCCGGCTCTTCACTGTCCCCGCCAGGCGTTTATCACGATTTCCGCTTCCTGTGTCTATTCATGCAAGTACTGCACGGTGCCCCGGCTTGCTGGGAATCGAAAGACCCCTGAAGAGATTGAAGCGATGGTTGAGTCAGTATTCGGTGATATTGATGCAATATCACTCACCTCCGGAGTGTATGAAAGCATTGAAGAAGAAGAGTCATATACGGCAAAAGTCGTCTCCCATCTCACCAGATTCGGGCTTCCTATTGGTGTTTCCATATATCCCACTCTGAATACTCCTGCGTTGATGAAACAGGCAGGGGCGGTTGAAGTAAAATTTAACCTTGAAGCGGCTACTCCTGCGTTATTTGCAGAGATGTGTCCTGGATTTTCTGGTGACTCTCTTATGGATATTTTACGTGAATCTGTCTGGATATTTGGGAAGGGGCATGTCTTTTCAAATGTTATCCTCGGTCTTGGAGAGACTGATGAGGAGATGTATGCATGTCTGGATGAACTCTGCCAGGTAGGGATAATCCCGGTTGTCAGGCCTCTTAATCCAATCGCAGATCTCAAGAATTACAGCCGCCCTGATATGGAACGAATATTAAAGATTTTCAGGCACCTTAAGCAGTCACTCAATAAATATGGGCTTGATTCTTCATTGGCCCTGACGATGTGCCCGGCATGCACCGGATGCGACATGATACCGGGGAGGGATTGATGGTCAATATAATTACTCCGCAGGGGTCTGATTGCAGAACTGACACTCTTTCAGGTGAGGAAGTACTTGCTGCAACAATCAGATCTTGTTCTGATACTGTTTATGCCGTTCCTGGATATCCGGTAACTGGCCTTATCTCCCGTGTCGGAGCAAGGTTGGTGATCAATGAGAAGGTTGCACTGGAGCTTGCACTAGGAGACTCCCTTGCCGGGAAGCGATCCTGTGTTGTCGTCAAGCATGTCGGGATGAATGCCCTTTTGGATCCCCTGGTTCATGCTACGTTTCAGGGGCTTATTGGTGGTGTTATCATTGTCTGTGGTGATGATCCGATTGCAAAAGGGACAATGACTATCCAGGATTCGCGCTTTTTTGGTCCGATAGCCGGCATTCCTGTCCTCGAAGGGATAAGACCCGGGGTAGTCGGTGATGCTTTTTTGGCGTCAGAACAGTTTAGTCGGGTTTCCCTCATAAGGGTTACACCAACGGATCTGGAAGGTCGCCACTCCATGCTTCATATAGTGTGTGAAGAAAACACCCAGAGCAAAAAACAGGGAAAACTCGCAGATCCTGATCTGACAATGTTTGGCAGAGCTCATCTGGCATATTCTGCAACCGAAAAAATTACTGATGCGGGATTTGCTCCACTCCCTCTTCCTTCTCTTCCTTCTTTTCCCTGCTCTGATGCTTCGATAAGCCGGATAACGCGGGGATATACTCTCTCGCTTTGTGCTGAATGTCAGTTTCGAGGGTTGTATACCCTGATGCAGATGAAGGGGATGTCTGTGATATGTGACACCGGATGCAGTCTGATGGCAATGAACCCCCCGTTCTCTTCCGGTGTTGCCAGTTACGGGATGGGATCAGCAGTTGCGGTTGCAGCCAGGTCAACTCATGTTGCCCTGATTGGTGATTATGCTCTTATTCATTCCGGACTTCAGGGATTAATTGAGGTGTATCATCAGAATCTGCCACTTCTCTGCATTGTTATGGTGAACCGGTGTATGGGAATGACTGGTGGTCAGCAAACACCAGATCCGACTCCATACCTTGGATTTGCTCATCCGGTGAGCTGTGATGCGGCAGACCTTTCCTCCCTTGACCGACTCCTGACTATTCCTGACCGGCCGGTTACGCTCCTTGTTCATGGCCGGTGTCCAGAGGTGATTATTCATGAAACCGTGGCATGTTGAAATTTGTGATGTAACGCTCCGTGATGGTGAACAGACTCCGGGTGTTTCATTCACTCGTGAAGAAAAGCAGGATATCGCAACCCGGCTTGATGCGATTGGGATTGAAATAATTGAGGCTGGGTTTCCGATTGTTTCAGTACATGAGAAGGAGATTATCAGATCTATCTCCCGAATGGGTCTTGATGCAAAAATATGCGGGCTTTCTCGTGCCTGTAAAGAGGATATTGATGCAGCGCTTGATGCTGAAGTTGATATGATCGGGCTTTTCATCGGGACTTCTGACCTTCATATCAGGTGCAAACACAGAAAGCCACGTGAAGAGGTGCTTGCAAGTGCCCTGAATCAATGTGATTATGCTATTGATCATGGGCTCATCGTCAGATTTGGTGCTGAAGATGCTTCCCGGACTGATCTGCCGGTTCTCCTGGATGTTTACCGTCAGGCAGCAGAGCATAAGGCCAGTTATGTAACCTATGCAGACACAACCGGTTGTCTGACTCCGCTTGAAACTGCATCGGTAATGCAGGAACTGGTCCCCAAAACTGCGGTACCTATCGCGATGCATGCTCACAATGACCTTGGATGTGCAACTGCCAATACAATTATCGCTGCAGAGATTGGTGCATTTCAACTTCATACCACCGTGAACGGACTTGGTGAACGGGCAGGCAATGCACGCCTGGAAGAGGTACTTGCAGCTCTTGTACTCAAGGGAGGGATCACCCGGTATGATCTGACGGAAATACCAGAACTCTCAGCGAATGTTCAGAAATATACTGGTATTGTTATGCCGGCAACAAAACCGATTGTCGGAGCAAATGCCTTTGCGCATGAGAGTGGGATTCACATTGCTGCAATTCTTGAAGATCCTGCAACCTATGAGTTTGTTCCTCCTGAATTGCTTGGCCTTGAACGACAGTTCATCTTAGGAAAACACACCGGAAAACGTGCCCTCATTCACATCCTTGGTTCATTTGGATATACACTTCCTGATGAACAGGTTTTACTGGTGCTTGAGGAGATCAAGGGACGTAGTGAGGGTAAATGCAGCATCAACCAACAGGTGCTCCGCGATATTATTTGTGATGTGACAGGAGAGGAGATTATTAATGGGAACATTAGCAGAGACGATACTCGGTGCACCGGCAGGCGAGTATAGCGACCGACCAGTAGACAAGGCATTCTGCCATGACGGAACGGGTATTCAGGCAAAGGTAATCTATGATGAGATGGGAAGTCCGGGGATTGCGAACCCTGGTGCCTGTTATGTCATTTATGATCATATCACTCCTGCAAATACCGGGCAGACTGCAGATCTTCATCGTGAACTGAGAGATTTTGCACGCTCCTGCGGGATGCATTTTTCTGAGGTCGGGGGCGGTATCTGTCATCAGTATATGGCAGAAGGACGGGTACTTCCTGGTGAAGTTGTCATCGGTGCGGACTCACATTCCTGCACGCTTGGAGCCCTTGGTGCGTTTGCTACTGGTGTTGGAGCAAGTGACATGGCCGGAATATGGGTGTCAGGCGAGACATGGCTTCGTGTTCCAGATACAATTGCTATTCACCTTTCTGGTTTATTGCCCCTGGGTGTAGAGTATAAAGATGTTGCTTTAGCGTATGTTATGGCTCTTGGTATGGATGGGGCGACTTATCAGGCACTTGAGTTCATCGGCCCTTCTGCCGGTGATATCCCGATGGAAGGCCGGCTTACCCTGAGTAATATGGCAGTAGAGGCCGGTGGAAAGGCCGGAATCTGGTATGCAGACCGGATTACCCGGAAATATCTCGGTGGGTATGGCAAACAGATTCAGGAGCAGGCAAAAGATTCGAGTGCCGTTTATTCCCGGGACCTATCGATTGATCTCTCTGATCTCGAGCCGTTGCTTGCTGTTCCTCACCGGGTAGATACGGTCAGACCGGTATCTGACTTTGTCGGAACTCCGCTAGATCAGATCTTTATTGGCACCTGCACAAACGGTAGATATGAAGATTTGAAACGTGCTGCTACGATTCTGGATAAAAAATCGGTTTCGGTCAGAACCGTTGTCGTTCCTGCTTCCCGTCAGGATTATTTGCGTGCAACTCAGGACGGGGTGCTGGCAACGCTTATCAGTGCAGGCTGTGTCATCTGCCCGCCTGGCTGTGGTCCCTGCCTTGGTGCACATATGGGGGTCCTTGGCGAGGGAGAGGTGGGTCTTTCCACTGCGAACAGGAATTTTAAGAACCGGATGGGTGTTGGTGCCTCATATTACCTTTCTTCTCCATCAACTGCTGCTGCCAGCGCCATAACCGGGGAGATAACTGATCCACGGGAGGTGGTATGATGACCCAGCTTTCAGGTATCGGTCCTGCGGTCTGCATTGGTGATGATATTGATACCGATTTGGTGATCGCCGGAAGATATCTGCGGACTAAAGATCGGAATGTCTGGGCTGAACATGCGTTTGAGGATCTTGATTCGAGTATTGCTCCCCGGTTAAAAGGGGCAGTCCTCGTTGCCGGCAAGAATATGGGGTGTGGGTCATCACGGGAACAGGCGGTCATGGCTCTTCGGCAGGCCGGGGTGCTTGCCGTGATTGCCCCCTCACTTGCACGTATATTCTTTAGAAATTGTATAAATGTCGGCCTTCCTGTTCTTGAATGTGAGGGGGTGGTTTGTAGTGATGGCGATCTGGTAACGTATGATTGCACATCCGGTGAAATACATGTCAGGGCACAGGATTATCATTCCAGACCGTTATCATCCCGAATGCAGGATATTCTTAATGCAGGGGGATTGGTAGAATACTGGAAAGGGAGACTCCATCGATGATCTTTCCGCCACACTGTAAATGTGTCGGATATGCCGGGAATAAGCCGGTTGGTGATCAAGTATATTTCCTTTCTGAGTACCTCATTCACGAGACTGCTCACGGGTATGAGGTTTTATCTGTTCAGGCAGGAGAAGGGGAAGGTATGATGAGACCGGTCAGATCTGTCAGTCTAATCTCTGGATCTGATGAAGTCTATCTGTATCCGGAGCGTGTTATTTTGCATAACCGTGGGGATTTACTCCGACGGGCAGCTGAAGGAGAAAAACGGTGCACTATTTTTACTGGCATTGATGAACATATGACCTTTGTCTGTGATCCCGATATCTCCCGGCTTCAAACGATTCATGTGTATGATGTAACTCCTCCACGGCCGCACCTGGCCGAAACTCTTCGCTCCCTTGATAGTACCGGGTTATTTGGGGAGGCTGAAATCAGGTTTGAGTACCATGTCCGTGATATCAGGGAGACTGGTGCAGATATCTATCCTTGTCGGGCTGGAGGGTTTGCAAAAACCATTGATTCAGATCGGCTCACTGGTGGCGAGCAGGTAGCCGGATGTCTCACTGCCAGGCAGGTTCTTGCTGAATGTTATGGCACCGATTTTCCGGTTATTGATATCTGTCCTGCGAATTCAGTTACACAAGGCCCTTTTATTGCCCGGTGCTGTCGCGCTGAGAGGGCAGGATATCAGAAGAGTAACGGTCATGAAGGAATCGTGGTTCACTGGGGCTCTTCACCCAGACAGATTGCTGATGCCGTGTATGAACTCGTAGATATATTGGAGAAAGAATGAAAGTTGTAGTTGCACCGGGAGATGGGATTGGGCCCGAAGTGATGAGTCCGGCGGTAGAGGTTCTCAGGGTTTTTCACCCTGAATGGGAATATGTTCCGGTTCATCTTGGATATGAATGCTGGAAAAGGACTGGGGATGCTCTTTCGCAATCAACCCGAAATACGCTTAGAAATGCTGATCTTATATTATTTGGGGCGATTACAACTCCTCCGGATCCTGAATATCACAGTGTTGTTCTGACTATCAGAAAAGAGCTGGATCTCTATGCTAACCTACGCCCGGTCTTTGGCCCTGGGTTTGATATTCTGATCGTCAGGGAGAACACCGAAGGGCTATACTCTGGAATAGAGTGGCAGGAGAAGGACCGGGCCTGCACTATCCGGGTTGTTTCTGAGGCCGGGTCTCGCAGAATCGCAAAGTTTGCCAGTTCCTGTGCCCGGCGAAGAAAAAGACATCTTACCATCGGCAATAAAGCAAACATCCTCAAATCTGATGCATATTTTCTTCAGATTTGCATGGAAGAAGCAGAAAACGCGGGAATATCGGTTGATCGGAAGTACATCGATGCTCTTGTACTTGATGTGCTCCAGCATCCAGACCGGTATGATGTAATTGTGACAACCAATATTTTCGGTGATATTCTGTCTGACGCTGCTGCCTATCTGGAAGGAGGGCTTGGTATGCTTCCAAGTGCAAATATCGGTAGTAATCACGCTCTCTTTGAACCGGTTCATGGAAGTGCTCCTGATATTGCAGGAAAAGGAATTGCAAATCCAATCGCTGCAATTCGGTGTATTTCTCTTCTGTTAAAGTATGTACAGGAGCGGGATCATGCCCGGATGGTTGAGGCTGCTATCCAGAAGGTGCTTGCAAGCGGGATTAAAACTCCGGATCTTGGTGGAAATGCAGGGACAAAGGAAGTTGGAAATGCGGTGATACGGGAACTAAAAGTACTGCTTGATGTTCCAGTTGAAGATGTATGATCTTGTCCCTCTAATAGATTTTTCTCATTTTATGGATCTTTTTTTCTTGTGAACACCTCATGAATTGCATTTATGGGTATACTGAAGTTTTCCTGCACTCTCGATTGTATGGATTGTGTGTATTCCCCTTAATCATGGTAGGTATATTCAAAGGTGCATCATAAATAGATGCACTGCCCGATATTATATCGGGAAAAGCAGAATCAGTGTGAGATTATGGGGCATCATGAGCAGGTAGTAACTACCGAAAATCTTGTAAAGAATTATGGCGATCTGATCGCAGTACAAAATGTCAATTTATCAGTTCGCAAGGGCTCCCTGTTTGGTCTCTTAGGTCCGAATGGGTCTGGAAAGACAACCATGATAAAAATACTGACCGGTCAGATAAAACCCTCTTCAGGAAAGGCCCTAGTCCTTGGGATCGATGTGATAGAAAATCCTGTGGAAGTTCGAAGGCTGATCGGCATCGTTCCTGAACAGGAGTCACCACCAAGTTTCCTGACTACCATGGAATATCTCGAATTTATCGCTGATATCAGAAAAATTCCGGATATTGGGATAAAATCTGAATGGTGGTTTGATTTTCTTGAGTTCGGGGAGAAACGAAATGTCCTCTGCAAGGATTTATCCCGAGGAACAAGGCAGAAACTCATGCTGACCCAGGCCTTCATTCATGAACCAACCCTGGCCCTGATTGATGAACCACTCATCAACTTTGATCCAATCATGCAGTCTAAAGTCAAATCGTTCTTTGTCTCATATGTAAATAAGGGTAACACACTCTTTTTTTCCACTCACCTGCTTGAAACTGCTGAAGAGATCTGCTCCGAAGTTGCAGTTCTCCATAATGGACGTATGCTCTACACCGGAACTATAGATGCAGTCCGGCAGGGTGGTAGGCATCTGCCTGACTTTTTCCTCTCGCTTGTCAGGAGCTAGTCTTATGGCTGGCCTTTTTCTGAACATGATGAAAGAAGAGTGGCGTATTCATTCCACCATGTTTGGCAGTCTGAACTTTGCCCTTTTTCCGGTCATGATCCTTGCAATAGCATTCATGGGAACCTTTCTCCTCCCACTGATAAGTTCAACAATGCCTGTTGGTGATCTCGTCATCCTTGTTCATGCAAATTATCTGATGCTTGGGTTCATGGTAGGTGCTTTTGGCTTGCTCGGAAATGAAGTGATGAACCGGCGGTTTGGGCAGGCAAGCCTCCTTGCATTTTCTGCGAGAACACTTCCCCTGACTGAACGATACATTTTCACCATCTTTGTGCTTAAGGATACGTTATACTATTTTATCCTCTGGATATTTCCTCTTGGAGCTGGGTTTTTCCTGGGCTCGCTCTTTACTGAAATTCCGGTGATATATCCAGTCCGGCTTCTGATTACCCTGACTTTGTCATTTCTCTCCGGAATGTCAATTGTTTTTCTCCTTTCTTCGATATATGGAAGATCACAGCGGGCGCTCATTATCTTTCTACTCCTGTCCGGTTGTGGAGTTTTTCTGTATATTTTTATTACCGCTGGAAATCCGGTAAAATTTTTCCCTCCACTCAATCTCTTTTACCATTTCTCATGGGATCTCCTTGTTGTTTCAATTATCACTATTCTGGTCCCTTTTATTATCGCACTGCTCCTTTTTTCCCCTGATGTCAATACTCACGCGAAAGTATATCCTGGTCGGATGAATCTGCTGCTCCGGTATCTTGGCTGGATGCCTAACCGGTCTCTTGTTGCAAAGGATTTGATTGATATCTGGCGGAGCGGAGGCATTTTAGGGCAGACTATCTTTTCATTTCTTGTTCCCCTGGTAATCATCTGGTTTTTCTTAACGCTCCTTGATGAATATGTATCGATTCTCCCTCTTCTTTTTACCTTTGCGATAATAACCGGTATTATCGCTTCAACGATGTATACGTGGCTTACGATGTTTGATTCGCTCTCAATTTATGCATTATTGCCTGTGGATGTTCATGCGGTTATTTCTGGAAAAATAGCTACTTTTTTTATTTTACAGATAATTCCTGTGGTATTTATCAGTATAATTACCATAATCTCCGCTCAGAGTGTATATCTTCTGCCAATATTGGTGATAACGTTATCTGTCTCGTTTTATGTTCTCTCTGTAACGATCTGGCTCACTGGTCTGGCCCCTTCCATTCTGGTCTATAGTGTCAGGGTCATGATTATATACTTTTTATTAATCGGGGTTGTTATGGCTATTTTCAGTTCATTGACTGCTATAAACCCCTTATTTGGGCTTGCTGGGGTATTTCTGCTGCTTCCGTCATGGTTTTTTATCAGGCTTGGGTTCTCCCGATGGGATCGCGTGGAGCAGGAAATGTATTAACCTCTAATGACGTTCATTGGAGGTCCAAGGCAGACTTGGTAAAAAGAGTTTTCACACAAATCTAATTATGAGTAACTAAGGGATATCTCAAGTTATGATATGGATGTGAAATAACCGGATTATACCGGTTAAATATGAAATTATTAAATTATTCAGTTTTTATTCTGATGAAGTCGGAATTCAATTTTTGCTTTTAATCGCTCCCCTTGTTTACTCGTTGGTTCCAGCTTAAGACCCTGGACCGTTGCTTCCATCGCTTCTTCATAGTGCCCGGCTTCGAAGCAGGAGTCTGCAAGTGCAAACCACCCTTCAACATTACCCGGCCTTAGTTCTACATATTCTTTGTACGCAACAATTGCCTCTTCATATTTCCCCCCGGCAAAAAGAGCCTTTGCATAGTCTTCCAAACAATCAGAATCATCATTCAAGAGCCTAAATGCGGTTCGAAGTGTTTCAATCGCCTCTGGTATCTGTCCTTCACTCAGGTATAATGCACCAAGGTCAGCCCAGGCATCCCCGTAGGTTGGATTAACTTCTATTGACTTCAGATAAGCAGCCTGAGCCTCATGGGTCCTCCCAAGTTCACTGCTGATCCATCCCAGGTCAAACCAGACAACTTCTTCTTCAGGGAACTCAAGTGACAGTTTTAAAAAAATATCATAAGCTTCGTTAAATTCTTCTAACTGACCCAGTATCCATCCCTTCATGATAAGTGATGAACAATTGCGATTTAATTCAATGTAGTGATCATTCAGGAGTTGAGCTTTTTCATACTCATCATAATCGGTCAGATAGTCAATATAATGGTACAAAGCAGTTAAGTGATTCGGATCAATAGTAAGAGCATTTGAGAAAGCAAAATCTGTTTCATCAAAATCATCAATCTCTTTATTGATTAAGCCAAGCAGAACCCATCCATCCACGTCTTCTGGATATCGGCTGGTATACTCTTCAGTACATAGTTGAGCAACGGCGGTATCTCCCTGTTTATATGCATCCAGTCCAATATTATAGAGTTTTTCCGGATAGTTGGATTTATCTGCAAAGTCCACAATATTTTCCTCTGCTTCACAATCCCTCTCCGTTTGGATAAGAAGTGATATTTTTAGAATCAATTGATTACTGCTTAACCCTTGTATACTTTCAATAAGGCGAAGAGTTTGTAATGCCTCTTCTACCTCACCTTTGTCTATAAGGATTTTTGTATAGAGATCAAGAACTTCCGGATTATCTTTATTCAGATACAACGCTTCCCTAATGATCCTGGAAGCCTCTTCATATTTCTTCAAAGAATACAATGTCTGGCCATAAATCAGTGTGACATCTGGCTGCGAATGATAGCTAGCTGGAATCGCCATAATTGCTTGTTCAGCCTCATGAAACCGCTTTAATTTGAAAAAGACACATGCCTTTGCAAAGTGGGAACGCACCGGATCCGAATCCTGCCTGATAAGGGTATCAAAAATGGCTATCCCTTCCTCATGCTTTCCAAGTTCAATCAAAGATCTTCCTTTAATCTCAAGGATAAGGAGATCTTTTGGGTGCTTACGAAGCATCCGATCAGACTCATATAAAGCCTTTGCAAAATCACCATGCTGAAATAATAGTGTAAGATATTTGTGTGCATATTGAATATCAGCAGGATTAATAGTGTATGCTCGGGAAAAAGCTAAAAGGGCACCTTCAATGTCACCATGCTCAAGTTTATCTTTGCCATATAAAAAGTGCATACGATGATCATGTGAATTAGCCTGAAGAGCTGATTCAACATCTACAGTATTAGTGTCCCCAATACCGGTGGCCAGATGAAGAATGGCAATAGATTTCTTTGCTCCGGTGTGATTGGGATCTATTGTCAGAATAGCCTGATAACAATCAAATGCTTCTTCAATGTGGATGAGGTGGGTAAGTGCTGACCCTTTTACAAGCAATGCAGATATCGATTGGGCATTTTGTTTAAGTACCATGTCCGCATATTTCAGCGCATTTTTGAAGTCCTGAATATCCATATATTGATGTGCTTTTTTTAAAAGCCGTTCAGCATCCTGAATATTGGTAGTAGGTTTTTTATTCCAGGTAGGTACCAGCTTTTTTGTCATCAAATATAATCAGGGTATATCTATATGAGTGTATGGGAAATGATGTAAAATTAAACAACAAAGACATCCAAATCGATCGGTTATGTGTACCTACTGGTTAATTTTTATTAAGATCAAACCTGTATCGGTAATATCGATGATAGAAATCTGAAATTTAAAACCCACTGTTGATAATCGTCTTTAGTTTATGTTTTACTGTATTTGACCAACGTTAAAGAGGTATAATTATTTCCTATTTTTACTTGATATAAAACCGATATGTTAAAATGGGACTGGGGATAAAATGGGGGTGAGATGGATGAGGCTGCATCGTTTACCATAGATCAGGTAACACGAAGAAGAGTTTTTTACTCGCTATACTCTGCAGTCCTTTCAACTATGGTCGGAGTTGGTATCGTTATTCCTCTTCTTCCCAGGTATGCAAGTAGTCTGGGAGCATCGGGAATCTGGTTAGGAGCAATATTTTCTGCATTTGCATTATCCAGGGCGATATTCATGCCGGTATTTGCCCGTCTTTCTGATCGGTATGGAAGACGAAGACTCATTCTCATCGGCTTGTGTACTTACTCATTAATCTCTGTTGTGTATATGTTGGCAGGATCAGTGATTGAGATAACCACAATCCGGTTTCTTCACGGGATAGCATCAGCGATGGTACTTCCGATTGCAATTGCCTATATTGGAGATATTGCACCGGTGGGGGAAGAAGGGCGATTTGTGGGTTCATTTGCCAGTTCCATTACTCTTGGCATGAGTCTGGGTCCTCTTATCGGTGGTGTTATATCTGATCTTTTTAATATGAATACCGTATTTCTTTCAATGACTGCCCTCTCCCTTCTTGCCCTAATTACCTGCCTTTTCTTTCTCCCTGATATTCCTCCAAAACCTGTAAAAAAAATTCCGATACGGTCGGTTATTCAATATAAACCATTAAGAGGCCCGATACTCTATCAGACAATGTATGCATTTGCAAATGGTAGTTTTATGGTCTTTGTCCCCATGGTTGCAATTCTTTGTGGGAATTTGTCTGCATCAGAAATTGGGTTGGTAATCCTGGTATCAGTCCTCTCTGGCACGGTGTTTCATCAGGTTTTCAGCCGATTTGCTGATCTATTCAGAAGATATTATCTGATTGCACTTGGAGCCGGCCTGATTGGGATCTCCCTCATTATTGTGCCGTTTTTTCAAGAATTGTCCGGATTTACTTTCTGTGCCCTATTAATGGGAATTGGGCGTGGTCTTTCGCTACCTGCCATGTTTGCGTTGGTTACCATTGCTGGCCGGGAGATTGGTCAGGGTAGTGCATCTGGCGTTGTGAATACCACCCTTGCAGTTGGTCTAATTGTGGTTCCTTTACTTTCCGGGACTGTTATGGATATTGCGGGAATATCAATGGTCTTTTATCTTTCCGGTGCAATTAGTCTCATGAGTATGATTATTTTTATAAAGATGGGAAGGGCAATCTCTGTAAAACGGGATAAGGTGAATAACTGACAAAGTATTGTTTTGTTATCAGATCAGGGAAAACCTCTTCTCATGTCAGGACTGGCAATATGAAAAAACCTGTGTTATATATAGGTTAAAGGACAGAGTAATTCCTGGAAATGACCAGGTACAGCCCGTCTGACAATCCCATACAATATTCAAAGCCGAATATCTCTAACCTTATAGATTCCGGACTCTCTCCGGTAGATATGCATCTGCATACCTGTCATTCAGATGGAAGATGCACAATAAAAGATCTCATTTCGTATGCAAAAACTAACCAGATTGGCGTAGCAATTACCGATCACAATGAGATTCGTGGTGTGCTTGAGGCGGTAGCCTATCATGAAGATCTTCTGATAATCCCTGGAATAGAACTTGAAACCCTGGAAGGACCCCATCTTTTGATGTATTTTTATACTCCCGGCGATCTTCAGGATTTCTTTCAAAAGTTTCAGAAGAAGCGGACCTGTGAGAATTCAGGTATGCCTCACAATATTCCGGTGCTGGAATGTCTTATGCTGGCAGAGCCCTTTGATTGCATCAGGGTTGCAGCTCACCCGTTTGGATATTTTGGTATTAACCGAGGCGTTCTTAAATGTGCTGAGAAGAATATGCTCCCCGGTGTTCTTGAGCATATTGATGGGATTGAGGTTATCTGTGGTGGGATGATGGAGAATCTGAATAAAAAAGCAATTCACTATGCACAGGAGCACCCTGTTTCTTTCACGGGGGGTTCGGATGCACATATTCTATCAGATGTCGGTAGTGTAATTACCGGTGTTGTTGCTGATTGTGTTGAAGATTTTCTTACCGGCATTCAACGAAGAGAGAATATAGTTGTTGGAAAACCCAGTGGATATCTGCACAAAGGAGCCACAGCCGGAGTGATTGCATGGAGTTTTGCCCCTTATGCATTTACCAGACTTACCCGGCAATATTCCTTTTATAAAAAGAGATTAGAGGAGCGGGGAAAAAAGCCGTGAAACTGACAGTTTAATTTTTATCTTCCTGGGAAGTGCTGCAAACCTTTCAGCGGTCAGCTCCGTGCAGACCTCAAGATCTTTGGTATAACATTTTTTGAGCTCTTTTGCAATGGTATTATCATACATAATTGCGTTAGTCTCAAAATTTAACCGGAAACTCCTGACATCCCAATTAGCACTTCCTACCGATGCAGCGGTCTCATCTACAACAATGGTTTTGGCATGAATGAATCCGGTGTCATAGGTATAGGCACGAACCCCTGCATCAAGAAGTTGTTCAATATATGAATAGCCCGCCCAGTACACAAACCAGTGATCAGGTTTTGCCGGCATCATTATTCTTACATCTATTCCTGAAAGGGCTGCCATTCTCAGAGCGTCCATGATACTTTCATCTGGAATAAAATAGGGGGTCTGGATATACACCGATTCTGTTGCCAGGGTTATTAATTTCAGGTATGACTCTTTTATTGGATTCCAGTATGTATCCGGTCCACCTGAAACTATCTGAATAGGGAGTCGTTCATCCGGGGAAATAACATCGTCGGGAAAATACCTGGGAGAAAATTCTATTACCTCATCCTTTTGTGCATAATTCCAGTCAAGAAAAAACCGAATCTGCATAGCCAAAGCAGCATGCCCATCAACCTGAATTGCAGTATCACGCCACGGGGCCCATTCTGGAATGCGGCTTAGATAATCATCCCCGATATTAAATCCACCAATAAATCCAACTTTCCCATCAATTACTGCTATTTTACGGTGGTTACGATAATTAATCCTTGGGTGTGTAATATGAAGAAGGGAAGGGAAAAAGAATGCTAATTTTCCGCCGGCATCAAGATATGGTTTAAAAAAATCTTTTTTGGGTCCGGCAGCTCCAAGTCCGTCTCCAAGAAACCTGACGCAAACCCCTGCTTGTGCTCGCTCAGTAAGAGCAGCAAAGACTTCATTTCCAATATCATCGTCCTTAAGGATATAATATTCCAAATGAATATGGTCCTGTGCTGACCTTATTGCCTCAAGTAATGCAGCGAATTTTTCATTTCCATCTATAAAGATCTTCACGCGATTATTCGTGGTCAGTGCTGCTTTATTACTCTCCATGAGCATCAGAATCATCCGTTTATAGGCACCTGATAACGCTTCAGAGACTGGGAGGTTTTTTGCGAATAATTCCTTTTTTTGTGATTCGATGATTTCGGTCAGCGCTTCATCATCTTCTTTTTTAATCTTAAACATCCGGTCACGGTAAAAGCTCTGACCAACAAAAAGGTAGAGGAGAAACCCGATAACCGGGGCAAATATGAGTGCCATAAGCCAGGCAATTGTCGCGGTAGGATTTTTCCGCTCGATAAATACCACCGTGAGAGCAAAACAGAGATTTACGATAAAAATTATTGGCAGGATAAAATCGTTAATAAGTTCAATTATACCACTCATATTGTCCACCCGTTTCTGTGAGTATGAACATTATCAGGGTTATTATTTAAATATACTTTATGAGATCTCAACCCGATTTTTGGACTTATAAACCATTTAAAAAAATGGATATCCTGATTCTGGTTTTGAAAAAAACGTCAATTATGCCGGGTATCATGCTTCAGTATATAAACCTGCGTAGCATTTTCATGACCGATTTCAGAACACGTGCACTGCAGATGCCTTAAATGTTATGTATGCTCGTTCTCCATTTACCAGATTCATCTCATCAAATCCCTGTCGTGTCATTACTGATATGAAAGGAATTCCGATGTCTATGGTTATTTTAATTAACATTCCATTGTTGGTAATATCTGTAATTGTTCCGATATATGAATTTCTAGCAGATGAAACAATGGGGTCTCTTGAAAGCAGAATATCTTCCGGTCGAATTGTTGCATAAACTTGTCCTGCCCTTATGCAGGTTGCTGAAAAGATCGTTAACCCGTTGATCGTTATTGCGGATGCACCGGTTTGAGGGTTGCAAACTCCGCGAAATATATTTTCCATGCCAGTAAATGATGCAATAAACTCTGATTCTGGTTTTCTGAATACTTTGTCTGGATCTCCAATCTGAATTATGGATCCCTCGTTCATCACTGCAACCCGGTCTGCAAGAGAAAATACCTCCTCAAAATTGTGTGTTATATGAACTACTGTTATATTCGTAAGTTCATGGAGACGATGTAATTCTGCACGAAGTTTATCACGAGTCTGACCGTCAAGGGCGCTGAGTGGTTCATCTAACAGAAGAATTTTTGGGTCCATTACTAATGAGCGGGCAATTGCAGTCCTTTGTTGCTCTCCTCCGCTAAGTGTTGTGGGTTTTCTGTGGAGCAGGTGTTCAATATTTAAGAGTTGAGCCATTTCCACAACTTTTATCCGGATATCTTCATGAGAATTTTTTCGGTTTTTCAGGCCAAACCCTATGTTCTCTTCTACGGTGAGATGAGGAAAAAGCATATAATCCTGATACACCATACAGATGTTTCGATCTTTAGGCTCAAAATCTGTGATATCCTGACCATCCATTATTATCCGCCCCGAGTCAGGAGGATAAAACCCGGCTATCGTCTCAAGAAGTATGGTTTTTCCAGCCCCAGTTGGGCCAATAATTACGAGATATTCTCCTGGTAAAATATCGAGAGTGACATTCCTCAGAGCAAATTCTCCCAAATCTTTTGATAAATTTTCAGTATGAAGCATAAATATCAGATTTACAGTTTGGCAGCCCCACCAAAACGCTCAAAAATGAACAGTGAAACAACACAGATAATGATCAGAATTGTGGCAGCCGATATAGCCATATTCAAATTTCCACATGACATATTTAGAAAAAGCGCTATTGGCAATGTTTCAGTCTTCCCTTTAATAGCGCCTGCAATAAGAAGAGCAGCCCCGAACTCTCCGATTCCTTTAGCCCAGGTAATAACTGAAGCTGCAAAAAATCCAGAACCAGCCATTGGAATGGTAACACGCCATACTGCCTGTGCATCAGTGCATCCAAGTGTCTTTGCCACGAACTCATATCGTGTACTGATTGATTCGAATGTAGATCGCATAATACGCAGCATATAAGGGAAGTTAACAAAAAACTGTGCAACGATAATTCCAAGTGGTGTAAAAACAAACGCAATACCGATATCTGAGAGTGCATTTCCAAAATCGGTTGTTCCAAAAAAAAGAAGCAGTCCAAGTCCTGCAACAAGAGGTGGGAGCGCAAGGGGCATATCTAATATCGCGTTTACAAAATTCTTGCCTGGGAATGAATACCTGGCGAGTGCATATGCAGCAGGGACTGCAATAAGAATACAAAACAGGGTAGATATTACTGATGTACCCAAGCTTAAAAATATGGCAAAATGAATTTCCGGACTAGTTATCGATGTGTATAGTCCTTCATATGATGGTTTGGTCACAATAAGAAGGAGTAATATCACAATAAAGGCGGTAAGAAAAAAACTGGAAGATATTGTTGTATATCGCAACCAAGAGTGTCTGATACCACTCATTTTTTAGTCCGTTCTCTGTTACGAAGTTCTTTTGGGGTGCTGTTCCATTCTGCAATATCATCCGTATGCTGGTTATCTACCCAACCACTTTTTACTTCTTGTCGATGATCAAATTGTCTGACATATGGTTTGATATCTAAAACCGGTGTTCCGTTAAGTACGTCAACGCCAGAAACCTGCAAAATATTTCCATCAACCTGTATCAGCTCCATAATCGAAAGTCCTATTGGATTTGGGCGGTTAAAATGCCTAATAGCAAAGATACCGCGATCTTTTTCTCCATCAAGGAAGGGTTTTTGGACTAGGTTTTTTCCTGTTGCTCTATCAAAATAATAGAGCACATATAGATGAGAAAATGCTTCAATATCTACAAGTCCATCTTTGAACTCTTCAAATACTTCAATATATCCGATAGAAGGATTAAATATTCCCTGAATTGGTGTATTGTCATGTTCGGTATGATCTGAATGTATTACTCCGATTGGGTTGAAACTGATCTCTTTATTTTTCCATTTCTGTGTATGTTCTTGTAGAAAATTCATAAAATATTTCTCCAGATTGTTAGTAATAGATACTGATAAAAAAAGTTTTAAGAATCTCCATACTTTGAAGATGGATAGATCTCAAATCCGTGTTTCTTATATAGATCTTTCCCTTCATCAGATGCTACGAAATTCATGAATTTTTCTGCTTCTTCTTTATTTTTTGAAAACGTTAACGTTCCAATTGGAACAACGTCAACAAGACCGGTTTTTTGTGAAATTTCAACAAGTTCCATATTTTCCGGATTAAAGAGGTCCATCCAGATAATGGCAACATCTGCCTGATTCATGGCAGTGTATACCAGAAGTTCATTAACTGTTCCCGATTTTACAACGATATTCTTTTGAGTTGCATTCCACAGTCCGTTTCGCTCAAGCATCTTCTTCGTAGCAGTTCCAACAGCCGGACCAGAGGGTTCACCAATTGCAACCCTTACACCTGGTTTAGCGATATCTTCAATAGTTGTGATATTTGCCGGATTTCCCTTGGGTACAGCCATCACTAATGCGTGATATACGATATCCTCAGTTTTATCAACAAAGCTTTTATTTATGGCTGATTGAATATATGAGAGTGCACCTGGCATGTACAGGTCTCCTTTCTGATAGAGTTCAATCTGACTGAGAAGTTGGGCTGATCCTCCATACGTATATTCGATTTTTGTTCCCTCTTTTTCTTCATATATGGAGGCGATCTCTTCCATTGGTTCTTTCATACCTGCACCGCAGTATACAAGAAGGGTTTTTTCTGCAGTGGATTGAGGTTCAGATATCGGGGTAACATCATATTTTACCGTCTGAATGTCAGGAGAACTGTTTGATGTGCAACCACAGGCGAACAAGGTAACTGAAATAAGCAATATAATACCGATTACAGAAGTTTTTGACTCCATACAGTGAGATTATGCCTGAATCGTGATAAACATTGGTTAATCTGAGTAGCTTATTGTACTTGAATATTAAAATCTATCTGAATAATGTCTATTGATATATTTATCCTGCATTTGGGCAAAAAACCTGTCTGTATGGTTAAACAAATGTTATAGCAATTGCTATATTGTAAATCCAAACTTTTATGTCAATGGATCCGCGCCGATATAGTTCACATAAGGGGGAAATTATTTGGAGCCTTCAATTGACAATATCCGTGGCTGCCTATAATTTGTATTAAATAAAGATTTGAAGTTATAATCTGGTTCGTTTTCTGAATAATGGTCACTTACAGAACACAAGAATCTGTTAAGAGATATATTGCACTTTTCATGGGTATTCACCCGGATATAATCCCAATACAATTAGATATTATCAAATTTAAGGCCTTATTCTTATAATATAATCAATCTTCATCTTCGTTTATTTAGTGCTCTTCATTACTTTCTCTAAATCCGCAAATCTCTAATTATTCTGCGCCCATATCGCAACGCTATTAAGTCATGGTAGGAAGATGAATGCAGGGTCGGATATACATGAGATCCACCCATTACGACCCGCTATAACACTCGTTTTATCCGGCCATTTGTGGGATGCCTCTCAAATATTAAATCTCGGATGGGATTTTTCTTATCTATTCCTGAATATCCAGCCGAATGAAGATTAATAATGATTAATAATGATGAATACAAACCCATAATGAATGATCCATGTGGAATTACTGCTATTCCTGATCATCTTTCCGTTTCTCATCGCCCTCATCCTTGCCGGAGTTAGGGGTGCACGAATTCGGGAGGTGATTGTACTTTTCGGTGCAGGACTCATCATCCTTGTCTCAATAGTACTCCTTCTCATGGGATATTCAGATCTTGCAACAATATTCCCAATTGGAAGTGAAATTACTGCTCTCATCATGTTCGGAGCAGAGATTGCAATAGCGCTGTATATCCTGTATATTGGTGCAAAATATCGCAAATACGCAGTCATCGCTCTTACCCTCCTTCAGGCAGCCCTGCTGATAATTGTTGAATATGCAGCAGTCGGATGGCATGAAATAAATGAAAACTTGTTTATCGACCAGTTTTCAATAATCATGGCCGCCATCGTAGGGGTGATTGGAAGTTTAATTGCCATATATGCTATCAGTTACATGCGGGATTACCACACCCATCATCCTGATGTAATTGACAGATCCCCATTTTTCTTTGCCACGACATTTATGTTCTTAGCAGCCATGTTCGGGCTGGTATTTTCAAATAATCTTCTCTGGGTATTTTTCTTCTGGGAGATTACTACTCTGTGTTCCTTCCTGCTAATTGGGTACTCAGGATCTGAAGAAGCGGTCAATAATGCATTCTGGGCGCTTCTCATAAATGTTGCCGGAGGGGTAGCATTTATCGGTGGTATTTTCTATATCCTGGTTGCACTCCCTGCAGACCATGTACTGATTACAAACCTGATGCATGCCGGCCCGCTCGCCCTGCTTCCGGCAGCTCTTATCAGCATTGCAGGCCTTACAAAATCTGCCCAGATGCCGTTTTCATCCTGGCTTGTGGGAGCAATGGTTGCCCCTACCCCGGTTTCTGCTCTTTTACATTCAAGCACTATGGTAAAGGCTGGGGTATATATTATCGTCAGGTTTGCCCCGGTATTTGACGGACAACTCATAGGAGTTCTAATAGCACTCATTGGTGGAATTACCTTCCTTCTAGCTTCCTGTATTGCCATCAATATGAGTAACACGAAAAAGATTCTTGCTTATTCTACCATAGCAAACCTTGGGCTTGTGGTAGCCTGCGCTGGGATTGGAACACCGGATGCAGTCTGGGCTGCAATACTCCTGATTATATTCCATGCGGTTGCCAAGTCCCTGCTTTTCCTCTCAGTAGGCACCGTCAGTCACCGGATAGACAGTCTTGACATAGAGGATATGAGTGGTCTTATTACCACTATGCCACGTGTCGGAATGATGATGCTTATTGGAATAGCTGGCATGTTTTTAGCTCCCTTTGGAATGCTGATTTCAAAATGGGCTTCACTTCATGCCTTCGTTTCTGCATCTCCTCCATTTGGTATCATTCTGGTGCTAATCATTGCCTACGGGAGTGCCGTTACTGCATTCTTCTGGACAAAATGGATGGGAAAAATTATCCAGGCAACGTATCACGGAGCGAAAAATGAGCAGGATATACAGGTACATGAATGGACCGTGCTCCACGCAATTACTGCACTCACCATTATAATTTGTCTGCTCTTCCCGTTCATCTCATGGTACATGATTGAGCCGTATCTCTCCGGATATTATCCCTCAGTATCGAACCTGATATCACTTAGCAATGTTGAGATCATGACTATGATGCTCTTTCTGGTATTAATGATGCCATTTTCTCTCTCCTATTTCAAGCGAACACGTACCACTATTCCCCGGTATATGGGTGGGCTTCCATCTAAAGACGGACTGTCTTATACTGGAAGTCTCGGGACGGTAAGAAACGTAACACTTTCTAATTATTACCTGAGTTCATACTTTGAAGAGAAGCGACTTGCGCATTATGGTGTATACATCACTGGCCTTCTTCTTGTGATATTAATAGCCCTTGTTGAAGGAGGACTATGATGATCAATCCATTTTTGAGTGCGGCTGTATTCATAATTCTGGCCCCGGTTATCGGTATTCTTGTAACCGGACTTGACCGGATCATAACTGCACGGATGCAGGGGCGTGTAGGACCACCTCTGCTCCAGCCCTGGTATGATATCAGAAAACTCCTTGAGAAGCGACGTGTTGCAGTGTGGGAAGCACAGAGCTTCTTCGTATTCTGTTACCTGATATTCATCGTATTTACCGGAGCCCTCTTCTTTGGAGGGGGGGACATGCTGCTGGTAATATTTGCATTCACCCTGGCACATGTATTCCTGATTCTTGGTGCTTTCAGTTCATTTTCACCCTATGCTCATATTGGTGCTGAACGTGAACTCATCCAGCTGATGGCAGTTGAACCAATGATCATCATCACTGCAATCGGGTTCTATCAGGCAAGTGGGAGTTTCCTTGTCGGGGATATAATGGACAGTGCACAGATGTTTATCATCACACTTCCCGGAGTATTTCTTGGATTTGTTTATATATTGACGATGAAACTGCGTAAATCACCTTTTGATCTCGCATCATCTCACCATGCACATCAGGAACTCGTTAAAGGGAGCATGACAGAATTTTCTGGTTCAACCCTTGCGATGGTTGAGATTGCTCATATCTACGAACTAGTTGTTCTCCTTGGAATTATGGGCCTGTTCTTTGCCGGAAATATTCTCCTTGGTATTGTTGTAATTGCATTCATATATCTCCTTGAGATTCTGGTTGATAACAGCACAACAAGAGTAAAGTGGCAACTTGCTCTCAATAGTACCTGGCTTATCACATTGGTACTTGGGGCGGGAAACATCATCGGACTCTCTCTGCTGGTGGTGAACTAATATGTCATATCTTCAAAAATCACCATGGATCATTCACTATGATGCTTCAAGCTGCAATGGATGCGATATTGAAGTGCTTGCCTGTCTGACTCCGCTTTATGATGTTGAGCGGTTTGGAATCATCAATACCGGCAACCCTAAACATGCGGATATTTTTGTCATCACCGGTGGTGTGAATGAACAGAATAAAGAGGTGGTAAGGAATCTGTATGATCAAATTCCAGACCCGAAAGTAGTTGTTGCAGTTGGTATCTGCGCCTGTTCAGGTGGAGTGTTTCGGGAGTGTTATAACATTGCAGGAGGAGTGAGTACCGTAATTCCGGTAGATGTGTATGTGCCAGGTTGTGCAGCAAGGCCTGAATCTATCATAGACGGAATTGTTCAGGCACTTTCTATCCTGAACGAAAAACACGACAAATTGAAAAAAGGTGATGATTCATGACCGGAACAGTCAGTATAATCAATCAGATTCCGTCAGTAGATCTTATTCCAGCCGTTCGGGAGCGGCATGAAGCCGGATGGCGTCTTGTGCAGATCAGTTGTGCACGCATTGATGATACGTATGAGCTCACGTATTCATTTGACAAGGATCTCGGTATGGAGCATCTTCGTGTTATCATCGGGTTAGATGAACCAATTGTGAGTATTTCGTGCATCTATCTGGCTGCATTTGTGTATGAAAATGAGATTGCTGACCTCTATGGAATAAATATTCAAGGTATTGCTATCGACTATAAAGGGAAATTTATCAAAACTTCCATTCTTCACCCATTCAAAGGCACGGTTACTGTTAAGAAAGGAGAAGCAGAATGAGCAGACATATTACCGTACCATTCGGGCCGCAGCATCCCGTCCTTCCTGAACCGATCCATCTTGATCTTATCCTTGAAGACGAACAGGTTCTGGAGGCTATTCCCTCTATCGGATATATTCACCGCGGTCTTGAAGCCCTGGTAGAAAAACGGGATTTTCGGGATTATGTCTATATTGCAGAACGAATATGTGGTATCTGCAGTTTTATCCATAGTTCAACCTATTGTCAGGCTATAGAAACCGTTATGGGCGTTGAGACTCCGGCACGTGCGGAATACTTGCGAGTCATCTGGTCTGAGTACTCCCGTCTGCACAGCCACCTTCTCTGGCTTGGTTGTTTTGCAGATAGTATGGGATTTGAAAATCTGTTTATGAATTCATGGAGGATCAGAGAACAGGTGCTTGATGTTCTTGAATCAACATCCGGTGGCAGGGTCATTCAGGGCGTATGCAAGGTCGGTGGGGTGAGAAGGGATATAACCGATGATCAGTTACGTTCCATAAAAACCGGGCTTGACACCATGGAATCTGAACTTGAAGATCTGACCCGGGTATTTTATGATGATCAGACCGTTCAGAGTAGAACACAAGGAGTTGGAATTTTATCAAAAGCAGATGCATACGAACTCGGTGCTGTCGGCCCCATGCTCAGGGGGAGCGGCGTTGCCCAGGATGCACGAATGACAAAATACGGGGTGTATGGCGAACTTGATTTCAAGCCGGCAGTTCATCCCGATGGAGACTGCTATGCCCGGTGTGCTGTCAGGGCAGACGAACTCTTTACATCCATCGATCTTATCAGACAAGTGATTGATAGGATACCTGACGGGCCCATTGAGATTCCGGTTAAAGGGAATCCTGACGGGGAATTTTTTGCACGGGCAGAACAACCACGGGGCGAAGTGATTCACTATGTCCGGGGAGGAGGAAAGAAGAACCTGCTCAGGCACCGGGTCAGAACCCCAACTGCAGCAAACGTACCTGCATTAGTATCAATACTGAAGGGATGCGAGATGGCTGATGTTCCTGTTATTGTTCTTTCAATTGATCCCTGTATCGGATGTCTGGAGCGGTGAGAATGAAAGCACTTCCCATATTTAAGACGATTCTTCAGTATATGAGGAATGGACCGGCTACAATCCGCTATCCGTCAGAAGCGGCAAAACAGACCCCTGCAACCAGAGGCCATCTTGAGATAAAAATAGAGGATTGTATCTTTTGTGGTCTCTGTCGGATGCACTGCCCTTCGCAGGCAATAGAAGTGAGCAAACCTGACCTTACCTGGCAGGTTGATCGTTTCCGGTGCATTATCTGTAGTAGCTGCGTTGAGTACTGTCCAAAAAATTGTCTTTCTATCAGGCAAAACTACCTGCCTCCAAGTGCTACCCAGGTCGTTGACCGGTTTCAGGGTATAGCACAGGAAAAACCAGAGAAAACCGAATAATTTTCATTCAAGAATTATTTTTCTGCCATCTTCTTTTCACGAGCAATACGTTTTTTTCTCTCTATTAATTTTTTTACTTTTTTCAGCCTGAAAATATCCTCACGTTCCCGCTCTTCAATTGCAAACCTGATATATTTGGCCTGTTGTTTTAGTTCAGGGATTACTATCTGATCAAGGGCATTGACCCTTCTCCTGTTCATCTGGATCTCGTCCCCAAGCCTTCGAAGAGCAGTTTCAGTCTCAGCAAGTCTGATAATTATATCAATCGCGAGTTCATACTTTTCAGCCGTTTCATCTATTCGCCCGCTTGTTCCGATAATGCTGTATCCACGTTGCATAACATTGAGCATTACACTCTTCTTCTGAATGACAGGAACCGGGACACCCATAATATTCTTACCTGATATATCCACAGATAGTTGCCGTTTTGTAGCGAATGATGCTGATTTTAATGTTACCGGATCATCAACTGCGTGGGCAATCAGAAGAGCATGTTCAGCCGCATCAGATACTGCCTCCAGTTCTTCACGTGACTGGGTGAAGGTTACCATGATCCTGAAAAACTCCTGAATCAGGGCTTCCATCTTCTCTTTCAGAAGATCTCGTCCTTGCTCGGCCAGTGCTATCTGGGAACGCTTTTTAATCAGTTCCATCCGGGTCGGCCGTACCTGCTCCATTGGGTTTCACTCCTTCTTTTGATTTGCCGGGTGGTACCGGTCAATATACTCCAGTTTTATACGCTTCAATTCTTCTTCAGGCAGAAGAGAGAAGAGTTCCCAAGCAAGAGAAAAGGTATCATTTATATTCCGATTTGTCTCTCCTTGTCCGATAAATTTCTTTTCAATGAGATCAGCAAAGTGGAGATATTTCTGATCAAGTTCGGTAAGGGCTTCTTCTCCAACGATTGCAACCAGTCTGCGTAGGTCACGACCGTATGCATAAGAAGCATACAACTGATCAGCGACATTGCGATGATCTTCACGGGTTTTCCCTTCTCCGATACCTAAATTCATCAATCGGGATAGGCAGGGAAGGGCATCTATTGGTGGATTCAGGCCGCGTCGAAACATATCACGAGAGAGCACAATCTGTCCTTCAGTGATATATCCGGTCAGATCCGGAACCGGGTGCGTGATATCATCATCAGGCATTGTGAGGATGGGAATTTGTGTGATTGATCCTTTCTTTCCCTTAATTCGCCCTGCACGCTCATAAATTGATGCAAGATCTGTATACATATATCCCGGATATCCTCTTCGGCCTGGAATTTCTTCTCTGGCAGTTGATATCTCCCTGAGTGCATCACAATAGTTGGTCATGTCTGTCAGGATAACCAATACGTGAAGATCATGGGTATACGCGAGATATTCAGCGACAGTAAGTCCGCACCGGGGTGTTGCTACGCGCTCAATGGTGGGATCATCAGCAAGGTTGAGGAAGAATACCACTCGCTGCAGCGCTCCGCTCTCCTCAAAATCTTTCATAAAAAAGGATGCTTCTTTGTACGTAATTCCCATCGCAACAAATACAACTGCAAACTTCTCTCCCTCACCAAGCACAGTCGCCTGCCGTGCAATCTGCGCTGCAAGTTTGTTAGCCGGAAGACCTGCTCCTGAAAAAATA
>Ga0351903_1013_pt1 | contig 50578 bp, 47 predicted proteins | sample BONcelHT113001D6_FD_206874 | JGI IMG/M metagenome (GOLD analysis project Ga0351903, IMG submission 206874) | Enriched cells from coal bed in the Powder River Basin, Montana, United States - BONCAT cells T11 rep1 HSBNCT.T11.300.1.D6 ... | reverse complement strand
CGCCGGGTCTCCGCCAGGGCCACGATGACTTTTTGATATTGCATGAGATCGTCAAAGGAGAGCTGCCTGCCTCTGTGGTCCTTCAGCCACTTCTCGCAGACCTTGTAGCCGCCCACGTGAAACTCCCAGACCTCCTTGGGGACGCCCTCGAAGTACTGCGTCTTGTTGATGTAGACGTAGCCAGGCTGGCCTTCCTCGTAGACCACGAACTTGGGGAAGCCCTTCTCCACGATATTGTCTCCCGCCACGGGATAGCGGGTGAGAAGCTGGGTGAGCTGGGGCGACTCCAGCAGATGCAGCGTCACCAGTTCCTCACCCAGGATGCAGAGCTTCTTGAAGAGTTCCAGGTTGGTGGTCAGAGGCACGCGAGGGAAGTCGATCTTCAGGAATTCGGCGTAGCGCTGGCGGTAGGTGGGCGAGTGGAAGACGGCGTAGATGTAGTCGAAAATGTCCTCCGGGCCGAAGGTGGCGGCCAGGTCGCCATGGCCGTCGGAGACGAAAGCGAGGCCGAGGCGGGATGCGAAGGCGGAGACGAAATCGGGATTGAGGTTGGGGGTGCGCCCCTTTGGGCCCGGTTGCCAAGATGTTGTTGGAAGTCGTCTTTGTCTGCTCTCTTTATTAGCAGATTCCGGATAGAGGTATATTGGGAAAAGATAATTGACTTCTTTCAGCGATACCATATGATGCTGTATTATTTGCGAAGTGCAGAATACGTGCTCCCATCCACGTCCTATTTCGACCGAGCGTGTAGTACTGATTCCAAGATTGTTTCCTGCTAACATATGATTCATAAATTCTTTAACAGGCCATCTAACTAAGGAATTATGATAGAATAGCCATCGTGTATCAAATGGACGATAAAGGCAATAGTTGAGACAGGATTCATAATCATTGAGACCACGCACAATTCTTTGTGATTCTTCGAGCGTTTTTTCTCTAACATCACGAAGTCCGTAGAATTCTTTGGCGTGATCTATAGATGAATTAGCGAAGTCATGAACACGATTCAACAATTCATCTCGATCGAAGTCAAATACAAATTTATCTCTTGATGAAATCAATCCTGTGTTATTTATTGGCATTATCTCTGAAATTTTCCATCCTCTTTCATATTCATTAAGTTGAGCTATATCTTGAGGTATGAAAAGATAGAACGAAGTTTTCGGATAAAGTTGAATCCAACTGATATTATTAATACTATTTTCCAAAAGATAATGATATTTGGTTTCTCTAGACCCCCAAAGGCTTGCATAGCGGACGTTTGCTGAAGTTTCTTTTTTTGTTTTTGACATTTTAATAAATATGCCAATAGTTACACCTTGCTGGATATCAAAGACATTTTCATCGTCTGAGCCATCAGGTGCTCGTTCTTTTTTCTTAGAATTTCCATGCAAGTCAAGAATATAAATTTCGTCGAATGCATTCATTAATTGCTGACGCATTCCTCGAAATGTAGGATTATCTAGATAGCCATGATTGGTAATTAGGGCGAGAATGCCTGAGCCAGTGTGCTCTATCCTCCATTGGCCCCAGCGGATGAACTTCACGTAATCATCCTGTAGCCATTTTGGATTTTTTTCACCCAATGGCTTCCCATCTACGAAATAGTAATCCTGTAGCAACTGGCCTATGAAGTTGAGCTTCTTCTTTTTTCCCACCATTTCCCAGCTACTATTAGCGGAGTGTCCCGAGTAAGGCGGATTTCCCAGTACCACCATTATGGGCAGATCTCTTTTCACCCGCGACGCCGCATTCGCCTCTTCGCTCAGGATGCGGTAAGCTCCAAAAAGCTTCTGCCACTCGCTGGGGGCTTCGTCCAACGTATTGGTTAGATAAATTCCCAGCCGCTCGTCTCCCTTAAAATCGTACTGCCATTGCTTCTGCTGCTCCTTGGGCAGATCGTAGCCCGCCAGCTGCATTCCCAGCTTGAAGTGAGCCACGGCGTAAGGTGCCATGAGCAGCTCGAAGCCGAATAATCGCGGAAGCAGGTGATCTCGCACGTAAGCCGACCAGAGCCCGGCGTCCCCCCGCTTCATGAACTCGTCCCGGATGAAGTCCATCACGGTGTAAAGAAATGTCCCAGTTCCGCAGGCGGGATCGAGAATCAGCACCTTCGGCCTTTCCTCCTGCACCGTCTTGAGAAGCTTGCTTCTATCCGGTCGGCCCTGCTCATCCAGGAACGCCTCCTCCCGATCGTACTCGACGATATCAGCCGTGTGCGCCAGCCCGCCTTCCAGACCGAAGCGCGTCTTCAGAATGTAATCCACCGACTTGACGATGTACTGCACCACGGGCTCCGGTGTGTAGTAAACGCCCCGCTTCTCTCGTGTCTTGGGATCGTAGGCTGCCAGGAATGTCTCGTAGAAATGCACAATCGGGTCTTCCTGTTTGGTGCGTTTTCCGAAGTTCTCCAGCACCTTCTCCATATCCGTGTTGGCTAAAATCTGCACCAGATCGTCCACGAAATCAACATAAGGCTCCTCGTCCAGACTGGAGCCGGTGATGGTCTCGAAGAGCTTCTTCAGAAAAGGATTGGTCTTGGGAATCTCGCGAGCAGCCCCCAGCCGCTGGAAGGGGCCTGGCCCCTTGTGATTGACCCGCGCCGCAAAAAGCCCGTAGACTATGGTCTGGGCATACATGTCTGCGAACTCGGCAACCTTTTCCGGCTTGTTCAGATCGGGGATGAGAACCTCGGCAAAGGCATCTCGCAGTTCTCTTAGGTCTTGCGATGCTCTGTCCTTTTCAAAAGCTTCCACAATGGTATCCCGAATGATGTGAGCCAGCTTGGCCGCCCTCTCCGAGAGATCCCTGGGCGTGGTGATGGGCTGCGGAAGGCTTTCCAGGAAGAGCTTGAGAAGCTGCGCCGTCTCATCTATACCTTTCTTGTCCGGCAGGATCTTGTCACCCTTTCCAATCCGGCCCAGCCGGGCACTGTCGCGGAGCTGCCCGTCCACAAACCAGCGAAACTCCAGGTAGTCTGTCAGAATCAAATTGGGCAGAGACTTTTTGTAGCGCTGCAGTTGGTCTGAATCCTCTGCCTCATCCAGGGACTTGCCAAGGTCTTTCGTCTCCACATAACCAATGGAAAGGCCATCCCTGCGCAGGATGAAATCCGGTGCTCCGCACTCTACTCTTTTTGGTTCGTTGGTAGCACTGACCCCACTGTCCAGAGATTCGATCAGATCCTTCAGAGCCGGACGATGAGTGTGCTCTGTCGCCCTTCCCGTTTTGAATTCGCGATAAATTTTCGCCAGATACGACTTGATAACATCACTCATCGCTTAATATCTCCCAAGGCAGTTGGCTCTCTGTCTGCCTGAAGATAGTAATAAGCGTCGATCAAAAACATTCCTATTCATCGGGACTTCGCGGCTTCGCGCCATCGCGTGAAATCCTGGATCTCGTGCGAAGCTATGATTGCCAAACCTCAAGCACTAATTTGCCTGAATGCAATCCCGGAGCGTCGGCAGAGGTGGATGGAATATTCCCGCTACAAAAAGTATTTTACTGTTCTTCGTTAAATGTATTATTGATATGGAGACAAAGGAATTAATTTACAGAGAGATTGAGGTTTTCCCTGAGACTTATCTCGAAGAGATACTCGATTTTATTCATTTCTTGAAAGGGAAAGCATCAAAAGAAAAAATGGGGACAGCGATATTGAGCGAATCCGTGCTCGCAAAGGACTGGCTAAGCCCAGAGGAGGATGAAGCTTGGAAAAATTTGTGAAAGGAGATGTGGTCGTCGTGCCCTTTCCATTCTCAGATTTAACAGAAGCAAAAAGGCGTCCTGCACTCGTGCTGGCAGAACTCGACGGCGATGATAGAATCCTCTGTCAGATAACGAGTCAGCAATTCTGGGATAGATATGCAATTCCTATAAATGAATCCGACTTCGAAGAAGGATCACTTCGGAAAATAAGCAATATAAGGCCAAATCGAATATTTACTGCTGACTGCAAGATAATCCTATATAAAGCAGGCCACATAAATTCAGATAAAATCGATGAAGTTCTAAAAAAGATAATAAATATTCTAGTGAATTAATTTCATTAGCTTCCTTTTATGAGGGCGCCTTAAAACATTACTGGGCCAAGCCGGAATCTGTGAGCTTTGAGGTACCGCAGTCGAAAAAAGCGAAGAGATTAAGTTCCTATCTTCACCGGCTCCACAATTGACCTCAATGTAGCTATGGCAGACAGCGCCGCCAGATAGCTGGTCTTGGGATTTCTGGGTGAGGGAACGTTCTCTACTAAGGTCGAGATCCGCCCAAAGTCGCCCTCCACTACAATCTCATGCCGGTTTACATGGATGCCTGGATCTGCGACCACCTTAACCCGTACCTCGCTCTCCCCGGCTGCCAGGAAAAGGGTGGCGGCCACATTGACATTGGCCGGAAAAGCCTTCACAGCCTGCAGCGCGCTTCCCTCAAAGATCAGCGTCGGCCCTGCGAGCGCATCCAGGTTGATCTTATTTTCCAGAATGAAAGGAGCGCCCTTCAGCCCGCTGGGGTTTTTGGTGGTGGTGAGAGTCACGCTGCGAATTTTTCCTATGCTGGCGGACTTAAGCCCGTCGAGGCCCGATATCGCTCCTGAGGGGAGATAAACCCGCGAGCCGTGCTCTTTGGCCAGGGCCTTCACCTCGGCGAACAACTCCCTGTCCGCGAGAGCCCCTACGCTCATGATCATCAGCTTCTTTCCCTTTCCCAGCGCAGCCCTGGCAATTGCCGGAACGGCCTTCTGGCTGGCCGCCTCCACTACCACGTCGGAGAGGCTCACCAGCTCCTCCAATTTGAGCCTAGCCGGTTTGTGCTGCAAGCTATCGATCAGCGCCGCCGCTGTTTCCGGATTATGGTCGCATACCGCAACTAAATTCGCGTCTAACGCACCGGAGTCTACTGCTTTTGCAATCTCGGCCCCAATAGCGCCGCACCCAACAAGCCCAATCTTGATAGGCATCGGAGGCTATAAATCAATTGGACATCAAAATCTTTGCGGTATGCTAACCTCAGAGCTGGAGAGATTCGTGGTTGAGGACCTGGGCGAGTGGGACGAATCCAGCAGTCTCGTTCCTGAAATCGATGTTCAGGCCGTCATCATCGCTAAAGAGGATTGTATCATCTCTGGCCTGGCAGAGGCCCAGGAAATTTTTGCATATTTCGGTCTGTTGGCCACGCCTCTTTATGATGATGGCGAGTTTGTGCCCGCCGCGGGCCAGGTTATCTCTGTAAGCGGAAGTGCCAGAGCCATACTGCAATCAGAGAGACTGGTATTGAACTTCATGGCGCGCATGAGCGGCATCTCCACATTAACCCGAGAGTGCGTTCTTGCCGCTGGCGGGCGGGTGCGCATTGCCGCGACTCGCAAGACCACCCCCGGCTTTCGAGTATTCGAGAAGAAGGCTGTATTCTTAGGTGGTGGCGACACGCACAGGTTCAATCTCTCCGATGCCGTGCTCATCAAGGACAATCACATAAAAATTCTGGGCCTGGAAGAATGCCTGCGCCGCGCCAAGCAGCGCGCCAGTTTCACCAAGAAGATCGAGGTGGAGGTAGAAAGCCAGGGTGACATGATCAAAGCTGCGAAAGGCGGCGCAGATATCATCATGTTCGATAATATGGTCCCGGAGGAGATTGCTCGGGGAGTCGAGCTACTTATGGAAAAGGGCCTTAGAGGTCATATGCTTCTGGAGGCCTCCGGAGGCATAACGCTCGATAATATCCAGGAATATGCCGCTAGCGGAGTGGATGTGATTTCTCTGGGGGCCCTGACCAGAAACGCGAGATGGATCGATTTAAGCCTGGAGATCGACTCAGAGATAGAGCAAAATTCAAATCAAGAAAGAAGATAATGCTCAAAGACGGTGTTCCCGAGATGCGACGTTTCGTCTATCTGCTATCCGTAATTCTCTTGATCCAAGCAGCGCATGCAAAAGAAGCCAATGATAACGATGATGAGGTGACCTTCAAGGATTATAACCTCAATATTGGTGATCGCATTGATCTGGGCGACTATCAGATGGAGCTCATTGAGATACAGTCGGTAAGGGATGGGCTGGTGGTGATGAGGATCTCCAAGGTAGGCGGGCCCTTAGATGAGCAAAGAGCCCTCTTGCTGGACAGCCCCAATAATTTCGATAGAGGCGCGGAAAACAGGGGCATTACCATTACCGTAGCCGATATTTTCGACGAGCAGTCTGCTAAAGTGAGGATCGAGTATCAGAAGGGCCTGGGAACGCCCAGGAAGCGTGCCTCAGAAAGGCCTGCTGCGGCATTAGACAGGCCTGAGCTTTCCGTGCAAAAGAGCTTCGAGCGGAATCAAATGAGTGTAGGTGACGTGGTTAAGGTCACCGTCACCGTCAAGAACATCGGCACGGGACTGGCCCAGGGCATAAAAGCAGAAGATATACCGCCCCTTACTGAATTCTCTTATGTCGCCGGCTATCCTCCTAAGATCAAGGAGACTTTGGACTCCGGGCAGTCGGATTCGGCGGTTTATGTGATGAATGCCGTAAAAGAAGGCTCTATTCGGGTCCCTGCCATAATGGTCAGCTACACTGACGTAAAGAAGAATGCCAAATCGAATAGCTCAGAGCCTTTCAACATTCTGATAAGTCCCAAGAGCAAAGCGGATCTGTCCATAAAGCTGACCGGCTCGGGCCCGATAGCTCTGGATGGGAAAGGCATGCTGAACATCAGCATCTCCAATCTAGGAACCGCTTCAGCTACCAGAATAGAAGCAGGTGGGACCGTCATGCCCTCTGAGGGCCTGCAGGTGACGGGCCTGGAGAAGAGCTTCTTTGAGATCTTGCCGGGAGCAGATGGGAATTACTCGGCCAGGCTCCTGGGCCAAAAGCCGGGCAACTACACAATTCGCCTCAGAGTCAATTATGATGGTGGAGACGGATCCGTTATCCGAGAGGGTACTGCTGAGGTAGTTGTCCTGGAACGAGAGTATAAATATCAATATCTACTACTTATTATCCCAATAGCAATTATCATTGCCTGGATGTATAGGCGATACCGAGAGTATAAATATTGATAAAGAGACATATACAGAGAGATTTGATGTCATGCTCAACGTACTCATACTCGGCGTAGGCCAATGCGGTAATCGAATACTGGACGCAATAAATAAGGAAGCGTTTGGGGGCGGCACAGCCGCCAATCTGGCCAAGTATTATTTGCGCCCCAAGTTCCCCAGTCGAGTGGAGACTTTAGCCATAAATACGGCCATAAATGATCTCAAGGAGCTGCGCTTCACCGCGGCCAAAGATAGACTGCATGTCCCCAATCTGCACGGTGTGGGTGCCAATAGAAATGTGGGCAAGCAGGCCTTTATGGACAATCGCGACGTGATCATGGGCGAGATCGAGAAGAGGGGTGACTTCGATATTGCCTTTGTGATCACATCCACTTCCGGCGGGACCGGTTCATCTTTCACACCTCTGCTCATAAATGAATTGAAGAGGCAGTACCGAGATATCACCGTCGTCACGGTTGCCATTCTGCCCGCCCGAGAAGAGGGGTCGATCTACCTGCAAAATGCCGCCTTCAGCATGAGGGAGCTGATGGAGGTTGATGCAGAAGGCATCATACTGGCCGACAATCAGTACATGAAGAGGTTTAGCGGCGATATTGCCTCTGCCTACGACAAGATCAACGGCATGATCGCCAAACGTTTATTATTCTTGATCGAGTCTCTGGATTCCGAGATGCTCTCTGTAACTGATCTAGGCGACTTCAAGACGGTGATGAATGGGGGCCTGCGCATTGGCACTATGGGATTTTATCAGGCCGATAGCAAGAATCTGTCCATCAGGGACGCCATTGAGAATAGTCTCAAGCCTGTCAATTTGCTTTATCCCGCCAATGTTGCGGACGACGCCGCCCGAGCCATGATAATCATTCAGGGCTCTCGGGAGCATCTGGACGTGGATGAGATCACCAAAGAGGTGGAGAGGCTCACAGCCAGTGCAGGCCACGTATTCAAGGGAATTGTTGTCAAGAAGGGAAATCCCAAGGTGCTCTCGGTCTTCACCGTAGCCAGCGCCCCGGAGCTGGAATCTATTTATGCCCAGGCGGCTCGAGGCATGCAGGACGAGAAGGAGAAGCGGTGCAGAGCCCGAAAACAGCTCGACGATGCCTTCGCTCATATCGAGGATTTGGAAGAGATCTACTGAAAGAAAAATGAGCAAGCGTTAGGATTGGCCTGCAGATCTTGAGAATTTTTCCAGGAATTTAGGTACTTATTTGATCTGCGCCAAATCCCTTTTTCACTAAGATCTCCTTAATCCTTTGAATATGGTTACCCTGCAGCTCGATAAGGCTTTCTTTTACAGTGCCGCCGCAGGCCAGCTTGGATTTGAGATGCGTACAAAGCTCTTGAAGATCAATCTCATGAGGATCAATGCCTTGGATGACCGTCACCTCTTTTCCATACCTGCGCTTCTGTACTTTCACAGCTATCCTCTGCTGCTCCTTGGCAACCTCCTCGCAGATACAGAGCTCCGTGGGAAGGCCACAGACGGTACACATTTGAGAACTCATTTGGTGGCAGTTACCTCCGCAATATACCAACGATAAAGCTGATTATGCTATTAAAATCTAATGGTGTGGCTTCATGCTCGAAATTCATGCCCGAAATCGACCTCTTCTACGCATCTCGTCCAGCTTTCGATATATTATTTCTGCCAGGAATATCAGCAGAGCTAAGAGCAGCAAAATGTCTCTTCTTGAGAGCCTCTCCTGTACGGTTCTCTGGCTGACACGGCCGGCTTCGACCACAAGGCTGCGGCGGGCCTCATCTTCGCTGAAGACCTTTCCGCCATTGGCCATGATCAGCCGGGAAAGCTCTGGATTGAAGCCCATATCTCGATACTCCAGGGGATAGTTGACCGCCAGGCCATAGCTGCCAATGTAGTAGATGCCTGAGCTATTGGGAATAAATGTAGCTACATATCGATTGTCGCCCACCTTTTCCACATCTGCATCGGCAAGGCTGGGCCGCGCATTGCTGCTGATGGTGACGGATAAGGGTGTACCCTGCCATCCGTCATCTGCTTCGACACGATCGTCCTGGGGCCGCGGATCGCCTACCGCCCAATTGACGGTGGACGAAATCATCTGCGAGTTTGGACTAGCGTATAGCCCGCCGGCCCAGGCACTGCCATCATCGACAGTTAGCGCCGCTACCCGGCCCAGGCCATAACGCCACACGGTCAAGACGGGCTTGCCGTCGGGCAGAGCCGCCAGACGCTGGGCTCCGGATCTTGGTGTGACATCATTAAAGCCGGTAACTGTGGCGTTTAAGTTCAGATCGGCTGTGATGTAGTGGTTCTTATTAACCACATTTACCGCATATCCGGAGAGGCTACTTTCTTCAGGAGTTGTTTCAAGAGGCAGTTCTTGCATCGTCGTTGTGAGCGAGTCCGGATAGACAAAGGCTGAATAGTCCGATCCCGTCTGGGCTGCCAGATAATCGAATCTGCCCGTCGCCCCCGGGAAGGCCTGTACCTGTACAAGACGAGTGGTGACGTTCATCTGCCGAAGTATGTCGATGGAGCGCGCCACCACTTCCGGGTAATTGTAGAGGTAACCATCTGAGAGTATTATCAATTCGCCCTGGCCGCCGCTGACATTGAGCATGTCCCAGGCCAGTTGCAGACCGCTATCCAGATAGCTGTTCTCTGTGCCCGTGGGCGCCAGGCTCATTATCCTCTCTCTAAGAACGCTCTCTGCTCGAGACAGGGGAACGGGGTCCTGCACATTGTAGGCTTTTGTGCCAAATACTATCAGTCCCACCTTATAGTCCCGGAAATGGGGCGATTTGAGCAGCTCCACTGCCAGAGCCTTCTCGTAGTCGAGCAGTGGCGTGCCATCCCCCGCGCGCGTGGAGAGCAGGGAGAAGGAGATATCCAGCACGAAGATGAGCGTCTTGCCGCCCTCAAAGATGCTGGGCGTAGAGCGCACCGGCAAAATCTCCTCCAGGCTGGAGTTTCGATAATCGCCCATGTCATAGGCATCCTCGCCCCCTACCACTACCAGCCCTCCGCCTTCGCGCACATAATCCTGCAGTTGATCCAGATTGGAATTGTATCTGATGTCATCGAGCACTATGGCCTTATAGCCCTTTAGCTGGTCCGGAAGCTCGGAAACGAGTGTCAGCTTGTAAAGATCATTGAGATTGGTAGCCAGGGGTGAGTTGCCGCTGGAGATGAGCAGAACCTGTGGCTTGGGGACGACGTAGACCGCCTTTTGGTAGTTGTCGTTTATGGGCTGCAAATCAGGAGCAATAGTCGCTCGAAGAATATGGTTTCCCGTCTCCAGGAAGAAATGGGAAATCTTGATGGAGGCGCTGGTGTTGGCAACTATTGTGTCGCTGTAGATCAATTTGTCGTCGGCAAAGACGGAAAGAGGCCCTTGGTAGCCTTTCGATGATCGCACCAGCACCCTGAAGGGATAATCCCCGGCCAGGACGGCGGTGTTCGTTCCTGAGATCTCCACGCCCGCGTCATCCCTCTGGGGTGCGAGAGAGATGGCAAAGGTCGTGGTGTTGGAGGAGCGTGCCAGTGATAGAGCATCGGCCAGAGGGCGGCCGCTATTGCTGTAGCCATCCGAGACCAAAAGGAGGGTACTGCCCGGCAGGGCGTACTGCACTATTCTGTCGCCCAGAGGCGTGGCATCCCCGGAGAAGGTGCGTAGCGGTGCGTCTACAAAGCTTTTCACCCGTGCCGCGACATCTGGGTCAAAGATACCCATAGATCCGGTCCGGTCGTCCAGGATGGTGATGCTGGGCTTTGGCGACGTGGCGGTATGCACCTCTACAAAGTAGGGATTGGCGGCGGCAGCTATGATCAGGCAAAAAGCGAGAAGCCTTGAGGCGGCAAAGAGCCTGTTCTTGGCTCTTGTGCGAATTATGAATGCACCCAAGAGCAAGATAAATGGGATGGCCCAGAGTAATTCTGGCGTGGTAAAATATAGATCCTGGATCATGTCTCTCTCCTCCTCTGCATAATGGCCAGCTCCAGAAGGAGGGCGAGAGCCGCGAGTGCTATGATCCAGTTGGAGAGGTCCTTTTCCACTATGGTTTCCCGGCTGCCGCCCACGAACGCTCCCGCATCGACGCCATTTTTCCTTTGCAGGGAGGACTCTTTGGGATCATAGATATTTGCAGCAACTGCCTTTCCCTGGAAGCGATAGACTCCTACCTCGTCCAGCAGCAGAGTGCTGGCGGCAAGGCTTGTAGAGGGCGTCTCTACCTGAGCCGTTTCGCCCAGATGGATCATCTCGCCCGTCCTCCGATTGGACTCCATTATGTCCGGTACGCCTGTGATCCAGTTCACCATCTGATACCAGAAGATGGGATATTCTGGACGCAGATAGAAATCAGAATCCATCTCCAGGCCGCTATAAATCACCATGCCTTTTCCCAGGCGCCAGTAGGAGAGGATGGGTTGGCCATTGGCCTCGATCATTGTGGTGGAGCCCTTTCTGGATACGGCCTCTGGAAAACGGAAAAGGCCGATCTCGTCGAAGTGCACGCCTTTGGCAAAGCCAACGCTACGAACCCAGAGGCTGGCAGGACCAGCCTGCTCGCCGGTCACCCGCACGGGCAGGTACTCGGGGCTTTCCTGGTCAGAGGCGATGAATATCACCCTTCCGCCGTCGATGTAGCGATTGAGCTTGCCGTCCAGGGAGGAATTCCTGGCCACAACTATCAGGTCGAAGCCATTGAATTCGCCGGAGGTCTCGACCTGTACATTGGGCAGGGAGCGAAGAGCTGCCAGGGCCGGTCCCTCTTCGCCCTGGTAGAGAACCCTCTTCCTGGCCAGATCCGGCACATAAACGTAGGCACGATTGTCCCAGGCAATTGCATCTTCCAGGTCCAAAGAGATCTCATTGACTCCTGGGTAAGCCGTAAAAGAGAGATAGTAGTCTGTCCCTCCTGCCATCTGCACCGTGCGGCTAGCGGTGGCACCGCTCGGGCCGCGGATGGTGATGGGGACCGCTCTTGCCGGGCCATAGTTATGCACCAGAGCAGTGTGGTTGACATATCCCGGTCCGGGCACATCCCAGGCCTCCACCAGGGCCAGGTTGTCGCCTCCCTGGTAAGTGTCGGCAAATACAATGCTCAGCCGCCCGTCTGCCTGCAGAATCTTGCGGGTGGCATCGGGATCGTCGCCTATCCAGCTAATGAAATCCGATACCACCAGCATGTGGCCGCCCTCGCCTGCAAGCAAGCTGCCGGCAAGCGTCATGGCGCTGGAGAGGTCTGCAGAGACGGCTTTGGGCTTAAGGCGAAGCAATGCGTTCCTGGCCTCGGTGGGGCTGCCCTCCGAAAGAACGGTCAGGGGCATGCTCTCTGCCAGCACGACGCTGATCCTCTGGTATTTGTCAAGGTAGGGATCTATCTGCTGCAGAGCGGGGGAGCTGGCCTGCATGCTTGCGGAGCCGTCCAGGACCACCACCAGATGGCTGCTGGCCGGCCCTGTTTCGACTGTGAAAGGCCCGGCTGCCGCGACGGATAGAGAACAGAGAACCAGAAGCTGCACCCAGAATAAGGGATCGTTGATCAAACGGCTGAGCACGGCGGAGCGCTCCGCCTCGCCCTCTCGCAGGAACTGCGTGGCGGAGAAGCGGATCTCCTTGGGCCGGGGACGGATGAGGTATATTATTATCAGGGGAATTATAGAGAGGAGACCCAGAAGGGCCAAGGGATTCCTGAAAGGCATTAGAGGAGCCTCTTGATTCAAGAACTATGAAAAGGTTTGCGCAGGACCTAAATATAATCGAGACAAATCTTTCCCAAATTGAGGTTCTGGTTATGGTCGGCGCCATGGAGATCTATATGCTTTTGCCCAAGACCAACTGCAAGAAGTGCGGGCTTCCCACCTGCATGGCTTTTGCCGTGGGCCTTTTGGGCCGGGAGAAGAAGGTCGATGAGTGTACTCCCTTAATTGAAGAAAAGAAGTACGAGGCCAAGCTGAAAAAGCTGCGAGAGGTGATGGCACCCATTGAGAATGCCTCAGAGACCGGCCTGATCATACATCCGGAGAAGTGCTTTGGCTGCGGCAACTGCGTTGTTGCCTGCCCTGTCAATGTGGCTGCGGAGCCCACACGCTCTGCGGTAGGTCTTGGCCCCCAGAGCGAAAAGGTCATCTTGCGGGTGGAAGACGGTGTAGTAGTGGCAAACAATCTCAAAGAATGCCGGCGCTTCGGGCCGAACAAGACCCTCTGCAATGCCTGCACTGCGACCTGTCCGAGCAAGGCCATAGAGTTCGTTTAGGTGAAAAAGGGAAGGTGAAAAGCAAATGGCAATATGCACGGGATGCTCGCTTCTCTGCGAGGATATTGAGGCGGCCTTAAAGGATGGATCATTCTCCCATGTGAAGAACCTCTGCCGCAAGGGGCATGGCCACTTCCAGGCGGCCTTTACGGAGAGGACGGTGCCCATGATCGATGGAGAGCAAGTTGACCTGGATCTGGCAATTGCAAAGGCTGCTGAAATTTTAAAGAGCGCGAAGAGCCCGCTTTTGTACGGCTGGTCCAACTCCACTTTAGGAGCACAGGCGGCAGGCATAAAACTGGCGGAAAAATTGGGCGCGACCATAGACGATACATCCTCATTCTGCCAGGGAATTTTAATGGAGCGCATTTTATCAGGAAAGATTCCGACCTGCACTCTGGATGATGTGCGAAACTATGCCGACACCAGCATCTTCTGGGGGTCGGATCCCTCCAGCAGCCATCCCCGGCATCTATCGCGCTTCTCTTACTATCCGCGAGGAGAGAAGAGGCAGAAGAGCTACGAGGAGGAGAGGACCTGCATTGTCGTGGATGTGAGAAAGTCCGCCACGGCGTGTCTGTGCAGCAACTACTACTTCCGGGTAGCTCCAGGAGGCGATGCCGAATTTATGGAGGCGATCCTGGCTGTTCTTGAGGGAAAGATTCCCAAGGTGGGGGACAAGAAGAAGATGATTGAGCTAGGAAGTGTCCTCAAGAAGACGAAGTGGGGAGCGATCTTTCCGGGACTGGGCATGATCTATTCCTTGCAGGATAAGATGGAGCTCTTCGAGCGGCTGCTTGCCAAGCTAAATGAGGTCACCACCTTCAAGGTCATCCCCATGGTGGGGCACTACAACATGCGCGGCTTTAACGAGCTAATGCGAGAGAAGACCGGATTTATCAATCGCGTCTCCTTTAAGGGCGGCGCGGCGGCGCACGGGCCGGAGCACAGCGTTGTGGCCGCGGCCAAGACATGCGACGCGGCGCTGGTTATAGGCTCCGATCCGCTCTCGGCCCTGCCCTTCGGAACGGCCCGCGCCCTGGCACAACTGCCGCTAATCGCCATAGATCCACGACGATCTTTAACCACGGATGCCGCCAAGGTCGTCATTCCTTCAGCTCTTTCCGGTCTGGAGGCGGGAGGCACGGCGGTACGCATGGATGGGGTGAAGATCAAGTTCGAGCCCATCATCAGGTCAGAACTCCTCTCGGACGAGCAGATCCTAACCCGAATTATGGAGGCGATTTAAATGGCTGAGGTTGTAGCGGTCGCCATAGTTACTGTGCGCGACATCTTCCAGGACGAGGCGGGAAGGAAGAGCCGGTTTTCCGATGAGTACAAAAACCAGAGCGCTCTGATCATTCTGGACAAGCAGGACATGGGCCGGCTGGCAGCCAAAGACGGGCAGAAGCTGCTGGTGAAAAATGATGTAGGAAGCATAGTTGTGGCGGCCAGGACATCGGAGGATGATGCCCATCCGGGCCTGGCTTTCATGTACAACAGCCCCTGGTCCAATCAGCTCGTCTCCGATGTCGTCTCAGACTGTAGCATTCCTGGCTTCAAGAGCATCAAGGCCACGATCTCAGCCGCCGAGCAGAACGACGTAACCCGGATATCCGAGCTCCAGTCAAGGATGCAAAGCTGAGGAACGAACATGAAGAAGGATCTCATCTCTATCTCCGATCTCTCCAAAGAGGACATCATGCGACTGCTGGAGAGCGCCGAGGCCTTTCGGGCCAGGCGGGGCTGGCATGGCCACCCACTCCTGGGAAAAAACCTGGCCATGATCTTTGAGAAGCCCTCCACGCGCACGCGCGTCTCCCTGGAGGTGGCGGCAGCGGAGCTGGGGGCCCATCCGCTTTACCTGTCGGCAAGCGAGCTGCAGCTAGGGCGAGGTGAGACTATTGCCGACACGGCGCGCGTGCTCTCCCGCTATGTGCAGGGCATCACGGCCCGCGTCTATTCTCACAACACAGTCGTTCGGCTCGCCCAGCACGCTCGTGTGCCCGTGGTCAACGCTCTGTCGGACTGGGAGCATCCGCTGCAGATTCTGGCGGATCTGCAGACCATGCGCCAGCGCTTCGGAAAGCTGGAGGGGCTGCGCCTCGCCTGGGTGGGTGACGGAAACAACGTCTGCAACTCCCTCATCCTGGCGGCGGCCATTTTGGGAATGGAGATCACAGTGGCTGCGCCGCCAGGCTACCAGCCAAAGGCCCGCATTCTGGAGCAGGCCAAGATTCTGGGCGGCTGGCCAAAAGTTGTGGAAGATCCGGCTGCTGCGGCAGAGGGCGCGGAAGTGGTGGTCACGGACACCTGGGTCTCCATGGGAGATGAGGGTGAAGAGGCGGAGCGCCTCCGGGTATTCGGCAAGTATCAGGTGAACGCAGATCTGATGCGCCTGGCCAAAGGCGAGGCCATCGCATTGCACTGTCTGCCTGCCCACCGGGGCCAGGAGATCACGGACGAGGTGATGGACGGGCCTCAGTCTGCCGTATTCGATGAGGCGGAAAACCGGATGCACACCAGCAAAGCAGTAATGGCCTGGCTGATGGGCCAAATATAATATGGTTGGAGAAGATGTTGCCGCCAAGGTGAAAAACGACCTGCAGTTTCTGCATGAATCTTCGTGACAATCGCTGTGATTGAGGAGGGGCTCGTGGTGTACGCAAGGGACGTCCTGGAGCTTTACGAGTATTTCTATCCCTTCCGACGCGAATGGGAGGACCAAAAGCACAGGCAAGAGGTGGGCCCAGAGGAGATGAGAGCCCTTATCCAGGCGTCGAGGAAGCTGAGGGCCTGCGGCAGGTGTTGAGGGGATCGCAAAGTTCTAGTAGAGCACAGTTCTTTTATGTGGCCAAGCCTTACTGAGGTGGGCACAAACGCGGGGGTTGCCAAGTGGTTAAAGGCGCAGGGCTTAGGACCCTGTCACGAAGGTGTTCGCGGGTTCGACTCCCGTCCCCCGCATTACTGTGTTCGATATATTTTCAAGGGAGATGCTTATCCAATGCCTGCACAAGATTTTGACGCTCTTGATGAAGAGTATGAATCAAGCGCCGAAGAGATCCACGCCCTAAGCAACCAAATATATGTGCTTGGTCCTGGAAAAGATATTACTTTGGAATTTTTCTCTGTATTTTCCCGATTTGAATGCGCTCTTAAGAGCGGCGAATGCTATAAGCCGAATTATTTTTTGTGCTGGGATGAGATACCAACAGATAAAATAAGACTAAAAAAATTCCTGATAAAATGCACCAATTTTCCGAAAAATGGGGAGATAACAGTTGTCCCAACGATCAAGGACTCTATAATCAAAGTATCTTTTGGAGAAATAAATATTTCGCTTATAAAAGATGGAGAGAGGGTAATCTTAAAAACTGATGACAAAAAAGAACCAACTGAATTAATAACTAAAATGGATAATGGAAAACTAAACCTATACTGTCCTAAAAGCTATCGAGTAAATCCAGATTGGGATAAATATGCAAAAGAAATGGATGCGAATATAAAAAATGAGATAATAAAATCAAAATGCGGAGCTTATCTTTTGAATCATCCACCTAAAGTTCAGGTAATTAAAAACGGATCGCTGGACTGGGATAAAGGAGAACCTTGCACAAGTGGCACCGATCCAGAAAAAATGTTAATATTTATATTTAAACAAATCAAGCAAGTACGTAATAATCTATTTCATGGAGGCAAATTTCATGGGCAAGATCATTTTTATACGGATGAAAAGAAGAGGAACAATTACCTCATTGAAGCCTCTTTGAAGGTTCTTTATATTTGTCTTAAGGATGTTAATAGCGATGTAACGAGCGCATTCAAAAACGGAGTTGCCACCGTAACTTGATCCAAACTTATCATTAAATGAACGGGTCAATTAAAGCAATCCGAAAAACTTTGAAATACCCGGGCGATTTAGCTTCTGCTTTATGTGACAGGATTCTGGGTATAGTGGCGGGAAAATATTTATAATCGAATCATCAATTCTAAGGCAGAAGTGGCAGCAAAAATAGATCGAAATAGATGTGCAGCGATGAAATCTTTAGATCTCCGAGTAAGCGTGGTTAAAGGCGCAGGGCTTAGGACCCTGTCACAAAGGTGTTCGTGGGTCCGACTCCCGTCCCCCGCACTAAATATCTAAATATTTAAAGGACGTAAAGGGATTGATATGGTAGATCAGCGTGAAATGATACGGTACAACCTCCCTTACGGCGGCGCTGTAAACATGCATGGTGAAGTTGTCTGGCGTGTCAGCAAAGAGGAGTACGAAACACTCAAAAAGCGCCTAGAGGATATCTTTGACGATGACTCCGTCTGCCAGAATAGCGATTGATTCCGACATTTTCTTCTTTTCTCTCAGCTCATCCAGATCGGATATCTGACCGGGCGATGTGCAAAGACTATTGAGGCATATGAGCAGTGCACCCAAAGTTGAAATCTTTGCCTCACTTTCCGTCTTTAAGATCAAAGAAGAATATGAGGCCAAAAAAAGAGACGGGCGTTAATTACTTTTTAAATAACGTGAACTTTTCAATGACATCCCAAGCACTGAGATCCGATTCGGGTTTTGTCCCAACTTCTATCGTTACAATCTTATCTTCCGCCATCAATATGCTAATTAAACCGGAACTAATCGAATCCTCGTTAGATTCCATGAGCAATGCTGGGTGACCATTAAATTCTATATACTTTTGACTTTCATCTCCTAACGCGAATGGGAGAAGAAAATCCGCCAAAATATCTTTTGCTTCCCAACCTCGTTCATCAGAGGGAACCGTATTAACTTTAATATCTACTCCTGCTAAAACATCTTCACTATTCCCGTCCCAGACACTTGGTATGTCGGTTGGTGCAACATAATCGCTGTCTTTAGGCAACCAGAACGCATTAATTATCATATCACCTTTAAAGTTCCAGTTCTCATAATCAGTCGAACTCAATCCACGGCTGTCTGCTGTCTCTATTACATGCGGCCCCAATCGCCATTGATCGCCTAGATCCGCGGTGAAAGTCCAACCATCCAAATCAACACTCGCGGCATGAACACTTCCCATCATAAGGAGAAGCACAAAAACGCTGACAACACCAATTGTTTCGTTCCGTCTATTGATTTTCATATCAATTCCTCCGTGCTTCTAGTAAATTACCTATTAGAAATAATTTTGGGCAAGAATTGATCTTTGGATTCTGTCATGCGAATTGTTACTAAGTTATAAATACCCAAAAGCAAAACTTTAAGCATGCCAATTTTAGCAGGGGAGACAAGAGAGTTTCCGTTAAATCCCGGCATGGTCAGATTGAGCGCGCCTGAAGACTGCGAATGTGAAAGGCTGGATGAGAGTAACGTAATCATCACCTTAGCGTTACTTCCAGAAAGCATAACACATCTTGATATTGTGCAGTATGATCCAAGATTTGGTCAGTACTATTCGCGCGATAGCAGCAGAGATGGTAACCTGCTTACACTACGCAGAGAAATCTACCAAAAATTTGGCTTTGATCCAGATGAAGAATTTAATCGGTGGAGGGGAAACTTTGACAGTGACTGGTATAGAATTATGTGGCGAGGCTCAGAAGGTATTGGGATGGATGTTTGGCTACGGCAATATGATGGATGGATGTTCCGCGTGATGGCAGGCAAATTGACGGAAGAAGAATCTTCGCATATTAGAAGCCTTATAGAGAGAACATTCAGTTCCAGCTCTGAAGAAAGGAATTAGAATGTTGGTAATTCTCCCAAATTATCTTCCTCGATACTGTTTTTATCGGTTCTGATGTATTTAATCCCCTTCACGTTTACTATGCTCACCTCGGCCCCGAGAGCAGTTATTATCTTTTTTCCACTCTCCAGTAAATTTGCCACGTCTTGTCTAGAAATATTCCTCCGGCCATCCCCTTTACATACTCAATATGTTTTTTGATCTTACTATTACTATAATTCACTGCCACTATGACGAGATCCGCAGTCATAAGATTTTATTTAGTAAGGCCACGTATTTAAATTATTGCATTTTTATTAAGTATGTGTTAAGCCGATGTCCATTCCAACTATAGCGTCAGGAACTTATCATACTTGGATCACTTGGTATCGTCTGCCAGATACAGGTATCGCATCGTGGTTTGTATGTCGTTGTGCCGCATTAATTGTTGGATAATGAGCAAATCGCAGCCATTCTGAACAATAAGGGGGGCTTGTGTATGCCGGAATAGAACGTATGCACCGCCTTTTTTAGTAATTCCAGCACGTCGCTTGTAGTAGATCACAAGGCGATATTGCGATCATACCATGATCCGAAGTCGGTGAAAAATAAGGGTTTTGCCTATCTATAGTGAGACTGGCCTAATGGCAAGGTAATCATGCAAGGTCTCGGCGGCATCCTCGGAAATGTAGACCATAGCCGTCTTGCCGCCTTTGCCGTCCCGAATTTTTAATGCAAGCCGATCAAGGTCTAGGTCTTCAAGGTCAAGGTGGCATAGCTCGCTGGCCCTTAAGCAGCCGTAGAACGCGGTCTTGACATTGTAAGATATTAATATTATTCATTTGATCGAATATGGCGGCGGCAGTTCTGGTGATGAATACATGAGCGCATCAGGGTAGCACGATCATTAGAACTTCGAGTGCTGCAAACGAGATCCCGGTGCATACTCCTCTTCTCCAACCGAAAAGATCATATGATCGATAATTATAATCCCAATTAAGATTTTATGGGGTGCTTGAAATTGGTTTTACTTAAATCGTTGATAATAATATTCGCATTGCTTGGCATATGCCTGTTGCCGGCAATGGGAACGGATATCTCCCAATTTAATTTGTGGTGATTGAAACCGGCATAACCGGCGTTCATAGTTGCCGGCAATGGGAACGGATATCTCCCAATTTAATTGGATGGGCAAGAATGCCGACAAGGTCGGCACATGGGATAACGGAAATCCTGATGGGAGTATGGATGGACATTTTCGTATGGAGATGTTCCTCACCGATCCAACAGAGATAAAGTCAATCCTGCTATACACGGCAGACGAGGACGCCCACCCCGTGGGCGGGCAATTCTGGGATACCGCAGCCACCAATTACTATATCCTGGGTGTCTTCGATCAGGGCACGCAGCTTTATCATAACCACGTACCCTCCGTTGGTACATTCTCAGGGGATATGCAATTTGACCTCTATGGGGCGGATTTGGGTTGGTTTGAAAAAGGCAACTGGTTTGCAGTAGAGGTAACTCTGGGAGACGGCACAAAAATAAAGAGGCTGACATCTATTGGAGAGCCCTTCATAGGCTCATCTGAAAGTCCGTCCGGACAGCTGGGCGACCATAACGCAGATGGCAAGTCAAAGATTGATAGTATCTTGCAAGGCGATTCAAAATCATCCGGATCTGAAGATCAATCACCTGATCAGGAGGATTCCGGTACAGCGATCTTGGACAGCTGGAATACCGGCGACGTGGATAACGGTCCCACCTGCAGCCCAATTCTCACTATCTCAAAACCGCATATGATCACCTATATCGATACATATCACTGGAACTACGGCCAGGGTACAGCATCCGGCGGAAGCATCAGTCTGCAAAATGGAGATGGCGAGACCTTTGGGCCCTGGCCGGTTGAAGCAAAGTCCGCCTCAGGTGCAGCTAATGCCTGGTGGATAGCTCGCCCCAATGTGGTCATCCCTGAAGGAAACTACATAATTATCGATTCACAGCCGGAGACGTGGTCTCAAAACTCTGAATCACCCTGCGGGCTTGCTAAGGTGGAAGGATATCCTGTACAAGCAGATCCTGCTGCAAAAGACGACAAGAAAGAGCAGTCGGAAAGCAAAGGCACCGTCAGAGCAGACATCGTAATCGATGGAAATTGCGATAATCCCATAGAGATCCTTACCTCCGGTTGTGATGCCGGCCTGCCCGACATTCCGGTAGAACTGACCTTTACATATATACCGCCTGCTTATTATGATGCTACGCCGGATACTCTTCGGGAAACGACCGACGAGAAGGGAATGGTCTATTTCAAGGATGTACCTGCGGGTTCGAAGTTCATACTTAAGACCAAGGTTAAGACCATGGAAAAGGAGCAGGAAGGAACCATGCCGGACCCGGCCAGTGATGTGTATTTCACATTCGATTATATCTGCAAGGGATCCTGGCCCGAAGAGGTGAGAAAAGCAGCGGAGCAAAACGCCGGGGTAGACTCGGAAGGGCGAATCCACGGCATAGTCACTCCTGTGTGCGGTATGGAAGGGGTAATATGCAGTCCTGAATGTGGCCTGTATCCCCTTTAATGTTAGGGGGATGTGATGAAGCGGGAATAACAGTTCTTCACGGCTTCGCGTGAGATTCAACATAAGGTCCGGTTTCACGCGAAGGCGCGAAGCCGCGAAGTCAAACATTATCATCCTTTTTTATTGCCAGCCACCTGGCAAGCATTTTCTCCAGCTCCTTCTGTTGAACCGGCTTGGCAATGAATTCGTTCATTCCAGCCTGAATACACTTCTCCCTGTCTCCTTGCATGGCGGCGGCCGTCATGGCAATGATGGGAATGCCCCGATTTGCGCCTTCGCGCCTTCGAGCCATCCCGGCGAATTACCCGTGTGGCCTCGAAACCATCCATCTCAGGCATGTGGCAGTCAATCAATACCAGATCGTAACGAATGACCTGCAGAGCATCGACTGCCTCCTGTCCATCGGACACCACATCCGCTGCAAGTCCCATCTCTTTCAGCATAGCCTGGGCAACTTTCTGGTTCACGGGATTGTCCTCCGCCACCAGGATACGTATCTTGTGCTTTGCTTCTTCAGAAATGTTAGGCTTCGCGGTGGAGCGATCTGTCGCACTCTCTTTCTCAATTTTGGCGTATGTCTTAATCCCTCGATTCCGACCCGGCGGGCTGCTTTTCAAAGGCCGCTGTGAACCAGAAGATGGACCCTTTGCCTTCTTTGCTTTTCAGGCCGATCTTGCCGCCCATCATCTCGGTCGACTGCAAATGTGGCATCTGGCAGAAAATCTATGATATCTGTCATAGATAAACCCTTTTTTTTAGAAATGGCCAACTTTCTTCTTTTTATATGTAGGTCCGCCCCATCAAGGGCCTATGCAAATAAATAGAAATATGGCCAATATAAGCTATGCTTGATAGATAAACCAATTGATTTCATAAAAAATAATCAGGATCTACGCAACAATTAGGGAAATTGAACATGCAATTGCCGAGCCTTATGAATTGTTATGAAAAATTATGAACTTTTCTTAAAAAGATTTAAATAGAAAATATGCCCATTTAGCAACAAGATTCGAATCGCATTGATGGGGTCCAAGTTGAGGGCATTCTCTTTAAAAAACCTAAACATAGTACAAACATTAACATATATCTAACGCAATGGCATTAAGAAACGCTCAATGGAGAATAAATCATGTTTAATACTGAACGAAAGAATGAAAAAGGAGAGGTCGAGGTCGCAATCTGCCCCCTCTGCGGTTTACGAGTAGAATTTATGGGTGCTCCGATGGTCAGGTGCTATTCCACAGGAGATACTTACGAGCTAGAAGAAATTATATGGACCCTAAAATCAAAGGTTGCGAAAGAAACCGAATACGACGTTGAGAATATAAGAGGAAATAACAAATTGCAGGATTTCTTGCCTAACGCGCACCCGCAGGAAGATGAGATTGAAGCATGAAGTCTTGTTCGATGCAACTCTTTTTCGCAAACCGGGTTAAAAGCACATTATGCTGCTGAGAAGTATTCGAATAACTAAATCGCTATGGTATTACCCGTTTGCATATTTTCGCAGAATTCGACAGAAATTCGCATTCCTAAAGAAAGACGCGCTTGCTCCTTTCCTCTCAGGCTTGCAAAGTCCGCAGACCAAGGCATCGATCTAGCGGTCGATGACCCTGATCTGGCGCGGGAGATGCTTGCCTAGGAATTTACATATCCAGGAGTTGGACCTCCCGTCATTCCCGGCAAGCTCTTTCCTAAATGCAGGTATTTGTAATACCATTTTCTTTCGGAAGGCCTGAAAACGCCTATGTCATTGTTCCATCCATCTCGATCGAAGTCACCAGCGATGGGGAGATCCCCCGGCCAACCGTAGATAAAATCGTGATCAGTATTCCCATTAGCATTAAAATCAAAGAACCAATGTTTCACGGAAGGCCGGAATACCCCGATATCGTTATTATATTCGCCGTAACCTTCGAAATCAGCCGCATTGGGAATTGGCAAATCTCCTGACCAGCCCCAATGTGCTATTTCTTTATCCGTATTTCCTGTGGCATCAAAATCAAAATACCATTTGGTTTCAGATGGTCTGAATACGCCAACATCGTCATAGTAGCCATCGTTATCAAAATCTCCTGCTAGAGGCAGATCGTCTTGACGACCCCATGGTTTTATGACTTTATTGGTATCTCCGTTTGCATCGTAGTCAAAGTACCAGCCCCGGTCAGATGGCCTGAATACGGCGATATCATCCGCAGAGCCATCGCTATCAAAGTCACCAGCTATTGGTAGATCTCCCTGGTTGCCCCATGGTCCGATCTTTCTATCGGTGGTTCCATCTCTGAAATAGTCAAAGTACCAATTGCGCTCTGTTGGCCTGAACACGCCGACATCATCGTTTACCATATCTCCATTGAAGTCGCCAGCTATGGGAAGGTCACCTCTGATTGCCCAAGGACCTACAACATCATCTGACTGGCCCATAGATCCCCCTAGATATAATAGGACGGATACAATAAAACAGGTAAAACTAATCCATCTCATCGTCTATTCCTCACTATTTGATTTAAGGTATCCATAGCATATTAATATGATATATTCGTCCCAACATATTCTATATGATATCAAAGAAAAGCTAGATAATCCAGACTCGTGAACTGGTAGACATGGAATCGGATGAAAGTGAACTAAGTGGGTTTGCCTTTCTGGAAAAGGCAGCCAGAGGTCTGGGCGCGATAGATGCCAAGGCCATTTCAGCTTCCCAGGTATTTGTAGAAAACCGGGTTCCCTTGAAGTGCAGAACCGGCCGCATCGGTTACGGCAAGATGCTGACCTGCCCGCCCTTTGTGCCCACTGCAGACGAATTCAGAAAGATATTGTCCGAGTACCGGTACGCATTGCGAGTCAATATGAAAAAGACGGCAGAGGAGGCCGGCATGGCCATAAAGTTCCCAGTATCGAGAAATCCTACGCCCATGGCATTGCTTCTGATCGATTGATGGATGTTGGTGAAGAGATGATCGTCAGATTCGCCGCCCATCCATATCCCTCAGCACTTCGGCCAGCTCCCCCATCTTCGCGGGCTTGCTGATGTAACCGTTCATACCTGCCTAAAGACACCGTTCTCTTATCTCCTTGCAGGTCATAGTAATAGTCATTAGGCAGTGATGGCTGCTATTCTTTGGTCCCTTCTGCCAGAGCGTGCGGATGATGCGGCCGACCGCATCCCATCCTTCTCCTGCATCTCTACATCCCTGAGCATGATTGTCGCAGGGCTGGCGCTCCAGGATCAGGTGGCCTCGATGCCGTTGGCAGTCAGATTCACTGTGCAATCCATGCGTATCCTGGGCGATAGAAAACAATGGCATGATTATTTATGCTAGTAGTGGACTATATTATTACTGCTATATCCTAGGCACCCATTGTATATCTTGAATTAAAGCGTTGCCTGCGTGAATTGATTAACGATTCCTGCCGGAAGTTGAACGATTGTCAGCCTTTTCCGGATATACAGAAACGCCTGAGAAATAGCACAGCTATCGCCCATGTTCATGGGATTGATCGCAACTTTGGCAAACTTCTTTGAGGCAGCATATTTCGCGCTTAAAGAAGTCGGGAATTAATACATGCGAGGTGGATTGAAAATGAGCAGAATTGATCCAACTACATCGGTAAGCAGAATAGTGTGGAATAAGGAGTTTGGCGCAGAAGCCATCGCACAGTTCCAGGCTTCCGAAGAGGCCTGCGAAGAAATGGCTGAGGAAGAAGCCGCAAACAAAAGCAGAGCTACTCTAGCCTCAATCATAGCTAAGAATACAGTTAGCGGTCGTTACCAAGGTTATAGACCTAGTTATCAACTGGAGCTAAGGGTAGATGTAGACGGAACGCGGCCGATGAATCGCTTAAGCGGAGATTTCTACCAGATCTCAGGAGGTACTGTATTATACTTTGGATCTTTCACAGTGAACTCCGTTACCATAAACGTGACTGATACAACGGTCACTGTGCAAGGTCTTGGCGATTATACCTGGAGTGCAGCAGCCCCCATTTTGAGGGTTACCATCCCCAGGACTAATGCAAACCAAGCACGTGCACCGGCTACCGCTCAATTCTTATATACCTCTGGAAATCCCGGAACGTATTATGTCTGCACCTTCGCTTCCGTTTACTTCCGATTCGTCCAATACGAGCAGGACAAAGTTTCCGACGTAACAACTCCAATTTTCACTTCTTATAACACCGGATCGCTGCCTTCTGGCGGCTCGGCCAGGGACCTTTCCGTTGTAAAAGCTTACTCTGAAAGTGGAATTCAGATGCAGACTGCAGGTGTATGGGATGTGGTTAATATCTCGGAGACTGGCCCAAATGCCCGATGGAGCAACGCAGAGCTGCACGATGCCATGGCAAAGCATTTCAGCCACTGGAAAGATGCGCCTCAGTGGAAGGTTTGGCTGCTTGCCGCCCAGCTCCATGAAATGGGGCCTGGCCTCTACGGAATAATGTTTGATCAGCAGGGCAAGCAGAGGCAGGGCTGTGCAGTATTTCATGCGGGCATTGGTGGAACTACCCAGGATAAGTTAAGGCTGCAGCTTTATACCTATGTCCATGAGCTTGGTCATTGTTTCAACTTGCTGCACTCATGGCAGAAATCCTACGCCCAGCCGCCTGCCACCAATCGCCCCTCCACTCTGTCGTGGATGAATTACCCCTGGTACTACCCGGGAGGTCCAGATGCCTTCTGGAGCAGCTTCCCATTCCAATTCGACGATCAAGAGGTCATCCATCTGCGCCACGGCTTCCGCAATAACGTGATAATGGGAGGAAATGACTTTATCATCGGATCGGCAATTGAAGACCCCCAGGCCTTCTCAAAACCTGTCGAGGATAATTCCGGTTTGAGGCTTGTGCTGGATGCCCCAAAAAGCTTTGCCCTTGGTGAGCCAGTTGTGGTTGAGATAAAGCTTTACGTTACTGATCTTCGAGGTGTTCAGGTTATCAGGCATCTGCATCCCAACATGGGATTCGTGCAGATAGGAATAAGAAAGCCCAGCGGCCAGGTTGTAGTCTACGAACCTCTCATGGAACATTGCGTAGCTGCAGAACTAACCACCCTCGATGCAAATCAACCGTCCATCTACGAGAGCGCCTTTATCTCCTACGGTAAGGCGGGGCACTACTTTAATGAGATAGGAACATATCAGCTACGCGCTATATACTATTCACTGGATGGATCTCTGGTAACCTCTGATACGCTTGACTTCAGGGTGCATGCGCCTCACAACTCCACGGATGAAGAGGTAGCAGACCTTTTCCTGGGCCACGAGCAGGGAACTCTACTATACCTCCTCGGCTCAGATTCAGAGTTCCTTAATAAGGGAAACGAGGCATTCAACACCATGATTGCCGATTATGGTGACCACCCATTGACAGTGTATGCACATCTCGTAAAAGGGATCAATGCAGGCCGAATGTTTAAGACAATATCTGCTGATAAGAAGCTATCTCTGAGGGCGCCGCAGTATGAGGAAGCAGTAAACCAGCTTTCAGCAGTTGTCGATGCTTCTGAAAAGGGCAAAGGCGTGGACAACATAACCCTGAATATGGCTATGATCAATATGGCCGGCGACCAGAAATCCTCGGGCAATCAGAAGGCTGCAAAAGAGACCGCTGAGCGCATGCTGGAAATATTCCGCAAGAAATCACTTAAGCCGCATGTAATGCAGCTGATTGAGTCCAAGGCAAGAGAATTCATCACCGCAGGAAAGCGGAAGGCATAAGCCGGGAATGGAGCACAATTTGCGGCATTATTGCATATTCTGCTCCTCTTCCTTTAAGTTTTTTTAATCAATGATGCACATTTACACATTTGTTTGCCGGGCGCCCGAAACTGAAAGCTCAGAGATAAGCAAAGAACGTGTTAGATCGCCTTTGAACGATCTTGCCATCAGAAACCGACAATCCAAGGTAGACTGGAGCTAAGACCTTTAATGAAATGCTTTCCGTGATATTCTTCTCTGGCAAAGCAACTTCTACCATAATCTGACCTTCCGGAACCTCGGCTTCAAGAGAATCTGCATAACCCAGCGTTAGCTCTGTCTTTACCCCTTCTTTACGATATATCTCTTTGTTATTTATATTAACAATGACAATGTCCCCTTCAAATCCATCTTGAAGATCTATCCTTAACAACACCATCTTTTCCTCCTTTTCTATCGAGTTATATCCGTGTAAGTGCTTGCTCAAAAAATAATAGCCCAAAATTCTTTTAGTTTGATTCTCACAATTATCTTACTTATAGATGTTTATCCTGGTCAGCGTATCGGTCCGCTCCTCCATTCATCACGAGCTTGCTGATTTAGCCGTCCATGCCTGCCTCAAGACACCGCTCGCTATCTCCTTGCAGGTCATAGTCATAGGCAGTGATGGCTGCTAATCTTCGGGCACAGCGGCCAGAGAGTGCGGGAGACTTTTTCCTGGGTTTTGAGCAGGATCACATTTATATTTCGATGCGCCATTGCCTATCTGCAAGTGGGTGAGGCGCAAAGATGAGATGGATGCTTTTCGCGATGCTGTTGGTTTTTGCTTGCATCGCTGCCAATATGGCTGCTGTAAACGCAGATGATGCTGCTGCCAAGGACACATCGACAAATGATAGATTAGCTCAGAACTTCACTGAGCATTCCTGGATATTCGTCAACGGCTACATGGAAGAGTCGAGAATCCTGCAGACCCAGACCGGCTTTAACGGCCAGAAGATGGTCCTGGGCACGAGCGGAAGCGGAATGGCCACCAGAACCATAGACTCAGAGGTCTACCGGGACTCGAATATGGACGAGGCATCGCTCACCATCTCTTCCAATTATGATTACCGGCCCTACACTCCTCCTCTCACCCAAAGCGACCTTAGAAATGCTCTCTGCGCCAAGAATTACGAGGTGGGCTCGGTCTTTTCTGAGTCCTACAACATCGACAAAGACCTCATAAAGGATACGAAGATTTACCAGAACGATAGCTTCTCCGTTTATGAGATCAGCTCCGAGATCCAGGGGACTGCCAGGATCGGCCAACGGGTGCAGAAGAATGCCAAGACCGTACCGTCCTTTATGATGGGCGGAACGTACATGGGCTACGCGCAGATAAGATCGGAAACGATTGCGGGAAATACCTCCGTTTTGACCTTACCCTGTCCGTGAAGAGGAACATTGGGCCGATTTAATATTCGTGGCTGAATAATCAAACCCTGGGGTTTACCGAATAAAACCGCAGAGTCGCAGAGCGCACGGAGGACGAACGGAGACGACTCTTAACCTGGATTTGGGATCATAATCTCGGCACCGGACCGTCTTAAATCAAGGCCGCGCCGTGAGCCGATGCGACCGCCTCTCGCATCTCTCCATGGTCCGGGGAATAGTGCAGGTGGCTCATGCAGCGGCAATCCGTGCAGCCGAAGCCTGGTATGGGCATCAGTCGCTTTCCGATAGCTTTTGCGATGCAGCACTCCAGATCCAGGCAGGTTTTGCTGATGAATACTTCCAGGAAGCAGGTATTAGGCAAGAGGTAGTCGATGTGCCAGCGTCGTGTTGTTTTGATGCCTTCCAATACCTGGATGTGGCGGTCCACCCTTTTGAGGCCGCCTGGACCCTTCGCCGAGCCGGTGTAAGAATAGAAGCCTCCTGCAAAGTCCATGACGCCCAGGGATCCGACCATTATCTGCCCTGCCCGCGGCAAAGAAAGTATAAGTGTATAAATTCCTGGCTCATTTTTCTGCGGCTGCATGTCTTGTGCTCGGGATGGCGAATATTTGAGCTTGATGCTTTGTAGAGGAATCGTGGAGGAAATATACGAGTGGCACATTAAAGCAAGACTTTTCTAGTATGAAGTAGTAAATAGCTTAGGGTGAAAATTAAATGAAATTATTATTAGCAGCAACCATAGTGCTGATGCTGTCGGCCATAGCGATTGCTGTGCCGGATAGCCAGCAGCTCGGCCCTTACGCAGTGTCGTTTGATCTGAATGCCAATTATCAACCCCAAATTGCCCAGCCCGTTGAAACGGAGATGGCCAACGCTTATCAGATGCGTTTATTCGTCGACAACTCCACCTTTGCCGTAATCGGTGTAACGGAGTATGCCGAGCCGACCGATGCTACACTGCAGGTTCATAAGAGCCTGATGCCAATGAACATGATTATTAGAGAGGGCCTCAATGCCACTAATGTCGAAGATATGACAATTGATGGAAAGGAAGGCTTTTTAGTTACAAGTGCGCCTTTCGAGGTTAACGTTGGAGCTCCCAGCATGGTCTATCGAGCCATGTATTGGCTGGATAGCCAGGGCTGCGAATGCGGACCCGTATCTGTAGGCACGACCAGTGTCATAATTACCTCCACATTCCCGCAGGACGTAACGGCGGGCTTGCTTTCCAGCCTGCGAGTAGTGAAGGGTGAGGCTATGGCTCCGGCTCAGTCTGCCCCCATGGCTCAGGGCGGCCAAGTTCTGCCTCCTGCTTAGGTAATTGCAGTAATTGGAAAAATGGAGAAAGCAACAGCAGAAAAAGGGCCTGAAAAGGCTTTTCCATCTTTCTTCTATTTTTGAGAAATCTGACCGATCACTTTAGCTTTTGTTCCATTTCCTTTCCTTTTCCGGAAATTGGCGTTGAATTGCATTTCCTTCGCAAGCACAGCCTCTCTTGGGTGAGCAAATCGATCTTCATAAAAAGCTCCCCGAAATTTGGCACGCCCTCACGAGAGGACTGATTTGCAGCGGCGCATCGAGGCTATGGACGGATAGATCGCCCTTAAGAGAAAGCTTAAGACTGATAACTGATGAAAACCTAAATGCTCTTCCGAGGTTTTGGCATGAAAAACGGTCTTCTTCCCGGCTTCGAGTTCTCCGTGGTCAGCCGGCACATAACCTTTCGCAAATGGCGCACCTTCCTCTCCGTAGCAGCGGTCGCGCTGGCCGTGGCCATCTCAATAGTCTTCATCTCCATCCAGAATGGCTTTTCCGATTTCCTCTTCGATATCGTCTTCCGCTTCCTGCCTCATATCACAGTGAGCCCTCCTGAGGGCGAGAATTATCTTCACCTCTACCGGGGCATTGTGGACGTCTGTTGGGCTCTGCCGGGTGTGGTAGGCGTCTCACCCAGCCTTGCGGCCGCGGCTACCCTGAGCTATAAAGACAAATCCGAAAATGTAGCCATGATAGGCATCGATCCAGTGGAGGCGGAGAAGATCACCCAGATCACCCAGAATATGCTGCATGGAGAGATCACTTCCATCCAGGGCGGCAAGAGGATCGTCATGGGCCAGCCCCTGGCCAAAAAACTCAAGGTAAGGATGGGAGACACCGTTTCCGCGAAATTTCCGGATAGTGTTCCCGTCAACCTGGTTGTCTCGGGCATCTTCAGCTTCGGCTACAAGCAGGTAGATGAGGGCGCAGCCTACGTCTCCCAGGATACTGCCCGGCGCTTTTCAAACGAGGGAGATGTAGTGACGAGCATTGACATCAAATTGGCCGACCCCTTCCAGGCCCAGGCGGCGGCTGCCACCCTCCGATCACATGGTTATAACGCTAAAGACTGGCAAGAGCTTTTCCCGGACATCGTCCGAACTCTGGCCTTCGAAAAAACGCAAAATGCCATAACCATGCTCCTCTTGATGATCATTGCCACCTTCGGCATCGCCAGCATCATGAATATGCTGGTGGCGGAAAAGACACGCGAGATCGGCATGCTCATGGCTCTCGGTGCCAATCCGGCCAGCATCCGCCGGCTCTTCCTGCTGGAGAGCGGGGTCCTGGGCCTTATGGGTGCCATCGCTGGCTGCGCTCTGGGTTTGGTGGTTTGCCTGCAACTGCGGGGCGTGCAGATACAAAACGCTATGGGCGAGATGATGGATCTGCCCATTGCGCTCAATCCCGGTGACTTTGTCCTCTTCACCATCCTGGCCGTCCTCCTGAGCATCGCCGCCGGTTATTATCCGGCCAGAAAGGCATCCTTGCTGGATCCGGTTATTGCCCTGAAGGGATAGCCATGTTCGAGCTGGAAATAGCCAAGAAGCATATCATCTCCGACCCCAAGATGGTCCTTTTCACGGTCTTGGCCGTGGCTCTGGCAATCACCGTTATAGTAGTAATGATGGGCATCAGTGAAGGCTATCGGAGCGATCTGGTCAGCAGCCTGGTGGAGAACAATCCTCATTTGATTGTCAGCCCCAAGGAGAATGAAGATTACATAACCCTTTACCGAAGTCTCTCCACCATAATTAAGCGCTACCCGCAGGTGGATGCCGTCTCTCCACGCGTGCTTGGCAAAGCAGGAGCCAAACACAAGGACAACGTGCGCGGCGTAAGCTTCATAGGGGCCAATCCTCAAGAGGAAGATCTTCTTCAGAGAGTGCAAGAAGATATGGTCTGGGGCAGCTACACCGACTTAATATTCAAAAAAAAGGGCGCGGTATTGGGAACAAAGCTTGCGGAAGAGCTGGAGCTTGTGCCCGGACAGAAATTTACCCTCTCCCGCCAGAATAAGACACTCAATCTGGAGGTTGTCGGCCTCATAAGGACAGGAACGGGCCTGGATGAGACCTTGGTCTACCTTCCTCTTGATACCGCCCAGGAGCTATTGGAGCAGCAAGACGTAGTTTCTGAGATGGGAGTTCGGCTCTCTGATATCAACGTCGCGCAGGCGATCGCGTCTGACTTAAATTCACGCCTGGCTTATAAAGCAGAAAGCTGGCAGGAACTAAACAAGGACATCTTGCAGGTATTGGATACTCAGACAGTGATACTCTACATATTCTATGGTTTGATTTTTATCATAGCCGGATTCGGAGTGGCCAATACCATGATTATGACAGTAACCCGAAGAACCAAAGAGATAGGCATCTTATTAGCTATGGGCGCTACCAGATGGTCCATTGTAAAGATCTTCCTTCTGGAAAGCCTGATCCTCGGCCCGCCTGCAGCACTTCTTGGCTGTGCCCTGGCCTATGGCACGGCAAAGCTGATTGAAGCCTATCCTGTTCCGCTACCCAGCGACATATATCAGGTCTCCAGACTGACGGTGCTCCTCACGCCGGAAACCTTCGCCCTGGCTGTGGGCTTTGCTTTGGCGGTAAATTTCCTGGCTGGATTGTATCCGGCTTATAAGGCATCCCGGCTGGATCCGGTGGAGGCCATCGGCGAATGATGTGGAAGATGTTTGACGCACTGGCCGTGACAATTGCCTTCAGGCACATTATCGCCCGAAGGCGCCAGACTGCACTGTCCATCATGGCCGTAGCCCTGGCTGTGAGCATCTCGGTCATCTTCACCTCTCTTGTCACCGGCCAGCAGCAGATCCTTACCGATCTCGTGGAAGAGAAGCTTCCCCATGTTGTAGTCAAGCCAGAGCCAGGTGAGGACTTCATTCACCTTTATAACAGCCTGCTGAATAGGATCGGGACCCTGCCGGGCGTAAAATCGAGTGCTTTGTCCCTCTCGTCCACAGCCACGCTATCTCGTAAAGACAAGACCAAAAACGCTCTGCTGAAGGGGTCAGACCCCCTGGAAATGGACAAGATCTACAAGATAGGTGCATCAATGGTGCAAGGGGATTTAGGCAGCATTCAGCAGACGGGCAGGGCAGCCATCGGCCGTACCTTGGCCGAGAATCTGGATATCAAACTGGGGGATAAGATTTCCGCCACATTTCCCACGGCCAAAGCAACAGATCTAACCGTCACGGGCATCTTTTTTACCGGCACGCCTCTGGATGAGAAGGTGGCCTTTGTCTCCTTGAAGACGGCCCGCAATTTCCGAGATAAAGGGGATGTGATAAATGCCGTCGAGATCAGCCTGCAAGACATCGGCCAAGCAGAAGAGCTGGCCGCCCAGATCTCCTCCTGGGGCTACAATGCCAAAAGCTGGCAGGAGAACAATCCCGAGATCATGCGGGCTATAAACATTGGCGGCTTCTGGACGAGATTCTCGGTGCTGCTCTTTATGGTGGTGGCCTTTTTTGGCGTGGCCAGCATCATGAACCTGCTCGTGGTGGAGAAGACAAGAGAGATCGGCATGCTCATGGCAATGGGTGCCAGCAGATCGAATATCCGAGATATCTTTCTGGTGGAAAGCGCCATCCTGGGTCTCATGGGAGCGGCAGCAGGCACCGCTCTCGGCCTGGTAGGTGTGCTGCTTCTTGGAAATGTGCCCTTTGAGATCGCAGCCGGGGGCAGCGAGATTACCACACTGCCCCTTATCATAAATCCCTGGGAGATCTTCCTGCTCGTCTTTTGGGCGGTAGCTTTGAGCATAGTGGCGGCCGTCTATCCGGCAAGAAAAGCCTCCCGGCTCGATCCGGTAATAGCCTTGCGAGGCGGTTGAGGGCGGTGGATATGTTCGAACTTGATATTGCCTTGCGACATGTGGCGACCAACCGGAGGGGCACCGCATTCACCATGATCTCTGTCGCCATAGCGGTGGGCATCATTATCATGTCTCTTGGACTTACGGAAGGGGTGAGGGTTCAGATCCTGGAGAACACGATAGAGAAAAATCCGCACCTCATAATCAATCCCAAGAAGACAGAGAGCTACATCAATATGTACCGGACGCTCTCAGAGACGATGGCAGATTATCCGGGCGTCTTGGCCGTTTCGCCCCGGCTGGTGGGCCAGGGAGCCGCGCGTTTCCAGGATCGTGTGCAGGGTGTGGAATTTGTGGGCGTGCATCCTTTCGAGGAGAATCAGCTCATGGCCGCGCAAGAGTCCATGATCTCAGGCAACTTCTCCGACCTCATATTCATTAAGAAGGGAGCCATCCTGGGAGTGAAGCTGGCAGAGAGCCTCAAGATCAGGCCGGGCGGCGATTTTTACCTCTATTTTAAGAACAATTCCGTGCGGCTGAAGGTCATCGGTCTGCTGGAAAAGGGAACCGTTAAGGATGAGACACTGGTCTACATCCCATTGAACACGGCCCAAGAGCTTATCGGTCAGGGAGATGTGGTCTCCGAGATCGGGGTGAAGCTGGCGGATTTTATAAATGCTCCGGCATTGGCCCTGGAGATGAATGGAAAAAGCCCTTATAAAACCACCAGCTGGCAGGACTTCAGCAAGGAGATAGCCAGATTCGTGGGCAATCAAAATGTGACAAACATGCTCTTCTATATATTCATACTATTAATATCGGCTTTTGTAATAGCCAATACGACGATCATGGTGGTCAGCAGGCGGAAAAAGGAGATAGGCATCCTTATGGCCTTGGGGGCGGATAGAAGCTCCATACTCAAGATCTTCTTGCTGGAGAACATGCTCATCAGCGTGCCGGCTGGAGCCCTGGGCTGCTTGCTCGGCCTTGGTCTGGCTAAGCTGATATCACTTCTTCCCCTGGATGTGACAAGCACGGGCAGCAAAGCGGGGCTGCTTATTGTCGCCCGTCCGGAGTACTTTGTCTACGCCATGATCTTTGCCCTGGCCCTCAATCTAATAGCTGGAATTTATCCGGCCTACGCGGCCGCGAAGCTTGATCCCGTGGAGGCGATCGCAGGTGAGTGACGACATAATTGTGCTCAAAGATCTGAGCAAGATCTATGGAAACGGCGTGGAAGTACGGGCCTTAGACGGCGTCAGCGTTAAAATCAAAGCGGGCGAGTTTGTGGCCATTGTGGGCCCCAGCGGCAGCGGAAAAAGTACGCTGCTCAATATGATCGGCCTCCTTGACACGCCTAGCGTTGGCCAGATCTTTCTCAAAGGAATCGATGTCAGCCAGGCCAGCCCGGAAGAGCGGGCAAGACTTCGCAATCAGGAGCTGGGCTTCGTCTTTCAGTACCATCACCTCATCCCGGAGTTCTCTGCTTTAGAGAACGTCATGATGCCCATGCTCATCGCCAAGAAAGGCCGGGCTGCCGCCAAAGAGAGGGCCCTGGAACTCCTGTCTGCGGTGGGCCTGGCTGATCGGCGGGACAGCCGGCCCAATCAGCTCTCCGGCGGCCAGAACCAGCGAGTAGCCGTGGCCCGGGCCCTGGCCAATGGGCCGTCCATCGTGATAGGCGATGAGCTGACCGGCAACCTGGATACAAAGACATCAGATCTCATCTATAACCTGCTGCGGGAGCTGAACAGAAAGATCAACCAGACCTTTATTTTAGTGACACATGATATGACACTGGCCGAGAAGACGGACCGCATCCTGCGCATTGTGGACGGCAAGCTCGTCTGCGAGATGAGGCGCAAGGACGGCGGTTTCGTCTCTGGCGAGATCTGTGATCTGGGAGAGGATGACGGAAAGATAGTGGGAGCATAGAATTGATAAGCTGCGAAGCCAGGGGCTGGCTCAGCGAGCATTATATAAAAGCCAATAATCACAGATGCATAACGAAGCGATCATTTTTCGTTTCCCTACCTTATTATGTCCGTTACATGTTCATTTCTTTCCTGACTTGGCAGCAATAGATGCCACGTGCTTCCCCTGGAATCTAGCTGCAGCCAGCTCGTTTTCACTTGGCATACGCTCTCCTTTTTGGCCAGCTATCGTTGTGGCTCCATAAGGTGTTCCTCCAGTTATCTCATCGATGCGCAGCTGGCCTTGGAATGTGTATGGAAGACCGACTACAATCATTCCCAGATGGAGCATAGTCGTATGCATGCTGAGAAGAGCGGCCTCCTGTCCGCCGTGCTGCGAGCCGGAGCTGGTGAAGGCACTGCCTACCTTTCCCACCAGGGCACCATTTCGCCACAGCTTTCCCAGAGAATTAAGGAAATGTTGCATCTGGGCACACATATTGCCCAAATATGTGGGCGCGCCGAGAATGATTGCGTCAGCTTCGATCAGGCTATCCGGGGTGCAGATTGGGATCTCTTTGAATGATTTCTGGAATTCGAAGGCGCCCCTTTGCTTAATATCCTCCTCCGTCAGTATCTCCGGAATGCGCATCAGAAATACTGTTGCACCATCGTCTTTTGCTCCCTGCATAATAGCTTTCGCCAGGCGATTAGTATGTCCTAGCATTGAGTAGTGTGCTATCAAGACATTCATTAATTATCCTCTCAGATGATGTTATACGACTAATATAGCCATTTTAGGATTTAAGTATTGCCGTCCTTTCAGCCTATCTGTATATAAATCTATATATCTTTAGTTAGCGCAATCATGGGGACTCAGCTTTATTCTAAGGTATCGCAAAATAAGAGAATGTCATTGCATCCGGCATCTAGGTAATATACGAACTAAGAATTTTTTAATTTGGTTAAAAAATATAAATTATGAAGAAAATTCCCGCAATTATGGAATTCCCTATGTGACCGGCTTTCCAGAGGCGTTCGAGCTGATTGAGACCGGAGATATCTTGACCCGTTGATGGCTACCAGGGCATAGTCACCATCGAGAAAAGATATCTTCAAAAAAATTAGGTGCTGGTCTCCGGCCACTTCAGGACATCAGCACTGTATCGATGGCGTGTATCACAGACTCCGGTCAACCTCTGCCTGGTGCTTTCATGGCACTGGCATTTACCACCCCGCTTCAAGGTGTTTTCAGGGGGCGGTGATGGAGTCCGCCTCACTCGGACCCTGACATCCTAATAATATCTCCCCACATCAATATTCGTTTTTTCCTATATTATGTATCTGCAGCCATGTCATTGATTACCCGCAATGCAATCTCGTTTCTGCGAGAGAATGGTGGAGTCCAGGGATCGTTATACTGCATCAATAGCGGCTCTCCCTCTGTCGAGATCCCGCGAACTTCCAGCGTCTTGCTCAATAGCTCGATATATTTTTCATAATTCCCCTCGGTCATGTAGCCGGAGAATCTTATCGTGGCCAGCTTTCTTGGTTCAATCAACTGGATCTTGACTCTGCTTGATGAAGGCTTGGGAATGCTCTGGATATCGAACCGCTCCGGCATTATAAACGCCATAAATTGACCCTTTTCAGTATTCATTGTCACAACAGGCGCAGTCATCTCGATCTTTTCACCCTTATTGGAGTTTGTTTTGGCCGGTTGCGGTGCTGGCGTGACCACCGGTGCCGTCATCTCGATCTTTTCACCTCTTTCGTTTTGTCCGGAGATGTATCTGAACAATGGGCTAAAGGCATCGTTCTGATTCTCTGCGATTGTGGTGGCCCAGATCTCCTCGGGATAGGCCCTTATTTCTACTCCATTCTCTAAGGTCTCCAGGACCTGGTAACTAGCTTCAGATACCGACATGGAAATAAACACCCCATAAAGGGTCCATATGAATAACAGCACAATAAGGATGAGCCCAGCCTGAATCGGCCATGATAATTTCATGAAAATACCTCTGATCCCTAGACGCAACAATGAAATACAATCAGTTCTTAAAATTTATAGCTTTCGAGCTGACTACAAGAGATTTGATTTTGAGTCGAAAGGTAATCATTACCTTGATTGCTCCCCTGCTTGGAGGTCTTAGGCTTTGGACATTTTGCCCCATTTTTTCCCGATTGTGGCCATCTATCGGATTGAACTCCCTGATCCGAATGATGAATAAGACCTTCAATGGATTCAGCGGTTAAATTCTTCAATGCCTTTGCCAGAGCGTTCATGGCCAGATCGCTTCTTATGCTCCGGCTCAGCTCCCAACCTATGCACTTTCTGCTAAAAATATCCAGGACAATCGCGAGAAAGATATGCTCATGCTGAAGCTGGACATAAGTGATATCAGAAGCCCATGCCTTGTTCAGCCCTGTGATTTCCCTATCTTTTAGAAGGTTTGGATAGATAGGTAAACCATTAGTGGAATCGGTTGTTTCCGGCTTAAATTTCTTCTTATGGCAAAGCAGTTTCTCCTGGCGCATGAGCTTCAGCACGCGCTTGTGGTTAACCACATAGCTGCGATTCTAAAGTTCTGCTGTGATCCTTCTGTACCCGTAATACGGAAACTCCAAAGCTATCTTTTGAATCTGGTTAATCAGATCCGAAGATTCGCCATTCTCGGCAGGGATTTTTTCGGACCGCATCAGCCATTCATAGTAGCCGCTGCGACTTACATCGAGCGCCAAGCAGGAGAGAGATATTGGTAACAGAAGACCATCTGATTGACCTTTCTGGATGATCATATTTCGTCCCTCAACATCGGCCTTAGTCTCTCTTTCGGACCTCATTCTGGGTCATAGCGAAGGCTTTTTTTAAAAGTTCAATTTCGGCGTGAGCCTGGCCCAGAAGCCTTTCCAATTCTGCAATCTTCGCCTCATCTTTGTACTTGGTTATGTTACCCTTGAATGCTTTTTCGGGATTTTCGGCCAATTCTGCCTTCCATCGGCAAGGAAGACTCGGATGGATGCCATATTCGCGGGCTATCTGAGCAAGTGGCTTGCCTGCCTCAAGTTCTGTTAATACTGATATCTTGAAGTCTCGGTCGTAACGCCGCCTTATCTTCTTCATGCAGTTTCCTCCATGAGTTGGCATTGCTTAACTTTTTGTCCACTCTGGTGGGTTCACTCAATTTTTGAGCCGTTTCCGGAGGATCTAATAGAGCTTTGCGCACACTCGCAGTGTAAATGGGCGAGAGAAGAACTTTTTATAGGATGAGATAATGTATAAGCTAAGAATTGGCATTGCTACTGCAATTGGATTGCTGCACAGTTTGCGACCCTGCAGATCAACTTGAAGGAAATATCATTCGAAAAGTGAATTCCAAATAATTCTATTTATATGTCGAAAATGGACGAAGTGGCGCTGGTATTTCCCCATCAGCTTTTCGATCTTCATCCTGCATTTTCCGAGGATAGAAACATCTTCCTGATCGAGGAACCGATCTTCTTTCAAGGCATAACCGGTCGGATGAAATTTCACAAAAAGAAGCTGATGTTTCATCGGTCGACTATGCAGGCATATAGAGATCGGTTGCTGACAAAAGGATACATCGTGAATTATCTAATGTACCAGCAAGACCTTTTCGAAGCTTTGAAGCATGAAGATGTCTTGAAGATCTATATCGCCGATACCGTCGACCATATTTTAGGGAACAAGATTTCAAAGATCGCCAAGATGCTAAAGGCGGAACTGAATGTCCTGGAGTCTCCTGGATTTCTGACCCCTATTGACTGGATAGAAGAGTTCTTCCAAGGAGCTAATCATCTTTCCCAAACTAAATTCTACGTCGCTCAACGCAAAAGGCTCAAAATTTTGCTGGACAAAGAGGGACATCCCATTGGCGGAAAGTGGAGCTTCGACGCAGAGAATCGCAAGAAACTCCCTCATGACGTTCCCATACAAGATCTGCCTAAATTCGAACAAAGCAAATACATTCAAGAAGCTAAGAACTACGTAGAAAGCAACTTTTCCGACCATCCTGGATCTACGCAGAATTTTCAATATCCGATTACCCATGAACAGGCAGATTTTTGGTTTCATCAATTTTTGAAGACAAGGCTGAATCAGTTTGGCGACTACCAGGACGCTATCTCTCAGAAAGACTCTTTTCTTTTCCATTCTCAGCTCTCGCCACTGCTAAACATCGGCTTGCTCAGTCCCGAGCGAGTAGTTGACTACACTCTGAGATATTCACTTGATCATGAAATTCCTTTGAACTCTCTAGAAGGATTTCTCCGACAGATAATCGGCTGGAGAGAATTCATGCGTGCTGTTTACGTTTTAAAAGGAAAACAAGAGCAAGAAGAAAACTTCTGGGGTCATATCAGACAGTTGCCTACGTCGTTTTATAGCGCATCGACGGCTATTGAGCCGATTGACAGATCAATTCGACGTCTACTGAGCACATCCTATCTAAACCATATAGAACGACTGATGATTCTTGGGAATTTCATGCTGCTTTGCGAGATTAATCCCTATGAGGTCTATAGATGGTTTATGGAGATGTTCATAGACGCTTATGATTGGGTCATGGTGCCCAACGTTTACGGCATGAGTCAATATGCCGACGGTGGCAAGATCACTACCAAGCCCTATATCAGCTCCTCCAGCTACATCTTGAGGATGAGCGATTATGAAAAGGGAGATTGGTGCAAGATCTGGGATGGCCTTTACTGGAGGTTTCTTTACAAGCACATCGACCATCTGAGCAAGAATCCGCGCATGGGGCTAGCCATTCGAAATCTCGATCGGATGGACAAGAACAAGCTAGAAGATCATCTGGCCATTGCTGAGAAATTCCTGCAAGGCCTGCAATAATTAAGGAGAAAAAAATCACCGAAACTGCCGTGGGCTCTAAGACATGGCCTGCATATGATAGATGAAAATCGAAATGCTTCGGCATTGTAAATTCCGATTTAGTAGCGAGCTAGAAAAGTGGCATTTCTTGTGCAGTTGTTTCTTTATCTGTGACTCTCGTTGGATCCACCCGTGGTTTTCTTGCAGGCACATGCGGAAACACAAAGTCTCGCAAAGTATAAAAGAAAAAAGCCCCAAGAGACTATCACGATGCTGTTTCTAACCGTGAGATCGGAGATAGTTTCTCATTTGAGCTACATAATCGGCTCGAAGGGAGAGGCGTTTGTCGTCGACCCCCGGAGAGACTGCGATGTCTACAGCGGGATCGCACAGGACCATGGGATCAGGATCCGGCACATCTTCGAGACTCACCGGAACGAGGACTATGTCGTCGGATCCCGTGAACTCTCCCGGATCACCGGTGCCAGAATACACCATGGTCCGGGGCTCCCCTGGACGTACGGGGAGACGCTCCACGACGGCGAGGAGTTCCGGGTCGGGGCATTGAAGATCGTCGCCCTGCACACCCCCGGGCATTCCCCGGACAGCACATGCTATGTCCTCTACGACAGGGAGAGCGGGGACCGTCCCGTGATGGTCTTTACCGGAGACACGCTCTTTATCGGTGACGTCGGCAGGACGGATTTCCTCGGCCCCGACAAAACAGCGATGATGGCCGGGAAACTCTTCGACAGCCTTCATGGAAAACTGCTCACCCTTGGTGACGGTGTTGTTGTCCTGCCCGCGCATGGTTATGGCTCGGTCTGCGGCGGCACGATAGGTGAACGTGAGATCAGCACCATCGGTGCCGAGAGGGCAATGAACCCTATGCTGAAGCTAACATTTGACGAGTTCGTTACGCGAAAGGTCGGTGAGAAACACGAGACTCCGCCCTATTTCAGTGTTATGGAACGATACAACCTCGAGGGCCCGCCAATTCCGTCACACCTGCCTGCGCCCCCCGCACTCAAACCCGACGCGTTCAGGGCGGCAACTGCAGGAGGCATACCCATCATAGACACACGGGCCCCACCCGCATTTGGAGGGGCTCATATCGAAGGCGCCTACAGCCTTCCGCCATCGAGACTGTCAAACGCCGGCTGGGTCGCTCCCGTTGAAAAAGAGGTACTCATCGTCGTCGATGATCCCAGGGCTCTTGACTTCGCTGTAAGGAACCTCTACCGGATGGGATACACCTCCTTTTGCGGCTACCTCGAAGGCGGCATCGAGGCGTGGTATAAAGGGGGAAATCCGCTCTCCCGGGTGGATCTGCTGACGTGCCAGCAGCTCAATACGCTCATCAGGTCGGGGGAACCGCCGGTGATCGTGGACGTTCGCAGGTACAGCGAATGGGACGAAGGGCATATTGAGGGAGCGACCCACATCTATCTTGGCAGGCTCCCGGAGAAGCTGGGCGAGATCCCTGAGGGAAAAAACGTGGTGTTCCAGTGCAAGACAGGGACACGCTCCAGCTTCGCTGCAAGTATCCTCCTGAAGACGGGCAGGAAGAGAGTGTATAACCTCCTCGGGGGCATCGACTCCTGGAAGAACCTCGGCTACCCGCTGGTGAAAGATTAAACCCAAAGTTTATTTATTCCCGGTAGCAATCTAAACACATGTTTCCCCTCGGTATAGAACCCTACCTTATCGGTGGGATCATCATCGGCCTTGGCGTCAGTATCATCTACATCCTGACCGGGCTTCACGCGACTCAGAGCAGCTTTTTCACAACGACGCTCTCATGGTTCTCAAAGCTGCCGCACTTCCAGGATAAGAGGAACATCGGGGAGCGCGACTGGCGACTTGCGCTGTGCCTCGGCCTGATCTCTGGCGCCTTACTCTACACATTCACCCTGTCACCTTCTGGTATGTTTGTAACCGGTGTCAATCCCTGGAGGCTGGCACTGGGCGGGCTGCTCGTTGGTTTCGGCACACGGCTCTCTAACGGTTGCACGTCAGGCCATGGAATAAGCGGCCTTGCGTCCCTCTCAACCACATCCCTCTATGCTGTCATTACCTTCCTGGGGTTCGGCATCATAACAGCCCACCTCCTCGAATTCATGGGGGTTATGTAATGAACGCCAGGAACATCGCGGTCTACGGGGGAGGTATCCTCTTTGGTTTTGGCCTCGCCTATAGTGGTATGACCCGGCCGGAGATTGTCCTCAGTTTCCTCAGACTGGATGATCTCGGCCTCATTTTCGTCATGGGTGGCGCAGCGGTGGTCACCTTTGTCGCTATAAACGTCGTGCCGAAATTCATGAAAGCCCCTGCACTCGGGGGAACCTTCAGGCCTCGGGTCAGTGTATTGACAAGAAACACGCTGATCGGCGCAGCAATATTCGGAACAGGGTGGGGAATTTCAGGTCAGTGTCCCGGCTCAGCAGTTGCAAGCCTCGGCACAGGAAACTGGCCCATTATTGTTGGCGTTACATTCATGTTCCTCGGTGCTTACCTCAGGGGCAGATTCATCCGAGACGGGAATTAAGAGTTCCGACGAACACACTTAAAAATCGGAATAAATAAGCCATGGGTGTAAATCGATGGTCTTCGATCCCATGTTGCTGATACTTGCGTTTCTGACCGCTGTCATCGATATAATCTTTGGTATGGGCTTCGGGTTGACAATGACGCCCATCCTGCTCTTTTTAAACTACACGCCAAAGGAGATCGTGCCGTCGCTCCTTCTCAGCAGCCTCATCGGCAATATCCTGAGCAGCTTCTTCAACCACCGCCTGAAAAACGCGGATTTTACACCCGGCGGCCATCTCTTTAAGATTGTGATCCTTATCGGAGCGGTAGGTATTGCAGGCAGCATCTCAGGAGCCACCTTAAACACGGAGATCTCAAACTTTTACCTCGGGCTCTACATAGGCACCCTGATAACGGGCACGTGGCTCTTTCTCCTCCTGAACAAATCCCTGGTCATTGACTTCAGCTGGGCAAAGATTGCGATTCTCAGCCTCTTTGGCAGTTTCAATAAAGGGATAAGTGGCAGCGGCTTTGGCCCGATAATCACAACCGGCCTGTTATACATGAAGATCAGCGAGAAGGAGGCTGTTTCTGTCCAGAGCTTCTCTGAACTTTTCATCAGTCTCGTTGGCTTCGTCACATTCCTCGTCTATGGATCTGCCGTGAACTGGGATCTGACCCTCTTTCTTTCTGTTGGCGTAGCAGCTTCAGCGCCTATCGCTGCGTTCATTATGCCGGTTTTTCCACCGGATACTTCGGTGTATGATGCGCTGAAGGATATGAAGGAGCGAGGGGTGTCCCTGGCACTGGTAGGGGATGTCAAGAGTAAAACCGGCCTCCTGATCATGGATGAGGTCATCCGAAGGATGCTCTAGGAGGTCCGACGACGCTGATTGATTCTGTGCAAGGCCTCTGGAATGCCTATGACCTGACGCTCCGCACCATGGAGCAGCTTACGATGTTTTCAATCGCTCTCGCAGTAACCCTCACAGTCGGAATCGCCCTGGGAGTAGTATTCTTTTCCAGTTTCCAGGCCAGAGCGGCAGGTTTTGCCGTCTTGAATATCGTGGAGATGATTCCGGACATTGCTCTTCTCATCCTCCTGATTCCGCTGATAGGCATCGGCTTCCCGCCCACAATCACAGCTGCGGTACTCTATTCACTGCTTCCTGTAGCCCGGAACACCACTGCTGGCCTGTCGGGGGTTAGCAGCGACCTTATCGAAACCGCCCGGGCCATCGGCCTGACCGGCAGTGAGACCCTCTTCTGGGTGCGTTTTCCTCTCGCCCTTCCCCTCATTGCCGCGGGGGTCAGGATTGCGGTCATCTTCTGCATGGGGGTCGTGACCCTTGGCGGGATCATCGGAGCAGGAGGCCTTGGTACCCCTCTCCAAACCGGGATCACCACCAACAATGACCTGCTCATCATGGTAACCGGGGGGTGGGTAGCCATTCTTGCCGTGGCCATGGATGGCCTGGCCGCGGGCATCACCCGGCTACTTTTGAAGCGGTATGGTGGTGGGGCATGACAGCCCTTTCAGATGCGGTAGTAGTTCATGTCTTCCTGGCCTATTGCGGGTTTGGGATGGCGGTCTTGGCAGGCATCCCTCAGGCGGTGCTCTCCCTCCGGTCGCGTTATGCAGCGATCCTGGTCTCATCCATCACCGGGATTAGGTCAGGCTATTCCGATCTTCGCTCTGGTGGCCTTCATGGTACCTCTGGTGGGGATAGGATTTATCCCGTCAATTATCGTAGTCTTTATCAGCACCCTGCTGCCCATTGTCCGCAGTACCTTTGCCGGTATTGCTTCTGTGGATCAGGGCCTGATTGACGCGGCAAATGGCATCGGCCTCACCTGGAAAGAGACCCTGATTAAGGTGAGAATCCCGCTCTCCTGGCATGCCATATTCTCAGGATTGAAGTTCTTCTCGATAATCGCAAATGGGGTGGCGGTGATAACCGTGTTCATTGGAAGCGGCGGTCTGGGGACCATCATCTTAAGGGGCCTGGCCCGATTCTATATCCCTGAGATCCTGACCGGCATCATTCCGGCCATTGCCATTGCCTTGATCGCTGATTATCTTCTATCGCGGCTGGAGGAACGGGTAACCCCGCTACCCCTGCGGGATGGTAAGCCATTTGGCCGGTATCCTGATGCCATAAAATTGCCGCGGCTTCCCTGAATCAAGGCTATAATAACCAGGCCCTCATGTCAAGCCAAAATGCTAGGTCTAGATGGATCTGCACCGGATCAATAGCTGCAACAATGAACGGGGCCAGTAGATCAGCCCGCATGTCTTTGAGTCCGGCAAACCCTTGTCTATTTCCCTAAACCAGATACAATCGATTTTGATTGATCCTCTTCGAGCATACCGGCTAGGGCCTGAATCTCAACTCTAATACTATTTGACAACGCAAGTGATTTGCCGTAAAATAGTAGTAATATAATAAAAATATAGGATCTTCGTTTGGCTTATAAAAAATTAAGTCATTTCATTTCTTTGAGCATTATTTCACGCTGCCCAAAAAAGTAATATATTCAAAACGAAAGCATAAGATAAGATATCTAAGGAGACTTTATTTATGAGCTACTTAGACCAATTCCAAAAGGCAATTCTCACTGTCCTTATAGCTTTGATGAGCCTTGTAGTCCTGCTGGCTACTCTGGAATTAATCTATGTCCTGGCCATAGATATATTATCTCCGCCTATACTACTCCTTGAGATAAATGAAATATTGAGTATCTTTGGATATTTTCTTTTGATTTTGATAGGCGTCGAGCTATTAGAAACATTTAGGATTTACCTTCAAGAACATGCAATTAACGTTCAAGTGGTCTTTCTAGTCGCAATAATTGCGATTGCACGGAAGGTTATTATTCTAGAGTTTGATAAGACTCAGGATCTCACTCTAATTGGAATGGGATTTATCATAATCTCACTTGCAAGCGCATATTATTTGGTCAAAAAAAGCCAGGATGATGTAAGCTGCAAGAAACTGTAATTATGGTCTGGGAGACTCCTGGTAAATTCAATGCTTTTATTCAAGTAACAAAAGCTACTAGTGTTGCGTCAACTATCCCGTGTCGTATAAAGGCGATACAGTTTAACTCTCGCATCATGTGTGGTGAATTGCCAATTTAACAATAGGCAAGATTTCCTCCAACTATAAGAGCCAAAGGAGCAATGATTTCTTGGGTGAGGAAATGCACGATGATACCGTTGAGAAGCTTATCCACAAGGATGCTATGCACCAGTTGGAATGGGATCTGAAGAACAAGTTCGACTTTTCGGATATATTATCAGACGCCTTGATGAAGCGAATCCGTCTCTTCCTTGAAGAGAACAACTCAGACGATCTCGGCGTTGGCCAGATTCCCTATTGGGGGGTGCACATTAACGAACCCTCTGGGAAGCCTCTGGATGATATGAAAAAGTGTCGTGTGCTGCTCACATTCTATCATTCCGATGATCACGAGCTCTTGCGCGAGCAAGGAATCCAGTCGCTCCGACAGTCTAAAATAATGCGAATGACTGTCGAGGCCAAAGACCAGGGAGTTCTCCTTACCCAGGAAGATCTGTCACTCCTTCTCTGCTGCACAGTGCGTACTATTCGCAACGATATCAGAGACCTCCGTGCCATGGAGATGGATGTTCCTACGCGAGGTCAGATCAAGGACATTGGGAAGGGCGTCTCTCACAAAGCGAAGATCGTGGAGGAATATCTGAAAGGCTATGAGTGCTCGGAAATCAGGCGAAGGACCCATCACTCAGACGAATCTATTGACCGGTATATTCGCGATTTCTCGAGGGTAGTTTACCTCACCTCCAAAGACGAAGATCTCCTCAAGATCCGCCAGGTTACGCGTCTATCAGAACGATTGATCCTGGAATACCAGGGGCTCTATGAAACGTTTTCGAGAAAGAGCAGTTCCAGGCTGAATGAACTTCTCAGCAGGCCCTCCTTAGATCTAAAAAAAATGAGCCTGAGGGTTGTGGAATGAAGAGCAACTGGAGAGATGATATTTACAACCCACAGCTCGACAGAAACCTTGTATCAGTTCTCTGCAACCGTTTCCGCGAACGATACAGGTTCCTGGGCGGAGAAGAGATCACGCAGTTCATTGTGGAAGATATTCTGGGGGTAGTAGAAGAGTACAGGAGACCTCTCTCTGAGGTGAAGAAGGGACAGATCGTATGGGATGGGGCAGAGGTAGATCAAGGACGAAAGCCGGGCTATGGGCTAACCATGAAGAACACAAGGGTCAAGCCTGTTGTTCTTACGCTCGTCTCGGAGGATGACATCAGAATGCTCAAAGAAGGGGCAACTAGCAGAGCGGTAAAGAAGGTTGTGATCGAACGCATCTTCAATGAGGCTATGGAGCAGGGAGTCGTACTGAATCACGTTGATGCCGGTCTCATCTTGAAATGCAATCGGCAAACAGTGAGTAGTTTTGTGAAGGAAGTTGAAGCGGAGAAGAAGGTCCAGATACCGGATCGAGCAAAAGTGCATGACATGGGGCGGGGTGTCACCCACAAAAAAGAGATCGTAAGATACATGCTGCAAAACCATTCGCAGATCGAAATCAAGAGACTGACTCATCATTCTGGTGAATCTGTGGATCGATATCTAAGGGATTACAACCGCGTTAAAGTGTTGCGCGGCAAGTTTGCCCCGCAAGAGGTGGCCTTTGCTACAGGGCTCAGTATCGCCTTGGTAAATGAGTATCTGGATTTGATCGAGGAGATGGAAGGAAAGGTCGAGAAAGGAGGATAAACTTTATGTCGATGGGGTCGGTAGATATGGTAGAGGAAATTGTGCCTTATTTATCTTTGCATTTTTTATTTCTTGCCCATAAAAAGCTTTTCTCCTGCCCATTCACACTGCGAGTCCGCACAGAGCTCAACCAGCTCCTCTGGGAATGGCTCGAAGATGGTCTGATTCTTAATGTAATCCTGGCCGAAACGAACTGCCCAGCTTTGCAGCATTGCCAGAAGGGCGCTGGAGGGGATCTTCTTATCTTTGTACCTATTGATGCTGCTGAGGAAATGGTCTTTTTCCTCTCCCGTGAGCTGGTCTTGGAAACATCCCAGGGAATGCATGAGCACATTGGCCTTGGACGCAGTCCTGGGCGGACTCTTTAAAGCCTTCGCTAGATGCTCCTTATAAAGGCCGGCCTGTCTTGCGAAATCCATGTCCTCATGATTCGCGACGATATCGGATAGAATCCTGCATTCCTTGTGGCTATGGGCCGCAAGCAAGAATTTATTGATCTCGTGGAATCTAACTAGAGCAGAGACATCACCGGATCTTCTCACTTCTCGAAAGCTGGCCAGGGCATAGATCTTGGTCAAGAAGTGCTCTCTGATATTGAAATTTCTCAGCCTGCCTTCATCTTCTATAGCCAGATCCGAAAAGGACTTGACCACAGCTCCTCCGAAGAAACCTGATGTTTTTGAAATTGCCCCTGACTTGGATGTACCGGAATAGACCTTGATATCCTTCATGCCGCAAGAGGGTGAGCGGAACTTGAGAATGAATCCATCCACCTCCGGCAAGGAGTTCAAGTACTGGTTTGAGAAGTCCCTCAATTTGTCTGTTACATCCAGGTTTGTCGCCGGCTGCATGAGCTTTGTCTCATCCCCCACAGATACTATTCTCACCGTATCCCTGGGAACCCCCAGGCCAATCTCCATCTCTGCGCACACGGGAATAAAATCCACATAAGGCATTAAAGCTTTGACGAAGTCGCTGGGAATCATGCTGCCGTCGTACCGGCAATGGTCATGCTCGATGCATTTGCTTATCACTATCTTGGGCCGAAAAAACTCTCTCATGAATGGAGATTAAAGTGACGTTCTGTTATTATTACTTGTTGCTGAGCATTGCTGAGTTGATGCCATCTTCCCCCCTGGCAAAGGCCTCGTACATGGGAGTAGAGACTGTTATTGGTCCAGCAGCATAAAATCCCTGCTTGACTTATGTTCCAGAGACAGCAGGGCTAATTGAGACGGCTGACATATTGGCCGTGCATGACGGCTTGAGCTTAGTTGCCATCGGAAAAAGAGTTAATAAAAAGGGCGCAGGTGCAGTATATTCAGCTGCATCAAGGCATCAGAACTGTATCAATAGCGTGTATGACGCCGTTTGTACATTCGATGTCTGCCTGCACTACCTTGGCATCATTTACCATGACCCCGCCATCGGCAAGAGTGATAGTGACATTCTCTCCCTGCACCGTCTTGACTGCCATATCATTTGTTAGATCAGTGGACATAACCTTGCCAGCAACCACATGGTAGGTTAGGACGGCGGTCAGTTGCGTCTTGTTTGCCAGCAGGGCATCAAGCTGGTCCTTTGGTATCTTGGCAAAGGCATCATCTGTGGGAGCGAAGACTGTAAAGGGCCCTGCACTCTTAAGGGTGTCCACCAAGCCAGCCGCTTGGACGGCGGTAACCAGCGTCTTGAAATTTCCTGCAGCTACGGCCGTATCCACGATGTCTTTTTCGGAAGTCGCCATCTTTGAAGCGGCCATAGGGGTCGAACCACACGATCCACTCATGCAAATTCCAACCAACAATGTGGCCGAAATCAGCAATGCATACAGAGTTGCTTTTTTCATCATATCGGGTTCCTCCTTCTACTAATCTGATTTATCTATCCATTGCTGCAATGGCAGCCACATATATGGCGGACAAGCCTACCAAAATGTAAACTGCCCGAGACAAAATCGACATATGCCCAAGTAACTTACTTGGATATAAAATTTAAGGGACCTTTGGTACTGTATATTTTCATATAGCCCATATCCCGCAGGTGCAACATCTGAACGCAGCATTTTTCATGCAAGCGATCTCCTTAAAAATCAAGTAGTTGCAATTGCTTAGCTTTAGCTCCAAATTACATTCTAAAATATTTATAGAAATAGCTCCTCCAGAGATTTGGCTGCATGCTGAAGTAATAATTGATTTATTGACCTATATTTTAATCCTTCCATGGCTTATTTTTTTTTTCGCTAACTTGGCAGCAATAGATGCCACATGCTTCCCCTGATTTGAAAAAACAAGCCGTAGCATCATGATCCTACATTCAACAGTAAGGATTAAATGTGTGTATACTTTATTTAATACTTATTTTAAAATATTTTATAATTCTAATTATTTATGTTAAAATATATTTTAAGTTTATCGAATTGTTTGCCCCAATTCCAGATTCAAGACTCTAACAAGGAGATTCTGCTTTTCAGCACATTGTAAGATACTAATATTTAAAAATAAAATAAGATTACTCTGTTATACATTCACATTTAAGAATCTATAACAAGAAAATATTCTTGCCACTTGAAGCTTTAGTGCGGAATGTGAGTTAAAATATTAATACATAAAGTTATATCTGTTGATATTCATTGAGATGAATCATGAAA
>Ga0351903_1012_pt1 | contig 53997 bp, 54 predicted proteins | sample BONcelHT113001D6_FD_206874 | JGI IMG/M metagenome (GOLD analysis project Ga0351903, IMG submission 206874) | Enriched cells from coal bed in the Powder River Basin, Montana, United States - BONCAT cells T11 rep1 HSBNCT.T11.300.1.D6 ... | reverse complement strand
CAAACAATATCAGCGCAACTTACTCGAAGAAAAGTTGAAGAAAGAATCGGAAATTGTAGCGGAAGATTCGATGAACGTGCTCAGGGATTTTGAAGAGATTGAACATGTTGATTAAACAATTCGAAATATGGATTGCTGATTTAAATCCACAAATCGGCACCGAAACAGGCAAAACCCGTCCGGTTTTGATTTTGCAAACCAACCTGCTGAATAAACTGCCGCATCCATCCACCATAATTTGCCCCATTACCACCAATGTAAAGCCCAACTCCGACATATTAAGGGTACATGTTAAAAAGGGAGAAGCAAATCTGGCACAGGATTCTGATATTATGATCGACCAGATTCGGGCAATCGACAATAAACGGCTAATCAGTAAATTGGGAACCTTGCCGGCCCAACTAATTGAACTGGTAAAGGAAAACACAATGATTGTGCTTGATTTGGATTAACCTGATTTGTTGTTCCATTTCTACCGTCAGGCAGAATTTTTTTTATTTCTGTATTCCTGCCAAAGTCATCCGATAACTCGGAGTCACAACAACGTTCCGGTGGTATTCGGAATACTTTCCAAAACATATTTGCTGTCTTTGCAGGTAGCAATCTGCTAACAGATTTCAATCTCCTGCTTTTCATTTTGCGGTTTTGGGATTTTTGCAGAAAACACCGAAGCAATTTAAACTCAATAATTTCAAGCTAAAATTGTATCTTTGAAAAAAGAAAACTGATTATATGGAACTTACAATTAACATAAAAGAACAGAAATACATCGCCTCATTTTTGAATTTAATCCGTCAATTTGATTATGTGGAAATAATTGATGTTAAAGAAGATAACTCTGAAACACCCGTGGAACACAAAATATTACTTGATGAAAGGTTAAAAAGAGTTGAAGAAGGAAAGACTTCATACAAAAATTGGGATTTAATTAAGAAAAAGTATGAAGGGAAAGGCGTTTAAAATTGAAATATCAGATGAAGCTGAAAACGATTTGGACAGTTCCTATTCATATTATTTTGACGAAAGTTCTAAATTAGCTGATACATTTTTTCAAAGCATTAAAATAAGTCTGGAGAATTTAAAGAAATCTCCTCTTTCATTTCCTTTAGTTCATAAAAATCTTAGAAAATATACAGTAAGAAAATTTCCGTTTGTGATTTATTATCAGGTTGAAGATTTCATAATAAAAGTAATAGCCATTTTTCATACCAGCAGAAATCCCAAAATTTGGGATGAACGGATTGAATAATATTTCAAAGATTCTGATTCGTAAATTTTGTGATTCATATCTCTTTGACGTTTTCATCCCCGATAACCATCGGAGTCTCACGCTGACAATTCTGCAATTCCCCCAACCTGTCAACGTCTTTAGACTTGACAGCGTTAACTAAATAACTTATTACCCCCCGCCCTGAAGGGAGCTGTGTCTGCAATTTAGACTTGACAGTGTTAATTAAACGATTTTGTAATATAAATTCAATTTCCGCAATCAATAATATCCTGATCATCCCAAGTATTTTTCAATTCGTTGATAAGCCAGTTTCGAGCTGATAATGGACATTGGCAAACCCGCGCCGGGAAGCGTGGAGGCTCCCACGTAAAATACATTTTTAAATTTCTCATCGAAATTGGCCGGACGGAAAGCGCCGATTTGTTTCATGGTGTGCGATAATCCAAGTCCGCTGCCTTTGTAAAGGTTAAACTGATTTTGCCAATCTTCGGGAGTGTAAATGGTTTTCGATACAATTTCGGTTGAGATGTCTTTTCCAATTCGTTTCGAAAAGTCTGAAATAATACTGTTTACAATAATCTCCTTGTCATTCCAGTCGGTTTTGAAAAGCAGGTTGGGAACCGGGCAAACAAAAAACAGCGTTTCGCAACCTTCGGGCGCACACTGCGGATTGTTTTTGGAAAGCACATTCACATAATAGTAAGGTTTTTCGAGCGTGTCGGGGTTTTGCAGGATGTTGTTTGAATATTCCTCATAATTCGAGCCCAAATAATAATTGTGATGGTTTATCTGTGGCAGTTTGCATTTAATGCCGATATAAAAAGTGAGATAACCCATCGTCCAGTTCATTTTAGCCATCTTTTCATCGGAATATTTTTCGCGTTTAAAAACGCTGTTCCTGAAAACGGCGGCATCGGCATTGACCAGAATTGCATCGGCAATCCATTTTTTCCCGTTCTTGTCAATTAACGCTTCAAGTTTCCCGTTCGATTCTGAATAACTTTCGATTTCGGTATTGTAAGTGATTTTTACGTTTGCTTTTTTCAGTTCCGAAACCAACCCTTCAATAATCTGATACATTCCGCCTTCCACATTGTAGTATCCATCGTGTTTGAATTCGGTGTACGAAAGCAGCGTGTAAATCGCCATGGTATCAAATGGTGTGCGGCCAAGGAAAAAGGCCACCAGCGAAATTATCTGCCGGGCTTCTTTGGACGAAAAGTGCATGTTTACCTGTTTCCAGAAACTGCGGAACAACACCGGAATATGAACAGGATTTACTTTCATTAAAGTTATTACGTATTCAAAGTACGAATCGAAATTGTTTTTAATAACCAAATCGACGGTGTCATGAAAAAGGCGCCCCGATTTTTCGAGGTATTTTTCCATTTTCTGCTTGAAACCGGGTTCAATATCTTCGAATTGTGCGGCCAGTTTATCCAAATCCTTAAACAGCGAAAATGTTTTCGGATTGTCGCTGAAATTGACTGTGTAAAGCGGGTCGAGTTCGTAATATTTAAAAGGAAGTTTGATTCCGCAATCTTTTGCAAACTCCTCAAATTCAAACGACATGCTAAAAAAACTGGGGCCGGTATCGAATGTAAAACCATCTTTTTTAATCTGGTTCAGCCGTCCTCCTGCCTGGTTGTTTTTTTCGATAATTTCAACCTCGTAACCTTTTTTTGCCAATCTCAAAGCAGTGGCTAATCCGCCAATTCCTGCACCTGCAACCAACACTGTTTTGCTCATTTTTGCTGTTTTATTAAATTTTTTATTTCAGGGTATAAATCAAGTTTTACCCATAAAAATTCAGGCTCTGTTTTTAATGCTTTTTCGCAGTAATATTTAGCCATTTCATATTGTTTCAACTCTTTGTAAGTCATTGCTTTCATTGCAAGTAAACTCAGATAGTTCCAGTCATTTTTTATTTTTTCAAGGTTTCTTTCCATCAGTTTTTCGGCTTTTTTAAAATTTTCAAGCGCCACAGTTTTTGACCCTCCAAAAACCGGAGGCATAAAAAATTCGGAATTCCCGGTTTGAATATAACCATACGGATTATTTTCATCCAACTGAATGGCTCTTTTTGCACTTTCAACACTTTTTGGCCCGATAAAAGGAGCCTGCAATTTATTCAGCCCGATTTTATAACCATACAATGCTGATTTGTAAGCATTCAACATTGACATTTTGTAGTTTTGTTTTTCCAAAATCGCTATATTTTTTTCAGCTAAAGCCAAAACTTCTTTTGCCTCTTTTTGTTCATTATTTCCGATGCACCAGCCAATGTAGCCATACTGATAATTAAGCAGTTCAAGTAAAAAATCATTACTCGGGTTCGTTTCCCGGTTCATTTTGTCCATTACCAATTTCCACTGCTTCATATTGTTGCTGATGTAAGCCTGGTATATTTCGGTTTTAAATGATGCCTCTGCACCCAACCAGCTAAAAAACAATAAAATCAGTATTACGATATATTTCTGCCTTTCCATACGTACTGTTTTTTGTAACGGTTAATACCTGCTTTTAAAACAAATAAACCCAGTGCAAGTTGCTGGGGAATCAGAAAAATGATATTCATGATAACGCTTTGTTTAGCCGCTATTGAAACAGTTATTCGCGTTAAAATAAAAATGATGAGGTAAGAAATGAAAATGGTTTTTGGAAGAGCCAAAAAAACCACAATAAAACCACAAGTAGTGACAAGCCAAAAAAGAATTGCCAAAGAAAAACTGTTTCCAAAAAACTGCGTGACATTTTTCGAAAATCCGTGCACCGCTTCTGAAAAGCCATTGTACATGCGGCAACTGACTGATTCCTTGCCGGTAATACAGGCGATTTTAATTCCTTCATTTTTGAAATACCGGGCAATTTTGATGTCTTCCACTTTATCAATTTTCATCTTTTCGTGCGGAAGTGTTTTCCTGTAAGTTTCGGCATTGAAAAGCATAAACTGCCCGTTTGCTGCGGCGAGCGATGAAAACCCTGTTTTGCGCACAAGAATTAGAGGAAGCAGTGTCAGTAAAATAAAATGCATTAACGGAACAGCAGCTTTTTCGCCTGCCGTAACCATGATTTGGCGCGGAAAAATGGACAACAATCCCAATTTGTGTTTTTCAGAAAATGCACAGGTCTGCTTTATTATTCCGTTTCCGATTCGTACATCTGAATCGAGGAATAACAGATATTTGCCTGTTGCAAGTTTTGAAAGCGAATGACAGGCGTGATTTTTTCCCAGCCAGCCTTCGGGCAAACCTTCAGAATTAATAAGTTTTACCCGTGCATCTTTTTGCGTAAAACCAGTAACAATTTCACCGGTTTTATCAGTTGACTGGTCGTTAAAAACGAGTATTTCAATGTTTTTGTAATCGTGATAAATTAAATCGGTTAAAAGGTTGGCGATGTTATTTTCTTCGTTTCGAGCTGGAATTAATACCGAAACCAGGTTGTTAAAACCGGAATTTGATTGTGGAAAACTCTGTGAGAAAATCAGGTTTACAATTGCCACTGCAAACTGCAAAAAAATAAAAGCAAATATGAACCAGGCCAGTGTTGTCATTTGGCTTCCAGCTTTTGTTTTTCAACACAATCAGCGTAAAACTTGTTGAACTTCAACAAAATGGTTTCAGTTTTAAAATCCATTCCATCAAATTCCTTCAGATACAGAAAAAGACCTGGATTTGGGTTCGAAAAATAATCGACAAGCGAAACCATAAAAACAACCTGAACCGGATTTTCCATTTTCCTCAGAATATGTTCAATTCCGCGTTCAAATTTAAAAACAGGTTCGTGCATCGACTGAATTTCTCCCTGTGGATACATCAGAACCAAATTGTTTTTATTGGTTAGCAGTTGCCGCGTATAATCAAGTGTTTCAATAATGCTTTTTGAATTTTTCCTCACCGAAAACCCCCCGGTATAATTAAAAAACCAGAATTTTCGCAACTGCTCTTCGAGCATCATAAAATGAAATTTGCGTTTAAAAATCTGGATATTAATATATTGCACCCAAAATCCATCCCACCAGCTATTATGGTTTGTGACAAGTAAAACAGGTAGGTTTTTTTCATCAATATCGTTAATTATTTTAATTGGCTTAAAATTTCCTTTCATCTTCATGCGGGTGTACCACTTGAAAAAAGGATAAATAATTACGTTATGTTTTGCCTTTAAAATCAATGAGTTAAATTTTTATAATAAGTAAGGAAAGGAAAAACAGAAACTGAAGTATAAAAATCAGCGGTGCAATTTTGTTGCTGGTTTTAATACTGAAAAGCCTGAAAACCAAAACAAACAGAAACGCGAGAACAAACCAGGCAATGTAATTTTGCAATGGCACCGAGTCGTTTTTCCAGTTCCACATACCCAAAACGGGTGCAATCTGCTCGAGAACCAAATCATAAACAACCATTAAAACAGGCGGTAACAGAAAAGAGATGAATTTACCGGAATTTATTTTTTCGGTTAACGAAGAAGAAACGTAAACTAAGAAAAGCCAGTTCATGCCAATAATCAAAGGCGTTTCAAAAAGCTGAAAACCAAGTGTTTTACCATAAATATATTCGCCAAAAATAATCCCGGTATTTACACCGATGCTTTCAATCACAAATCCTGAAATGTAAACTAAAACAAAAGCGGTAAAAGTTTTCCAGTCCCATTTTGCCTCGTGAAAAAGCAAAACCCCCGCAAATCCAAGTATTAAAGCAAATGGTACGAGCCGGATGAAAAGCGGTCTTGTTTCGGGGAAAGATAAACCCAAAACTCCGACCAGATAAAAAATGGCATAAAAGATTTTTATCTCCCTGACCCATTTAAAAGCAGCATGTTGTATTTCGTTGAAAAAGTTCATCGGCTGATTTTCTTTTAATACAATGATTTTAGTTTATCGCGAAGCATCAGGCTTAAAAAAATCATGCTAAAACCATAAGCAAAATCTTCAACCGGAATGGTGAAAACCCTGATTCCAAGATTTTCATTGTTGTTGTACCAAACCACTTCACTTTCGATAAAACTTCCGGTAAGCAAGCCATTAACAATGAGAAAGGGAATTAGAATCAATAAAAAAGTAATGTAAAAATGATTGAGACTGCTTGATTTGCTTAACAGGTAAATAATAAGAGTGACAATGAGCGTAGTATAAATATAAGCGGTATAAATTTTATTGAGATTGAACAGCACAAGTAAAATTAAAATAATGATCAAGGCTACCGTGATTATTTTGCTTCCCCGGGTTTTGAGTTTAATTTGAGGAAAGTACAGAACAAAAGCATCATGCAGAAAAATACTTGCATACGGAATAACAATAAAAAACAGCCACTCTTCAATAGGGAGTTTGAAAATTAAAATATTTGAATGGTAACGCGGGTTAAATCCCCAAACTCCAGCTTTGGTTAATAAAACATCAAAAAATATATATACTGCAGCTACTATGAAAATTGCCGGAAACAGGTATTTCCACTGACGCCAGAATTGAAGTTTCCTGTCGAAACTCAATAATAACGGCACAGCAACCGATGAAACCAGCAAAATAAAGTAAAGCGACATAATTCAATCTTTAAAGAATTGTTTTGGAAAGATAAGTAATCCAAAATTATTAAAATCATTTTTGCTTTTTGGCCAATGGTGCGCTGTGTGTGCTTTAATTATAGCCTTTATCAATGGATTGCGCAGTTTTTGCAAGAATGGTATATTTAGCCTTTTGTGAATAATAACATCGTGAATAATAAAATAAGTCAGTCCGTACAAAGTTATTCCAATTCCAATATAAACAATTGGATAATAACTGATTGTAAATCCGATAATCAGTAAAACAATTGCCGGAACAGCATAAACAAGAAAAAAAAGGTCATTCTTTTCCAGTTTTTTATCTTCAGTTTTCTCGGGAAGTGCTTTTTGGCGATCTTTCCGGTGATGATCCACGTGCCATTTCCATAGGAACCCATGCATTACATATTTGTGGTTAAACCATGCCACAAACTCCATAAAACTGAAAGCCGAAATAATTAATGCAATATTTATCATTCAACTGTAAGTTTTTGTTCGCCGATGTGCTGATTTACCTGTTTAAAAATTTTACGGAACCAAATGGTGTAATTTTCAGGGTTTGTTTTAATATCAATTTCCATTTCCCAGTAATTAAAATATTTGAATTCAGCTACTTCCAAATAATTAATTACTGGCAGTTCATCGGTAATACCTAAAAAAACATAATCCAGTTCGTGTTCAATCAACCCGTTTTCAAGAATTTCGCGATAAGTAAAATTAAAAAGCGGAGTCAAATCACATTCCATACCCATTTCTTCAAATAACCTGCGCTTGGCTGCATTTTCGGTTGTTTCTCCCGGCAAGGGGTGACTGCAGCAAGTGTTGGTCCAAAGCCCGGCCGAATGATATTTACCGAGCGCCCTGCGTTGCAAAAGCCAATTGCCTTCAGTATTAACAATAAATACTGAAACAGCCCGGTGCAGCATACCTTTTTCGTGTGCTTCTGTTTTGCCCATTAAACCGGTTTCAATATCATTTTCATCAACCAAAATAACTTTGACTTCCTCCATATTTGTACTTTTTTGCAAGGTGTATTTTAAATTAAGCCAAGGTTGTATTTTAAGTATGCTTTTACAAGTATCAACATTTTTTTTGAATCGGAAATCCTGATTCGTGCTGAAACTATTTGGTCGGCTGGTGTTTTTTTTAATTTCTTCAGCAAATTATTGTAGTAAGAAAATGCAATATAAACTGCCAGTTTCGACCTCCCCGGGAGTTTTTCGATTCCCTTTTTTGCTTCTGAAAAGTCGGATTCAATATTTGCAATAATTTCATGTTTAGCGGATTCATTGAAATGGCCTGAATTTAACTGGTGAAAATAAGTACGGTTCAATCCCTCAGTGTCGGCTTTCAGGTCGCGCAGGAAATTAACTTTTTGAAATGCCGAACCCAGTTTAATTGCCGGAACCTTCAGATCGTTGAACTGATTCAGGTCTCCGTTAACAAAAATCTTAAGGCACATCAAGCCAACAACATCGGCCGATCCGTAAATATATTCGTTCAATTCGCTTTGGTTATTGTAATTCTGTTTGTTTAAATCGGCTTTCATGCTCGATAAGAAGGCATCAATCAAATCGATGTCTATGTTGTATTTTTTTATTGTCAGGGCGAATGAATGTAAAACCGGATTGAGGCTCAAACCTTCATTAAGCGCGTGTTTCAGGTCTTCTTCGAATTTTTCAAGCAAATGCTTTTTATTATTTTCATGAAAAGTGTCCACAATTTCATCGGCAAAACGAACAAACCCGTAAATGCTGCTAATGGCATCCTGCATCTCTTTTCCCAACATGCTTACTGCAATCGAAAAAGAGGTGCTGTACGTTTTTGTTACTATTTTGCTCGTTTTAAAAGCTACTTCGCTAAATAAATCCATTGTATAATATCAAAGAAATTCAGTTTGAAAATTAATTTGTTAAAGTCCGAATTTATACAAATATTTAAACACGGCAAAAAAATATTTGTTTACTATTATTGCTAATTATTTAAACAATCAATAAATGTATTTTCTAAAAAATTGAAACTATTTTTTGAGGAACTTTATCGAATTCTTTAAAAGCGGTAATGCTTTTACAACATTGGGTTTCCGTAAGTTATGTTGCTGTTTCTTTCGAAGTCGTACAAAGTAAAAATCCGAAGTTGGAAGTAAGCAACCCAATATGCACGAATTGAATAAATATAATCACGTTTGGCTTTGTCACGTTCCTGCAGGGCGATGTTTAAATCGGTAATGCTGAGTTCGCCGTTCTGAAATTTCCGAAGGGCTATCTGGTAACCGTTTCCTGCAACCCTGTCGGCTTCCTTTGCCGTTTGAAGCTGGTCTTTTAATAAACTAAACTGCTCAACCTGCACAATAATTTCACGGTCAAATTCTTCAATGTCTTTATTCACATTGAAAATAGTAAGTTCCCTTTCGGTTTCGGCCAGTTTTACCGCAGATGCTGATCTTCCCCAGTCGAGAATGGGAACTGAAAGCGAAACTCTCAGGGTACGATCCTTTTGGGGATTTTCATATACATCGGTAAAAGTATCCCCGCTGTTTGAAAGCCCAAAACTGCCATTTAAAGTTGCCTTAACACCTGTGTTGCTTTTGGCCTGGGCAAGTTCACGGTCAGCATTTATCAATCGTCGCTGGTAATTGGATGTTTCTTTTCGGTTTTCTTTCGCCTTAGCCAAAGCCATTTCAGGATTGATATCAAAAAGCGTCATATTGAGCGGAATAACCAATTCCAGTTCATTGGATTCTTTTAAACCAATGTACGTACGCAACTCAAAATCGGCATTTTTCAATTCCATATTTGCCTGGTTCAGAGATTTTTGGGCATTTAAAACTGAGAGTTCAATGCGTGAGTAGTCGTTTTCTGAAATCTGTCCGAGTTCTCTTTTGGTTTGCGAAATTTTTAGATTGTCGAGACTGTTTTTCAGGTTATTTTCTGCAAGAAGAAAGTTGGTTTGAACCGAGAGATAAGTAAAATAACGATAAGTAGCGCTCAATGAAATCTTTTCAATGTCTTCAACAAATCGCTTTTGAGCTTCATCGTAAATCATGGGCTCGGTTTTTTTGTACCATTTCATCCAGTTGTAACCAAAGAGTGGTTGGCTAAAACCAATAACAAACGGGGCGCCCGAATAACTGGTTTGGTTCAGGTTCAGGTTTCTGATTCCATAGGCCGATGTAGCTGCATAAATGTAGGTGCCCAGCAACGGGATGGATTGGTTTAGCGAAAGGTTTGCCGAAGCAGTAAGGTTCGAGACCTGCTTGAATTCGATACTTCCGTCGGGCTGGGTAATGGGTTGGGTAGTGTGCCGGTAGTTGGGCAAATCGCTGTTAAATACCAGTTGCGGCCTGAATTGGGTTTTGTAATTCCGGTAGCGCCAGTAATAATTTACATTGGTATTTTGAACATATTTAATGGCCGACGATTGCGTAATTGCCATATCAATTACGTCTTCCAGACTTAAAACAAATTTCATCGAATCGGTTTGTGCAGAGAGAATATTTGCTCCAATAAAAAGGTTAAAAACAAAAAAAGCAAATCGTTTCATAAAATGATTACCTGTTAATATCAAATTCGTTTAAATTACGGAAACTGCCCGTTTCTTCAGCAATAACAAAGTCTCCTTCCCTGAGACCCGATAAAATTTCGCAATATTCGTTTCCAACAATCCCCAGTAAAATTTCTCTTTTTATTGCTTTATCGCCTTCAATTACAAAAACCTTGTGTTTTTTGCCATTTTCAAACCCGGGCAATTTTTTTATCCGCAGAGCATCTTCCTTTTTATTGATCAGAATTTCAATCTGAACATTCTGATTGGCAATCAGGGTGGGGTGACTGCTTTCTTCGAGATGCACATTAAACTGTACTTTGTTATTTTCAACCAACGGGGTGATATTCCCAATCAATCCGTGAAGCGTTTCATTTTCTACGGTTACAAATACCTCGGAACCGGTTTTGATCTGTCCTGCAAACTGCTCGTTGATTGATCCAATCAGTTTAAACGAACTTAAATCCGACATCCTGACCAGCATTTTATCAGCAGGAACTTTTTCGCCAACACTGGCCGATATATTAAGGATCATTCCGGCTGATGTCGCCCTTACATTCATTTTCGAAAGAAGCGCCAGTTTGTCTTCAAGCGCCTTTTCATCCATGCGAATTTGCAGAATCAAACCTCTGTCTTCAGCCTTTAATTGTTTTAACCTGATTGAATTTTTCTCAACAAGCATGGCTAAATCTTTTTCGGCTAAAGTAATTTCCTGTTTGGTTTCCTCAACCCTGGCAGGCGAAATACCACCTACTTCCAGCAGTTTTTCCTGATCTGAAAGCTGGGCTTTTAACGAAATTACCTTGAGGCGCTTTACTTCTTCGTTATAATCCAAATCGAGTTTTGTGCTTTGTGCTGTTAACTGGTTTCTTTCGAGGTTGTTTCTTTTTACCTCCAACTGGTCTTTGAGTCTGTCAATTTCATCCAGCACCGTTTCGGTTTGTAATTGCAGAATAATTTCCCCCGGTTGCACCTGGCTGCCCGGTTCTTTTAAAACACTTTTAACTATACTGGCCGCCGGGCTGAGCAGCAGTACTTCGTTTTCCGATTCAATTACACCCGCAGCCTGCATGGTTGAAATCACTTCGCCCCTTGTAACCGTTATGGTTTCAAATTTCCCTGATTTAAAAGACTTCGGGGCAAGCAACCCTGAAAAATAAATGATTGCGCCAATGGCAAAAATTGCAGCAAAGACTACAACGGCTATGGTTAAATTTTTTTTGGTTCCCATAGGAAATAGTTGGTTTTTAATAAATTACATCGATGGAAATTTGTAATCCATCTGTTTTTAACGAAACAAAGTTAATAAAACCGATACAAAATTAAGGGTCTTTGCAGATTATAAGTTAAAATATTTAGGAAAAAAGTGATGTATTTTTGACTTTTTGAGCCTTACACCACTTTTCTCCAAATTTATTTCCGGTTTGCTTACCGGATTTTTTCAGTGTATAATTTTTTGATTTTGGTAAGGTATTCCAAATCCATCTGGTCTGAACGAATTCGCACGGTTTCAAATAACTTACCGTTAGAGTAAAATGAACTTCTGGCGGCATCAAATTCGTGGCCGTCCCAGTTGTACTTCACGTCCATTGTAACTTTTATAAAAGCCTCCTGGTGCAGGTATTTTGGTATTTCAATGTAGGCAAATGTCGGATCGTCAGCATTAAGGTAAATCCCTTCACTAATATTTTCGAGTACAAGGAATTTTACAATTTTTACAATTGCTTCAAGTTTACCTTTCAATTTTTTATTCATCAAAAACTGAATTCCCTGTTTTACGTAGGCTTCCTGAATTTTTACCACCATATCGAGTTCGGGTAAGTGGCGTACCCGAATTACATTCAAAAACTCTGAGCCAATTGTCATGTAACCTTTTCCTGCATCAAAATTCCATTGGTACTCCTTTTCAATGTTTTGTGTTGCCCTTATAATATGTTCGAGCGGGTACTGCCGTGCCAAAACCATATAAATGTAAATAGGGCGCGAATTGGTTGGAGTTTCGTGATAGTATCCCGGAAAAGGATTGAGCGAATCGAAAACAAGGCTTCCCGGTAACACTTTTTCTTCGATGGCAACAACTGTATCGCCTTTGGTGAGGTTGACAAAAACTTCCATTTTTTTGTTATTTCCCATAATTGGTATCTTTGATTTTTTTAAATAAACGTATGACTGCTAAAGTAGTTCAATTTACACAAATAGGGCCGGTTAATTTTATTAAAAACAGGCGTTCTAAAAATATAAAGATTCGGGTAAAACCCGATCAATCGGTGCATGTTTCTTTTCCGTTCTATGTTTCTTCTGCAGAAGTATCGCAATTCGTGATGAAAAGTATCAAATGGATTACCGATCAGCAGCAGAAATTTCAAACAAAAAAAAGTCGGATTGAAGCTGGCCGGTTTCAGACTAAATTACATTTGGTAAATGTTTTGGAAGGCAATGAAAACAAAACAAAAGTCAATTTTAATGATATCGAAATCAGGCTGGCAGATTTTGATTCAGATAGTTCGAGAAGTTATCTTGAAAATGTAATGGTTGGAATTTACAGGTACGAAGCCAAAAAACTTTTACCGCCCCGGTTAACCGAACTTGCTCAACAACATGGCTTTCAGTTTAATAAAATTACCATCAGAAACAACAAACGAAACTGGGGGAGTTGTTCGGCACGGAACAACATCAGCCTGAACCTGCAAATGATAAAGTTGCCCGATGAACTGATTGATTATATACTTTTGCACGAACTGGTACACACCAAAATTAAGAATCACGGACCACTTTTCTGGTCGAAATTAGATGAGTTAACCAATTTCAGGGCAAGGGAATTGTCGAAGAAGGTTCGCACATATTCAACCTACATAATGTGAAATCCTAAATTACAAATTTCAAAAAACAAATAAAGAACAAGAACAAATTTTTAAATTTCAAACAGTGCTTGAATTCTGCTTGTTTATAAAATTGGAATTTGTATTATGGAATTTATTTGATATTTGTTTTTTGGCGATTTGTTATTTATAAATTGAGAATATCTTTACTTAAGAGAAGAGCATAAAAAATGGATTGGAACAAATTACTTTCAACAAAGCGTTTGGGAATGGAAGACTGGGCAACTTCTGACAGGAGCGAAGATCGAACTCAGTTTCAACGCGATTACGACCGCATTATTTTTTCGTCGCCATTTCGGAGGATGCAAAACAAAACGCAGGTTTTTCCACTGCCCGAACATGTTTTTGTGCACAACCGGCTCACGCACAGTCTGGAAGTTGCAAGTGTTGGCCGTTCGCTGGGGAATTTGCTGGCCGAAAAACTGGCTCCTGAATTCCCTGAAAACAAACTGGTTTCAGAAATTGGCACCATTGTTTCAACTGCTTGCCTGGCACACGATTTGGGAAATCCTCCGTTTGGCCATTCGGGCGAAGCGGCCATTTCAAACTTTTTCGAAAAAGGGGCAGGGCATGAATTCGAGCCTCTGCTTACAACCGGCGAATGGAAGGATTTCACCCTTTTTGATGGAAATGCCAATGCTTTCCGCATTTTAACACACCAGTTCAATGGCAAACGGCCGGGCGGTTTTGCACTCACTTATTCAACCCTGGCAAGTATCGTTAAATATCCTTTCGAATCTAAATTGTCAGTTAAACCCAAGTTTGGTTTTTTTCAGTCTGAAAAAAATGATTACAAAAAAATTGCAAATCAACTCGAAATTAAATCAAAACCAGGTATTTCTGAATCATTTAGCCGTCATCCGCTGGTATATCTGGTTGAAGCCGCCGACGATATTTGTTACCAGATTATGGATTTGGAAGATGCGTTTAAACTTGGAATTTTAAGTTACGCCGAAACAAAAAATCTCTACCTCGGATTTTACGATGATGAAACGGATAAAAAATACCTCGAAAATATAAATGCCATACTAACACGTGTAACCGATAAAAATGAGCAAATCAGTTATTTACGTGCCGGAGTTATTGGCAAATTGATTTACGAGTGTATTGGTATTTTTTCTGAAAACCACGAAAAAATATTATCCGGAAATTTTGAAAGTAGTTTAATTGGGTTGTTAAAAGGAAAACAGGCAGAAGCAATGAATACGGTAAAAGCCATTTCGTATTCGCAGGTTTATGCACACCGCTCCGTTGTTGAAATTGAAATAGCCGGGTATAAAATTATCGGGACTTTACTCGAAGAATTTGTAGGTGCTATAATGAACCCCAAAGATTTGTACAGCAAAAAAATACTTTCGCTCTTACCCGAACAATACAAAACCGGTAGCGATTCAGTTTATCTGAAAATTCAGTCGGTTGTTGATTTTGTGTCGGGGATGACCGATGTTTTTGCCCTCGATTTGTACCGGAAAATCAAGGGAATCAGTTTGCCGGGAGTGGTGTAAGAAAGCTGGAAGTCGGGAGTCGGAAGACCGAAGCATGTTTTTAACCCGTTGAATTTGTTTCTCCGGGTGAATACAAATTGTTCAACTTTTGGTATTATTTTTACACAATAATCTTTGATTAAAAACATGGAAACGCTTTTCATAAAAATTATTGAAACAGTAATTGTATTTATTGTATTAATTGTTGCGCATATATTTACAAGGAGGAGTATTAATAACATTCTGAAAAAAATACATTTCACCTTGCAAAGGCGCAAGCTTACTCTGCGAATGATAAATCTGCTGTTAACAATTACCGCAATAGTTTTTATTGCAGCTATTTGGGGTGTAAAACAGACTGATATTGTTGTTTTTATTTCGTCGGTAATGGCAATTCTTGGAATTGCTTTTGTTGCTCAGTGGTCGTTATTGTCAAATATTACAGCAGGTTTGATTCTTTTTTTTAATCACCCGCTAAAAATCGGAGATCATATTAAAATTCTGGAAAAAGATTTTGTTATTGAGGGAATAGTAAATGATATCACTTTCTTTTTCATTCACATAAAAACAGAAAACAATGAAAAGATTACCATTTCCAATACAGTAATTTTACAAAAAACAATTTCAATTGTGCTTTCGCACAATGATGGTGTTTTGAAATAGAAAAATTGTTAGGGGTGGTTCAGGAATGTTGGAAGACCGAAGCAGGCTGTTCACCCATAGAATTTGCTTCACCGGGTGAATACAAAGTTGTTTAAGTAAAAAACCGTTCCCTCAGTTTTTAATTGAGAAGGAACGGTTCTTTTGCGCAGGTTATCCCGGTTTTACTCCAATAAATTATTCAAAATACCCCCGCGGGCTTCTTTTCGTGCGTTTGGCCCGCCGGTTGAAAGTTGGGCAATCAGTTTGCGGATTGGCATACTTTGCAGCCAAACTTTTCCGGTACCGCGCAGGGTGGCCAGAAAAAGCCCTTCCCCGCCAAAAAACATGGAACGCAACCCGCCAGCCTGCTGAATATCGTAATCTACCGAAGTTTCGAAACCCACAATACAACCCGTGTCAACCCGCAGAACTTCATTATTCAGTTGCCGTTCGATAACTGTTCCGCCGGCATGAACAAACGCTTTTCCATCGCCCTGCAGTTGCTGAAGAATAAATCCTTCACCGCCAAAAAATCCGGCGCCCAATCGTTTGTTAAAAGTGATAGAGAGTTTTGTGCCAAGAGCAGCACACAAAAATGCATCTTTCTGAACAATAACCCTTCCCCCAAAATTCATCAGGTTTATCGGAATAATTGTTCCGGGATACGGCGCTGAAAAAGCAACCCGTTTTTTCCCCCACGACTGATTTGTAAAATGCGTCAGAAACAGCGATTCACCTGTTATAACACGCGAACCGGCCGCCAGTAACTTATCAAATAACCCGGCTGACGGATTTGAACCGTCGCCCATCCGCGTTGTAAAATCAATTCCGTCTTCCATGTAAAGCATTGCACCTGCCTCGGCAATTACTGTTTCGCCCGGGTCGAGTTCAATCTCAACCAGTTGTACATCATGCCCAATAATTTTGTAGTCAATTTCGTGTGATTGCATAATTTTCAGTTTCAGGTTATAATAATTTTTAAAGGTAGCAAATCGTCATTTTTCCCGGCGAAAGAAAATGCAGAATTTTTCCGACCTTTGCAAAAATCAGTAATCAGCAATGAAAAATAATTACAGCAGAAAAAGTCAGAACGAAACTCCCAAAGGTGGAAAACGGATTGGTAAAAGTTTACCTCCGAAAACAACTGGTTTTACAAAAGGTAAATCGGCGCCGGTACTCAAAAGTAAACCGGGAGATCAAAAGTTTGTTGAAGCAGGAAAAAAAAGGGTTTATTCGAAACCAAAAACTACAGGATTAAAAAATATTCCGAAGAAAAGCAATCCAACCGGTGAAATGCGGTTAAACCGTTTTATTGCCAATGCCGGGGTTTGTTCACGGCGTGAAGCTGATACTTACATTTCGGCTGGAATGGTTTCTGTAAATGGAGTAATTGTTACTGAACTGGGCGTAAAAGTTTTGCCAACCGATGAAGTGCGCTTTGATGGAACACGGTTGAACCCGGAGAAAAAAGTGTATTTACTGCTCAATAAACCCAAAGATTTTGTTACTACTACCGATGATCCTCATGCTGATAAAATTGTAATGGATTTGATAAAAGATGCCTGCCCTGAAAGAATTTACCCGGTTGGCCGACTTGACAGAAACACTACCGGATTGCTCTTATTTACCAACGACGGCGACCTCTCGAAAAGGTTGACTCATCCCAGTCACACCATGAAAAAAATTTACCAGGTTTCGCTCGACAAACCGGTTACAATGGAACATTTACAGCATATTGCCGATGGAATTGATCTTGAGGACGGACGAATTGCTGCCGATGCAATCAGTTACATCAGTAATGAGGAGAAAAATGAAATCGGGATTGAAATTCATTCAGGCCGAAACCGGATTGTACGCCGCATTTTCGAACATTTCGGGTATCGTGTAAAAAAACTTGACAGGGTAATGTATGCCGGGCTGACTAAAAAGAACCTTCCCCGCGGGAAATACCGGTTTCTGACTGAAAAGGAAATTCAGTATTTGAAAATGCAGTAATTGTGCAAAATTTCAAACAGCAAAAGGACAAAAAACAAATAAATTTCAAACTACAAACCTTCCAAATCCTAAACCAATAAAAGTTATTTTTTGAGTTTTAGAACTTGTATTTTTAGTGCTTATTTGAATTTTGAATTTTGGAGCTTACAGTTTTTCGCAATTTGTAATTTTAATTATATTCTTTTACTAATACTTCAGTTTTGGAAAAGGAATTCTTACAAATAATAAAGAAGAATCAGGGGATAATACATAAGGTGTGTAACATCTACTGCGACGATCAGGACGATCGCGATGATCTGTTTCAGGAGATTGTGGCGCAACTCTGGAAATCGTTTCCTACTTTCCGCGAAGAATCGAAGTTCACAACATGGATGTACCGCGTGGCGCTGAATACCGCGATTACCACATTCAAAAAAACAAAGCGCCGTCCCGACCAAAACCGGCTGACTTACGAAAATTTTCAGGTGAGAGATGAAAATTACGATACTGAAACCGAGGAAGAAATCAAGAATTTACACCGGGCTGTTGCCCAACTTACGGGTGTCGAAAAATCGATTGTACTGCTGTTTCTTGAAAATAAAAAATATGAAGAGATAGCAGATATTACCGGAATTACGCAAAATTATGTTCGGGTAAAAATGAACCGGATTAAGAAAAAACTTAAAAAATTCATGGAAACTGAGGAATAAGAAATGGATTTAGAAAATTTAAAAAAGGCCTGGGAAAAACTGCCAACTGAAAAGCAACTGGACGAAAACCAGTTGATGAGAATGATTGGCCATCGGACCAAAAGTTTGATTGAGACAATAGATCGCAACATCAAAATCGGGGTTGGGATTTTATTTGTGTTGATTGTAATTTTTGCAATCGACGATTTAATTTTATCTCCGGTGTTAATGAAGGAATTTGGAGAAAACCTCGATATTCCCGGGTGGGTAATATTTATTAGTGTATTCAGCAACTTTCTGATAATAACAACTTTTATCTATTTTGTTATTAAATATTACAGGGTTAGAAAGAGTTGCGATATGAACTGTAACTTAAAGGAATCCCTCATCAAAATTATAGCGACTTTGAAGATTTACCGCACCATGTTTTACCTGGCTCTTGTAACTTTTCTGGTTGCAATTGGAACCAGTTTTGTAACCGGCATGTACAGGGGTTTTCTGGATGGTGTGCAGGAAAAAGGAATGGTTTTGGCTGAAGTTCAGGGTGATAAAATTGCACTGGTTGTTTTAATCGGCCTTTTCATATTAATACTAATAACCGGTCTTGTATTTTTCTTTCTGCGCTGGGGTTTTAGAAAATTGTATGGCAACTACATTCACAAACTTAAACTCACACTGCAGGAGTTGCAGGAAATTGACGATTAATTTTTCAATTTAGATTTTAGTTACATCATTTATTAAGATTGATATACAAAAATCATTTATTTGCAATTATTTAGATGGATGAACATTAATTTTTGCGGCTTGCTAATTTTGAAATAAAGCTTTACTTTTGGAGTAAATAAAATAAAAATATGGAGAATTTACTAAGTAGAATAACAATAAATCCTGAAGTATGCCACGGTAAACCAACCATTCGCAATATGAGATACCCGGTAGAAATGATACTTGATTTATTATCATCAGGAATGAGCCATTCCGAAATCATAGAAGATTTTCCGGCATTGGAAAATGAAGATATTAAAGCATGTCTTTCTTTTGCTTCCCTATTGACAAAAGTTAAATCGATTCATAAAATAGTTGCATGAAATTTATTGTTGATGCCCAACTGCCAGTTGCATTATCAAAATTTCTTGCACAAAATGGTTATGATGTTATCCATACCGATAATTTACCTCATAAAGAATTTTCAACAGACAAGGAAATATGTGATGTTTCCATTAGTGAAGATAGGATTGTGATTACAAAAGATTCAGATTTTTTAAATTCGTTTTACATTAAAAGCGTACCGAAAAAATTGTTACTTGTATCAACTGGGAATATTAAAAACAAAGATCTAATTGCATTGTTTGACGCGAACATGGTTAAAATCAGCGAACTATTTTTAAGTTATTCTTTTATCGAACTTGATAATTACGAATTACTCGGTCATGAATAAAATTAGTTATTTAATTAATTTATATTGAATTTTTTAAATTGCCTTGAATATGGATTTTTTTTAATTTCCATAAACCGGAATCAGTTTTTTCACTAAACAAATTCCTGTTTCCAATTGTCATCTTAACTTTACCAATTCAACATTAAAAAAACAAAAAAGTGACTTTAATAAAATCAATTTCAGGAATCCGCGGCACCATTGGCGGAAAGCCGGGCGAGGGTCTAAGCCCGCTCGATGTGGTAAAATTTACAGCTTCGTATGCAACCTGGGCAAAGCAAAAATCGGGTAAAGAAAAAATCAAAATCGTTATAGGCCGCGATGCACGCATTTCGGGCGCGATGGTTAGTTCTATTGTAATTTCCACATTAAGCGGAATGGGTTGCGATGTTGTTAACATCGGCCTGGCAACCACACCAACCACTGAGTTAGCGGTTACTGCCGAAAAAGCCGATGGCGGAATTATTTTAACCGCCAGTCACAATCCGAAACAGTGGAATGCTTTGAAACTACTGGATTCGAACGGTGAATTTTTAAATGCAGCCGAAGGAGAAAAAATCCTTCAAATTGCTGAAGCTGAACATTTCTATTTTGCTGAAGTTGATAATTTGGGCACAGTTACTCAAAAAGATTATCTCGGTTATCATATTCAACAGGTTTTAAATTTAGAGTTGGTCGATAAAAATGCAATTGAAAAAGCCGGTTTTTCAGTGGCTGTTGATGCAGTAAATTCGGTGGGTGGAATTGCAATGCCGGCTTTGTTTAAAGCGCTGGGAATTAAAAATATTGTTGAAATCAACTGCGAACCGACCGGCCATTTTGCGCACACACCCGAGCCGCTTCCTGAAAACCTGGTTGAAACTTCTGAAATTGTCAGAAATAGTAAAGTTGATGTTTGTTTTGTAGTCGATCCCGATGTTGACCGCCTTGTAATTATTAACGAAGATGGTTCGATGTTTAACGAGGAATACACACTGGTTGCGGTTTCCGATTATGTTTTGAGCCGGACTCCCGGAAGCACGGTTTCCAATTTATCGTCAAGCCGGGCTTTACGCGATGTTACTGAAAAACATGGATGCACATATCAATCAGCAGCGGTTGGCGAGGTAAATGTGGTAGCCAAAATGAAGGAAACCGGCGCTGTAATTGGCGGCGAAGGAAATGGCGGCGTAATTTATCCGGCCAGTCATTATGGCCGCGATTCGCTGGTCGGAGCCGCCCTGTTTTTAACACATCTGGCAAAAAGCGGATTAAAATGCTCTGAACTCCGGAAAACTTACCCGAATTACTTCATGTCGAAAAATAAAATCGAACTTACTCCGGAAATTAATGTCGATGATATTCTTGTGAAGATGAAGGAAAAATATTCAAACGAGCAGGTTACCGATATCGATGGCGTAAAAATCGACTTTGCCGAATCGTGGGTACACCTGCGAAAATCGAATACTGAACCGATAATCCGCATTTATTCTGAAGCAAAATCGGTTGATGAAGCTGAAGGTTTAGCACAAAAAATGATTGAGGAAATTAAGGCAATTATTTAGAAACGTTCGCTTAACAATTCGATAATTTTTTACTGTTGTAAATTAAGTTTTCAATAAGTTTTTGTTTTACAAGTAGTTATCTTTTTGTGGTTAAAAAAGGTTAAATACCTTTGCCCTGAAAACCGGAAATGAATCCCTTTAAACATTTGTTTCCATAAATTCAGAATAAAATGAAAAAGAAGAAAAATATAGCTATTGTAGCACACGATAACCGCAAGAAAGATATTATTGAATGGGTGAACTATAACTGGCAGGAACTCATTCACCACGATTTAATTTGTACAGGAACTACCGGCAAACTGGTTGAAGAAACATTGATTGAAAAATGTCGCGAAAACGATGCTGTTCCGCCAACGGTAACCCGATTAAAATCGGGTCCGCTGGGTGGTGATCAACAGTTAGGCTCATTAATTGTGGAAGGCGCTGTCGATATCCTGATTTTCTTTTGGGACCCAATGCAGCCTCAGCCTCACGATGTTGATGTGAAAGCGTTGTTGAGGATTACCGTTTTGTATAATATTCCAACCGCGTCAAACCGTTCAACTGCCGATTTTATTGTATCTTCGAGCTTGTTTCATGAGAAATACGATCCGATTTTGAAAGATTACACTTCTTATATGAAACGTGATGTTGATATGAATTAGACTTTGAATAGAACAATGAAAAAGGGATTTGGAATAATATTTACTTTCATATTTTTTAGTTACGGCTCAGTTTTAAATGCACAAAACATTTTTTCCGGGTTCGAACATCTTTTTGCCCCGGTTCGCAATTATGTGGTTTACCAGGCAGTTTCAGAAATTGAAATTGATGGCAAAATGAATGAATCTTCATGGGAAAAGACCGCCTGGACTGAAGAATTCAGGGATATTGAAGGTGAAAAAATGCCAAAACCTCTGCACCAAACCCGCGTGAAAATGCTTTGGGACGAGGAAAACCTGTATATTTTGGCTGAATTGGAAGAACCTCATGTTTGGGCGTATTATGAAAACCACGATATGATTGTTTTCAATGAAAATGATTTTGAAATTTTTATCGACCCAAACAGCGATTCGCAGAATTATTTTGAGATTGAGGTAAATGCCCAAAATACCATTTTCGATTTGTTTATGCCACAGCCATACAGGGATGGCGGAGTTCCTTTTATTGCTTGGAATACACCGGGACTTAAAACCGCCATTCATGTTGACGGAACTTTGAACAATCCTGCTGATACCGATAAAAAATGGACGGTGGAAATGGCCATCCCGTTCAGCGCGTTTCAGTTGGGAACAGCAAGTCAAACACCTGCTGATAATCAGGTTTGGAGAATCAACTTTTCGCGGGTGCAATGGCAAACCGAAATAAAAGATGGAATTTATACTCGCAAAACCGACCCGGCCAACGGAAGAATTTTACCCGAATATAACTGGGTTTGGAGTCCGCAGGGAATTATTAACATGCACTTTCCTGAAAGATGGGGGATGATTCAGTTTAAAAAAAACAGAGTCGATGGTGGGAAAATCGAATTTCAAAATACAACCGATAGCGAACTGCAAAACTATTTGTGGCTGGTTTATTATAAACAGAAGAAATTTCAGGCTGAAAACGGAAAGTATGCAACAGATCTTACTGAAATTTCGATGCCTGAAACCATTAATACCGGTTCTGCCGTAACTTTAAATTTTGAATTGGTTGCAACACCTTACCAATTTATGTTATTTTTAACTTCCGGAAACGGTACGAAAATGTCGGTAAACGAAAACGGCGTGATTCGTAAATTTAAATAGCCTATCATGAATAAAAGAGACTTTTTAAAATCTTCAATCCTTGCAGGGACCGGTTTGCTGGCATCAAAAACCATTTTGGCAGATTCAGGAGTGAAAAGCGAAAAAACCGATGTACAAAAACACTGGATTTGGGAAAATCCGAATAACAATGAAGATGATGAAACGCTGAAGAAAAAATACGGCAGTTTTTATGATTCCGGTGTTCGCGGTATGTTTTTCGAAAACGACAGTGAACGCCATTACCGCGCTGCAAAAAAGGCGGGTTTGGAGGCGCACCGCTGGATGTGGACCATGAACCGGGGCGAAAGGGAACTGCTGGAAAGCCATCCTGAATGGTACGCAATTAGCCGGGATGGGAAATCGTGTGCAACAAATCCCCCGTATGTAAATTACTATCGCTGGCTTTGTCCTTCAAAACACGAAGTCCAGGAATACCTTAAAAAACAGGTCGCCGTAATACTTGAAAAAGATTATATAGATGGAATTCACCTCGATTACATCCGCTACTGCGACGTGATATTACCCGTGAATTTGTGGGAAAATTATAAGATTGAACAAACGAAGGAACTGCCCGAATATGACTTTTGCTACTGCGAAACCTGTCGCAAAAGTTACAAGGCAAAACATAAAATAGACCCGCTTGAAATTGAATTCCCCGACCAAAGTTTGTCGTGGCGAAAATACCGTTACGACCGGATTACCAATGTGGTGAACCAGTTGGCAGAAGTGGCAAAACAATTTAAAAAGCCAATTACTGCGGCTGTTTTCCCAACACCCGAAGTTGCACGCCGGATTGTACGGCAGGACTGGACAAACTGGAACCTCAACGCGGTTTGCCCCATGATTTACCACGGTTTTTACAAGGAACAGGTAAGCTGGATTGGCGATGCAGTGGATGAGGGAATCAGGTTTTTATGCGGAAAATTCCCGCTGTATGCAGGGCTGTTTATCCCCGATTTTAAATCGATGGATGAACTGGAAGAAGGCATTAAAACTGCAATTGCAAACGGTGCATCGGGAGTTTCATTGTTTGGGCGGGTCGATGAAAAGGTACTCGGAGTTCTGAAGAAATTCCGGACAGCGTAATTTTTTACCTGTTTTTATTACTTTCGCCCCCTGAAAATATATTGTTGAACATTCGCAGGTTCCATCACCCTGCGGTAAAAAATTAAAAAAATGAATAACGAACTTTTATGGTTTGCCGAAATTCTGGCCAACTTTTTCCTGATTATTTTAGCGTATAAACTTTTTGGTAAGTGGGGACTGATAATGTGGATCCCGGTTTCGGTGATTGTAGCCAACATACAGGTGGTTCAAACCGTTGAACTGTTTGGATTTGCTGCTACTTTAGGCAATGTTGTTTACGCTACATCGTTCCTGATAACCGATATTCTTTCAGAAAATTATGGCAAAAAAGAGGCAAACAAAGCGGTGTGGATCGGGTTTTTCAGCCTGATTTCGATGACATTGCTGATGAACATCACCCTGTTTTACACTCCGCTGGCCGGCGATGATTTTGCCGTGAAAACTCAGGAATCAACCCGCACTATTTTCAGTTTAATGCCGCGCATTGCATTTGCCAGTTTAACGGCTTACCTGCTTTCGCAACGCCATGATGTGTGGGCATTTCATTTCTGGAAAAACCGGTTCCCCACCGACCGCCAGCTTTGGATACGCAACAACCTCAGCACCATGGTTTCGCAATTCCTCGACAGTGCTGTGTTTGTATTGATTGCTTTTTACGGAGTTTTCGAAACCGGCATTTTATTCGAAATTTTTATTACTACCTACTTTCTGAAATGGATTGTTGCCGCTGCCGACACGCCATTTGTGTACCTTGGAAAACAGATTCATAAAAAGGGTGTGTTTTGGGTAAAATAATAGTGACCCAAACTCCATTTAAACCTTTTTGTGTCTTTTATTGTTTAATTTTCAATTCACTATCGCCGGTATTATGAAAAGAAGATCATTCGTAAAAAACTCATCCCTTTCTGCAGTTGGTTTAATTGTTACAAAAGATTTATTTAGCAGGAGTACAGAGCCGGTTTATGGTCATAACGGGATGACTTACACGCTGAATACGAAATGGGGAGCGCTCAATCCTGAGAAAACTCCTGTTAACGATTGTCACGAAATGGTTCAGGATTCAAAAGGCCGAATCCTTTTGCTTACCAACGAAACCAAAAATAACGTCATCATTTACAACAAAAGCGGAAGTTATATTGATAGTTGGGGAACTGATTTCCCCGGCGCTCATGGGCTCACCATTCAAAATGCAGGGAAAGAAGATTTTCTATTTATAACCGACACTTCAAAACATCAGGTGTATAAAACCACCATCGACGGGAAAATACTATTTACAATTGATGCACCCGCCGACATTCAGGCCTATCAAAAAAAGGAGGCATTTGTGCCAACAGAAACGGCAGTGCTTGAAAATGGCGAATTTTATATTGCCGATGGTTACGGTGCTCAACATATTTTGCATTACGATGAGAAAGGAGTTTTAAAGAATTCGTTTGGCGGCAAAGGCGATGGCGATGAATTTTTAGACAATGCCCACGGAATCTGTATCGATTACCGGAAATCAAAACCCACACTGATTATCACCGACAGAACCCGGAATGCATTTAAGCGGTTTACGCTGGATGGGAAACTTATGGAAATTATTCACTTGCCCGGCGCCTGTGTTTGCCGGCCGGTGATTAAAGGGGATTATTTGTACGCCGCGGTTTTAAGATCACCCAGTTTGAGTGAGGCAGATTCAGGTTTTGTTACTATTCTGAATAAAGAAAATAAAGTGGTCTCCAACATAGGCGGTTCGGAGCCTGTTTATGTAAACGGTATATTGAATCCACTTTCACAGGCCGAAAAAATATTCAGGAACCCACACGATGTTTGTGTTGACGACGAAGGCAGTATTTATGTAGCGCAATGGGCCTCGGGTAAAGTGTATCCTTATAAATTTACAAGAGTGTAGGGAAACCGGTAACCGGAGCAGGAAACATGAAGATATTTCATTCTTAATTTCCCCTCCTTTTCTTTGAAGGAGGGGAAGGCGTTAGGTTGTGCGGGGAAAGGGGTGGTTTTTTCGTTGATGACACAAAGATGAATTTGAATGAAAAAGAACGAAGCATGAAGATATCACATTCTTAATTTCCCCTCCTTTTCTTTCAAGGAGGGGAAGGCGCTGGGTTGTGGGCTGAAAGGGGTGGTTTTTTAGTTGAAAAAAAAGAATAGATTTGTTTTCACCATAAAATTCAGGATGAAAAAACAACATTTTATATCAATTATTGTAATTCTGGTTGCCGGATTAGTGTTTGGTATTTACTTTCTTTCAAACCAAAAAAAGAATAATCAAACCAGCGAAATTTCCTACAACCGTGATATTCGACCCATACTTTCCGACAAATGTTTTCTTTGTCACGGCCCCGATGCGAATACCCGGGAAGCAGGATTACGTCTGGATTTGCAGGAAGGCGCTTTTGCCGAATTACTGGTAAACAAAGGTCGCTTTGCGGTAGTTCCCGGATCACCTGAAGAAAGTGAACTTATCAGGCGAATTGAGTCAACCGACCCCGCTATTTTAATGCCTTTGCCCGAAAGTAACCTGCCACAATTGACTCCCGAAGAAATCGAAATTTTCAAACAATGGATAAAAGAAGGCGCCAAATACGAAAAACACTGGTCTTTTATTCCGCCTGTTCAGGCCGACATTCCCGAGGTAAAAAAGGAAAGTTGGGTTAAAAATGAAATCGATAATTTTATTCTTCAAAAAATGGAGAAGAAAGGTTTAAAGCCAAATGATGTAGCATCCCGCGAAATACTAATTAAAAGGGCTTTTGCCGATATTACAGGTTTGGCGCCAACCTACGGAGAAATCACCCGCTGGACAAACAATGCCGAAAAAGACTGGTACAGTCAGTTAATAGATACCCTTTTACAAAAACCGGCTTATGGCGAAAAAATGGCCATTTTATGGATGGATCTGGCACGTTACGCCGATTCTTACGGTTTTCAGGATGATAATATCCGATCGCAGTGGCCGTGGCGCGATTGGGTAATCAACGCTTTTAACACAAACATTCCTTACGATAAATTTTTAACCCTGCAGATTGCCGGCGATTTATTGCCAAATGCCACCAAGGAAACAATTCTGGCAACGGCCTTTTTCAGAAATCATAAATACACCGAAGAAGGTGGTGTAATTGATGAAGAATACAGGGTTTCCTACAACATCGATAAAGCAAATACTTATGGCAAAGCAATTTTGGGAGTAACCATTGAATGTGCGCAATGCCACGACCATAAATACGACCCCTTTTCGCAAAAAGATTATTTCCAGTTATATGCTTTTTTTAACGAAAGTAAGGAAATCGGTTATGAAGGTGATGTAAGCCAATCGACTCCGGCAAAAAATCCCAAATTATTTATAACCGAAGAGGACAGAAAAAAACTGATGAGTTATATTAATGCTCCGGATGCAATCCCGTTGCAGGTTTCGGTTATGGGCGATAGTATTGTTAAAAAACCTACATTTATTTTAAGTCGCGGAAGTTACGATGCTCCAACAAATGAACTTGTAAAACCAACAGCGCTCGAATCGGTTATGCCGTTCGATACGATTATTTACAAGCGAAACAGGTTGGGTTTGGCTGAATGGACTGTCGATAAAAACAATCCTTTAACGGCCCGCGTTTTTGTAAATTTTATGTGGCAGGAAATATTTGGAAAAGGACTGGTAAAATCATCAACCGATTATGGATTGCAGGGAGATTTGCCTTCGCACCCCGAATTGCTCGATTGGCTTGCGGTTGATTTTATGGAACACAATTGGGATATTAAATACCTGGTCAAAAAAATCCTTACCAGCAATACATATTGCCAATCAGCGATTGTCAGTAAGAAACAACTGGAAATTGATCCTGAAAATATATATTATTCAAGGGCTCCCCGATTGAGATTTAAAGCAGAAATTGTTCGCGACTGGGTGTTAAGCAGCAGCGGTTTGCTGAACCCCGAAATTGGCGGGCCAAGTGTAAAACCTTATCAACCCAAAGGAGTATGGGAAAGCACAACCTCGGGCAGGGGAGTACTGGCAAGTTATAAACAGGATCGCGGTCCAAACTTGTACAGAAGGGGATTATATACCATTTTCAAATTAACCGCGCCGCCACCAAGCTTAATGATATTTGATGCAAGCAGCCGTGATCAGTGCGAAGGAAAACGAACAAGTACAAACACACCGTTACAGGCCTTAACAATGCTAAACGACCCAACAGTATTGGAAGCAAGCAGGGTTTTGGCCGAACAAATATCGATCACTTCAAAAAGTCTTGACGAAAAAATTGAACAGGCTTTTGAAACTATTCTGGTGCGGAAACCAACAAAATTTGAAAAGAATAAACTTTTGGATTATTGCATGAAACAGCAGCAATTCTTTTCTGAAAATCCCGATTTATTGAAATCAACTTTGGAAGTCGGGGAATACGAACACCCAATTGAAAAGCTGAATAAACAGGAAGCTGGCGCATTAATGAAGACCATTATGGTTATTTATAATTTGGAAGAGGCAATTACAAGATCATAACAAAACGTCACGATACGAACATCCTTCGACTACGCTCAGGATGACAGTCACCCTGAGCGTAGTCGAAGGGTGTTTATAACAAAACGAAAAATATTAATGAGATGAATGAATTTCAGGAACATATTTTAAACCAAAACAGGCGCAAATTTCTAACAAGATTAAGTTTGGGTGTTGGTGGGTTGGCGCTGGGTTCCCTTATGATTCCCGGGCTGTTTGAACGCAAACCGGAAGAGGAACTTTTTATGGATGCGCTTCCACATTTTGCGCCAAAGGCAAAACGGGTAATCTATCTGTTTCAAAACGGCGCACCATCGCAACTTGAATTATTTGATTATAAACCGTTATTGCAAAAAATGCAGGGCGAGGAATTGCCCGAGAGCATCCGGATGGGACAAAGACTTACCGGCATGACTTCAAATCAGGCCAAATTTCCATTGGCGGGAAGCAAATTCAGTTTTGCACAATATGGTAACAGCGGCGCCTGGTTTAGCGAAATCCTCCCTCATCTGGCAGGTTTGAGCGATGAATTGTGCTTTGTTAAATCGATGTACACCGAAGCCATAAACCACGATCCGGCGCTTACTTTTTTCCAGACCGGCGCGCAGGTTGGGAACAGGCCCAGCATGGGTTCATGGCTGAGTTATGGTTTGGGAAGTGAAAATAAAAATCTGCCTGCCTTCTGTGTTTTACTCAGCAAGGGAAAAGGAAACGGACAGGGAGTTTACTCAAAATTATGGTCAAATGGATTTCTGGATTCTGTTCATCAAGGTGTACAGTTTAGCAGTGGCGAAGAGCCGGTAAAATACCTGACCGATCCTGAATTTATCAACAGAACCGATCGCCGGGCAATGCTCGATGAAATTTCAGCATTAAATAACGAGGCTTATAAAACTATTGGCGACCCCGAAATTGTGACCAAAATTCAGCAATACGAACTGGCTTACCGAATGCAGATGGCTGTTCCTGAAATTACGTCGTTACAAAATGAGCCTGAATCGATTATAAAAATGTATGGCGCCGATTGTCTGGTCCCCGGAACTTATGCTGCAAACTGTTTGCTTGCCCGTAAACTGTCTGAAAACGGAGTTCGTTTTGTTCAGTTGTATCACCAGGGTTGGGATACACACGGAAATTTACCCAAAGAAATTGAAGGGCAATGTAAAGATGTTGACCAATCATCGGCAGCATTAATCAAGGATTTAAAACAGCGTGGTTTGCTCGATGAAACACTTGTGATTTGGGGTGGCGAATTTGGAAGAACCAATTATTGCCAGGGAAAACTGACTAAAGATGATTATGGCCGCGACCATCATCCGCGCTGTTTTACCATTTTTATGGCTGGCGGCGGAGTAAAACCCGGTGTTTTTGGCGAAACCGACGATTTTGGATACAACATCACCAAAATGCCTGTCCATGTTCACGATTTTCATGCCACGGTTATGCACCTGATGGGAATTGACCATGAAAAATTCACCTTTAAAAATCAGGGAAGACGATACCGTTTAACCGATGTTAGCGGTAAAGTAGTGCATGATTTAATTGCCTGATGATGAGTGAGAAAAAGATTTACCAAATACTCGACTGGTGTTTATGGATTTTAAATCCTTTGTTGATCGTTCTTGCCATATTTAGTCAGAAAATTCAACCCGGATTGTTTTTGCAGTGGATGGGCAAATTTCATCCTTTGGCTTTGCACTTTCCCATCGTGTTTGGGATTTTAATTTCAATTTATTTTTTATTCTTTCAAAACAAAAGAATTCCTGTTGACATAGAGAAATTACTGTTGGCTGCAAATGCACTTTTTGCCAGTGTTGTTGCGGTATTCGGAATTTTACTTTCGGTACAGAATTCTTATGAAGGCGACATTTTTAACTGGCACAAATGGGGTGGAATTGCCTTTGCTTTATTAAGCTGGTTATTGATTTATATTCTGAATTTAAAAATCATATTCAAAAAAATTCTTGCAATCCTGTTTTTAATTGTTTTGGTTGGATCAACGCATAAAGGAGCGCAGTTAACTCATGGAGTAAATGCCCTGAGTTTTCCGAAATCTGCAAAACAGACAACAGGTTTTGAAAATTTTACAGACAGCACAGCAACAATTTATCAGCTTGGAGTCGCACCCATTTTGGCACAAAAATGCATCAGTTGCCATGGAACGGAAAAATCGAAAGCCAATTTACAACTTCATAATCCCGAAAGCATTTTAAAAGGCAGCGAAAACGGAGATGTATTAAAGGCAGGGTTCAATGGCGAATCTGTTCTTTTAAAAAGTATTCACCTGCCGCTGGAAGATGAAGATCACATGCCTCCCGACGGCAAATTACAACTTACTCCCGACGAGTTAAAGATATTGACTTTGTGGATAAAATCGGGTAGTAATTTCGAACAACGATTAGGCGATTTGGCAAAAGATGACAGCTTGTATTTGTTGGTGAATAAATACCAAACTGCGGCCAACCAAAAGGCTTCGCTCAATTTTAATCTCCCCGGGTTGGAGGAATTCAATTCGAATTACTGCTCTGTAAATTATTTGTTTAACGGGTCGGATGAGGTGGAAGTCAATTTTTTCCAGGGCATCAATTACAATCGCGAAAACTTAAAACGGCTCGAAAAAATAAAAACCGGTATTGTTAGCCTGAATATGCAGGGAATGCCTTTAACAAAGGAAGACCTCGATATTATTTTGCAATTCAGCAATTTACAAAAAGTCAACTTAAATTCAACCGGCCTTGATATCGGTTCACTGGAAAGATTGAAAACCCTGACAAAACTAAAGTCAGTTTCAATCTCGGGAATTGATTTTGAGGCAGCGGAATTTGATAAATTTCTGGATGATGCAAAATTTTTGTCCGTCAATGTCTGGTCGCAGAAAGCAGGCAAAAAACAACTTGAAAAAGTAATTGCAGAATACCCTGATATTAAAATCATTGTTGGCGATAACCTGGAAGATGAGGTGATGAAAATCAGCAACCCCACCATTACGCAGGATTCATCGATATTTTCGAGCCGGTTAAATGTAAAATTAAAACACCTGTTAAAAGGCACAGTAATTAAATACACCACCGATGGCAGCGAACCCGACAGTTTAAAAAGCAACGAATACAGCGCCCCAATCATTCTTACCGAAAATACGGTTCTAAAAATTAAAGCTTTTAAACCGGGTTGGATCAGCAGCGATGTTGTTCAGCGTACATTTTACAAATCGGGAATCCAACCCGATACCATTTATCTGGTTACCGATTCGCATCCAAAATATAAGAATGATGGCGCTAAAACACTGATTAATTTCCAGTTAGGCGAAAGTAATATATCGAATGGAGAATGGCTGGCTTACCAGGATTACAACATGGAATTTGTTGTTGGATTCAATCAGTCAAAACCTTTGAAATCGGCATATTTAAATGCTTTTGTTGATATTGGGGCACATATATTCCCAATTAAATCGATAAAAGTGGAAGGAAGTAACGATGGCAAGCAATTCGAAAATATTGCTGAAACTAAATTCCCTGATGCAGATAAAACTGATCCACGGGGTGCAAAAGCTTTCAGTTGCGAATTTCCGGAAGGTACTTCATATAAATATTATAAGTTCACCGTTGCCAATCATCCTAAATTGCCGCAGTGGCATTCGGCCAAAGGAAAACCTGCATGGATTTTTGTTGACGAACTTTTTTTGAATTAGCTGATAGATTTTTTTTTCATCCCCTGGCATCAATGGTTCCGCGCAAAGCCGTTGCTGCTCCCCAAAGGTATTTTTCGAGTTGTTGTAAGGTCATTAGGCAAATAGCCTTACTCGGCTAGTAATCAATTCTTTATAAGCTGTTTTATGGTCTTCTGTCAAAAAAGACATATCTATTGTTTGGGTAGCTACGGGTAACCATGTTTTAAGCCGTTTATATACTGCATTTTTCTGTTTTTCATTTAGTTTTAAAACAAGGCTAAACCTGTCGAAATAACCTTTGTTGAAATTCTCTTTTTTACCGCCAAGCAACAAAGCCATATCTTCTTTATCCTTTGGTAAGATAATTTTCACATTCAAAAGGTCATACGCAGGTGACAAAGTCCATCCTAAATCTGACTGCCACATCGAATAATTTTTCAGATGCATGTCGTTATTGCCAATGATAAAGTTAAAAACGGTCAATTCAAAAAATCGCAACTTATCCAGCAAGGTATTTACCGACAAATCGCCAATTGTTTTTCCCACCGATTCCATGGTTCCTTTGTACTTATCTTCCAACTCAAGAATTTGCAGGAAATCAATCATGTGGATTCTGGATCCGTTTTGTTTACGATCAATGCGCTTAGTGATGTAACATAACTCGCCGGATGCCAAACGAATCATATTGAATGGCACCACATCCATTTTAAATAATGCTGCCAATTTCATTGAAAGATGTTCGTTCTCCGGCATCTGAGGGTATTTCGCATTTTGTGGTTTCAAAATATAGTTACCTTCCAATGCGTCTATGATGGTTAAACGCCCCTGATGTCCGTTTTCCAACTCAGTCTTAATCCATCCTAAGGACAATTTGGGTTGCACGCCAGGTACCGTTATGGATAATTCTGCTGCTTTTTTTGCCAATTGTTCCATCTCTGACAAACGATAAGGTAAAACCGGAGCGTGCGAGGTTCCATAGAAGGTTTTAATGCACTTCGGGTGGTAATCACCTTCATGATTTGCATCCATATCCTTATAACAATACAAACATTTACTCATCTGCATGCTCTTTAACAGGGTGAACACTTACCGCACCAATTGCATTCCGGCAACATGCCAACAAAAGCCCCATTCGATCGTTTTTGTTTATTTTCCAGCTTTCTACTACAATATTCAATAGCCAGCCTTCCGGAATCAATCCATCGAAAAATGGGAATAGTCGTTTACTTCTGTATGGTTGCTGTGATACAGGCATTTGAAAGGTGAGGAATTGATTAGGATATTTTTGAATATACTGTTCGTCATAAACAAATAAATATTCTCCATTGTCTTCCTCTGTCTAAACACCAGCCGGCTCGTTACTATATTTCACTATTCCTTGTCGCATTTTTGTCAATTACAGGCGCTAAAACATGACCAAACATGATTAATACTTGATTTACTTTAGATAAGCTAAGATTTTCTTTACCCTGTTCTATCTTTCTGATAACAGTTAAAGCAACTCCGGCTTTTTCTGCAAACTCTTCCTGAGTAAGGCCTGAGTGTTTTCGTCTGGCTTTTACAAATTCTGCTAATTCCTTCATTTTATATGCTTTTAAATATAAAGATAGTAAATTTTTAATATCTATATGCTTTTGCGTATAAAATTGTTAATATGGATAAAACTATATGCTTTTAAATATAATATTATAAAAAAACGCTCCATGTGGAAGAACCACAGACATTCTTCCGGCACTGTTCATCGATTTTATTATGTGCTGAACCCAGGCCAAATCTCCGTTTACTTGCGGAATTCCAATCAATTTGCACATTTCAACATGGGTCACGTCATTCGATTAATTTTTTTTAGAAAATCAAAATTATCCCAATTGTCGGCAATACTGTTCCGGTGGTATTTGGGATGGTTTCCAAAACATACTTTGTTCCGTTTTCAACGGTAATATAATTTCCGCTGGCATCCTGCTGCCGTATTACGAGATCCTGTTGTTCAGCCTGAAAGTTGTAAAGGTTCTGTATATCGAGGTAAAATTTTGCAGTAATCTTATTCAAATAGAACGCTTTGTCAACGCGCACATCGAGTTGGTGGAAAGCCGGATAACGTTCTGAATTCAGTTTTGAAAAATCAAGGGAAGGCCCGCCGGTGAGGTTCCAAACTTCAACATACGAACTTTTTTCAAGATCCCAAGGCGTGTATGGCAATCCGCCCACAAAGCGCCAGCGGCCGCCAACACGCCAATCCTTTTTTAACTCGCGGGTTCCGGTTAATGCAATCAGGTGTTTAGAGTCCCAGCTCGAAGGAAGGTAGTTGCCTGCTGCATCGCCAAACTCACTGCGCACCAGTGTGTATGATAGATTCAGGTTGCCTTTACTGGAATTGATGCGGGTTTGAAACTCTGCCCCGTAAGCATGGCCTTTCGAAATTGACAATACTTCTTCATCACCTATCACGCCAAAATCGGCTCCTTTGTTAGCCAGACTAATGCTGTCGTTTACCGAGAATGGATAGTTTTTGTAGTTTTTCCAGAATCCTTCAAGCGAGAACAAAACGGTTGATGTTGGGCGATATTCAAAACCGCCAATCAGGTGATCAACCGAAATATATTTCAGGTTGTTTTCTTTGTTAACGTACACATCGTTTTCCTTGAAACCAAGCGTGGTGTATGAGGGCAACTGGTAATAGCGCCCGGTGTTGAAATTCAGGCTCCACTGATTGGTAAGACTGTACGATGCTGATAGCCTGGGCGAAAGTTGTTCAAACGGATTGTTCATGCTCTTAGAGTAATTGTTTGCATCTGCCCGCAAACCGAACGACAGTGTCAGTCTTTCTTTCAGCAAATTTTTACTTAACTGTCCAAAAAAACCATATTTAACAAGATTAAGGTCGGTATTGTAATCGATGTTTACCACTTCGTTATCGTAAAAACGCTGGGTAACAGTGCTGTTTTCGTAGTTTGCAAAATCAATGTTGGCCCCTGCATTCAGTTTAAAATCACCAAACCGCGAAGTATTTTCGAACCTCATTTTGTTTTCAAGTTCTTCAGAAGCGAAATCCAAAATTTTATTTGCTTCCGAACTGTCGTCATTATCAAGATATTTATAAGCGCCGTTGCTAAAGTGGCTCCGGCTCAATACAAATGTCTGAAAACTGTTTTTGGAAAAGTGCTTGTAAACAGCGCCCAACGTGTAGCTCCACTGTTCGTTAACGGGAATCTGGCTGAGGATGTATTCCTGCTGTGCATCAGGCTCTTCAATACTGAGATTTAAATCAAAAAGGTCTTTTGAACCGAGCCCCACAAAAGTGATTTCATTCTTTTTATCGATACGGGTTCTGACTTTAAATTGCATGTCGGTAAATGTGGGCAAAAAGGGCAATTCGAGAATGCCAAACAAAAATTGGAGATACGAGCGTCGCGCCGAAACCACATAAGTTGTTTTTTCGCCGATGGGGCCGTCAACCGTGCCTGCAATTTCAGAAGCGCCTAATGTAAATTGTAAATTTGTTTTTTCGCTGCTGCCATCAATCTGGTTGAACTCGAGTACACCACTTAGCGCATTGCCCCGGTTGGCCGGGAAAGCTCCCGAATAGTAGTTTACTTCGCGGATAAAGTCGGCATTTAAAATGCCGACCGGCCCGCCCGAAGCGCCCTGCGTGGCAAAATGATTGATAAACGGAACTTCGACGCCATCGAGATAAAACCGGCTTTCCGACGGGCCGCCGCCACGAATGATAATGTCGTTACGAAATGCCGGAGTTGATTGCACGCCCGGGAACGACTGAATAACTTTCGAAATATCGCGGTTTGCGCCCGGACTTTTTTCAATTTCGCCAATTCCAATGGTCCGCAATGATACAGGGCTCTCCTCGGTTTTTCTGAAAGGAGATGCACGAACAACCACTTCTTCAATCTTTTCACTTTGTTGTTCCATTTTTATTTCGATGGAAGAGGCGCTGGCAGCACGTACTTCAATTTCGGCGGAAATGGCAGGTTTGTAACCAATAAACGAGGCTTCCAAACGGATAAAACCGGGGGTAAGACCATTAAAAACAAAATTCCCGTCGAAGTCGGTTATGGTCCCTATGGTAGTTCCCGAAACAATAATATTTACAAAAGGTAACGGTTCATTGTTTACTGCATCCACTACTCTTCCTTTTAAAGATGCCCGTTGTGCAAGGCTTACAAAAGGTATTAAAATGATTATTATAATAATTCTGATTGTTTTCATGACTTTTTTTTCAATGTGTTTTTATAATTGAAGATTCTGATTATTGAACAGTAACGGTAATTTTGCCGAAAACTTCACGGGCAGTTGTTATGGTTGTTAAGTCGGTAAAAAGTTCGCCGTTTTCACCCCACGGATGGCTGTGTCCTATTGGGTTAAGGTAGAGCGTTTTGCCGGCGTTACTTTCAGAAACTGTAACAGCATACACCAGAGCCGGTTGAAGCGAAGTTTTATAATCGAAATTGTCGGGGTATCTATCGTTGGTCCAAAAATCGTTCGAATCCCAGGGCTGGTTAACTTCAAAAAGTACCCTGAACATTTTTTCGCCGGTAACTTTTGAACCGGTTTTCAAATTGAAACCTGATTTTGGTGTGGCGCCGGTCAAAGCATCCGGAACAGCGGTTTCGGGCGAAGGGGCGTACAATCCGTCGGGAGCTTTTATGTTTCGTTTATGGCTCCAGTAAGGCAAAGTGGCCGGCCTGCGCACATTTCCGGGTTCGTTTTTCCATTTTCCCTTTTCCAATTCGCCATGCCCGTAAACACCGGTGGCGAAATATTGTGTTACATACAAAGTTTCAATGTAATTTCCTTCCAGGTCTTCCACCCAAACTGCAAAAGATGGATTGTTGTGGTGTTTCCCGGGGGTAAGATTAAATTCGAGCTGGGTATTTATTTGGTCAGGTCGGGTAATAATGTTCTCTACAGTACTTTCAATTTTTTGCTGGGTAGAACAGGCGGAAAGTACAATTACTAAAAGAATAAATAATACGGTCTTCATATTGAATTTGATTTTTTTGTTTAATTTTATATCTGCAAAGATAAACAATTGTGCACGATTAATGTTGAAAGTGCTTCATCATTTTTTTATATTAGCAATCGAAAACACTTATAAAATGAGGGTCGTAATTCAAAGGGTTTCCAAAGCTTCGGTAACGGTAGAGGGCGAAAAAATATCAGAAATCGGAAAAGGTATGCTTATTCTGGCTGGAATTGAAGATACCGACAACGAGGAAGATATTGACTGGCTGGCAAATAAAATTGTTCAGCTCCGTATTTTTGACGATGAACAAGGTGTAATGAACCTTTCGGTAAAAGATATTGATGGTGATATGCTGGTGGTGAGCCAGTTTACCTTACATGCCAGTACAAAAAAGGGAAACCGGCCATCGTATATTCGTGCCTCGAAGCCTGAATTTGCCATTCCGATGTATGAAAAATTTGTTGCTGCAATTGAAACTGCTTCGGCGAAAAAACCGGGAACCGGTAAATTTGGCGCCATGATGGATGTTGCGCTCGTAAATGATGGACCGGTAACTATTATTATCGATTCAAAGAATAAGGATTTTTAAAGCCCCTCCCGACCTCTCCAAAATGGGGAGGAGGAAAAATTTAAGAACAATTGAAATTAAATAAATGGATAATCAAAACATCACTATCGCCGAGGCCCAGCAAATGGTTGACCACTGGATAAAAACAGTTGGAGTTCGCTATTTCAGCGAGCTGACCAACATGGCCATTTTAACTGAAGAAGTAGGCGAACTGGCCCGGCATTTTGCCCGTCAGTTTGGAGATCAGTCATACCGGGCTTCAGAAACTCCTCCCCTCACGGGGGAGGCCGGGAGGGGGCTTATTGCCGACGAAATGGCCGATGTACTCTGGGTTTTGATTTGTTTGGCTAACCAAACCGGGGTCGAATTAAACGAGGCATTTTTAAAAAACATTGAAAAGAAAAACAGCCGCGATAAAGACCGTCACCGGAATAATGATAAGCTCAAATAAATCATTAATTTTATGGCTTCAATCTGTAATAGACTAAAAATGTATTCAAAATTAATCCTGTTAATTATGACTATTTTAACTGTCGGGGCATGTTCCGACAAAAAAACTGATCCGGCAAAATGGTCGGAAGAGGAGATAAATGCCTGGTTTGAGAAAAAAGAGTGGCTTGGCGGCTGGAATGTTCAGCCTGATGCTTCGGTGAACCGGAGGACTCTGGCTATACTGTATCACAAAAATCCACGTCACTGGGATCAGACTTTTCATTTTATGAAAAGTGCCAACCTGAAAAACCTGCCGCTGGGAAAACAGGAACTGGAAGGCGAACATCTTTTTGTGAGTGTGGCCGAATATTACGGAAAACAAAAACCGGATGCTTTGTATGAATCGCACAAAAAATACATTGACATTCAATATGTTGCCGAAGGTGAAGAAATTATCGGGCTGACAACTTTAGATAAAGTAACCGTAAAAGAACCCTACAACGAAGAAAAAGACATTGCCTTTTATGAATTTGAAGGCGGTCAATACATGAAAGCCACTCCGGGTAACTTCTTTTTGTTTTTTCCTGAAGATGTTCACAGACCATCAATTACCACAGGAGATTCGGTGCTGATAAAGAAAATTGTGGTTAAAATATTGATTGAATGAGAAAATCTGTTTTGATTCTTATTCTGATTGTTTTTCAAATCACAGTTTCCTTTGCACAAGATACTGAAGTTATAACGCAAAAAGTCGTCTATAAAAAAGTGGGCAACCTGGAACTGAGTGTTGATATGTTTTACACCGCAGCCAGCCAGCAAAACAGTAATAATACCGCAATTGCTTTTTTTCATGGGGGAGGCTGGGTATTTGGCAATCCGTCAGAATTTTATGAAGCCTGCCGGAGGTATGCCAGAAAAGGTTTTGTAACTTTTTCTTTTCAGTACCGGCTTTCCAGAAATGCTGACGGAACTTATCCGCATCCCGATATTACTCCAGTTGAATCGACGAAAGATGCCCGATCGGCAATAAGGTGGCTTAGGGAAAATGCCGGGATGTTGAAAATTAATCCCGATAAAATTGTGGTTGGTGGCCAATCAGCCGGAGGACAACTGGCTTTAGCAACAGCTTTGCTTGATTCGATCAACGAAATTTCCGACAACATGAAAATCAGTCCTGTGCCGAATGCCTTGTTACTTTTTTCAAGTAACGTCAATACGCTGGAACCCTGGATTGATATGCTTTTAGGCGATCGCAGAAATGAAATCTGGTCCATCTCGCCATATCACAATCTGAAAAAAAATATGCCACCGGCAATTGCTTTCAGTGGTGATGAAGATGATCAGGTGCTTCCTTACATCACCGGTCTTTTTAAAGTTAAAATGATTGAATTGGGTAACTATTTCGAACTATATACTTATCCCGGCCGCAAACACTATCTGGGTGAAGGAAATGAAAAATACGCCCGTTATTTTGATGAAGAAATCCTTGAAAAGACCGATGCTTTTCTGGAAAAATTTGGGTTTTAGGATTATTATTATTCAGTTCTCTGTATCAGACTTTTTTTTCATCGCCTCCAGCAAGTGTTCCGGCGTCATTGGCATTTGTTAAAGTCGCGCTCCCGTGGCATCGAAAATGGCGTTGGCAATAACTGTTCCCATGCAGATAATACCGGGTTCGCCGATACCCTGTGGCGGTTTGTTGCGGTCGTGTATTATGCCTTCAATTTCGGGCAGCCGAGAAAATTTTAGAATTTCATAAGTGCCGAAATTTTCGCCATTTACCGGTTAATCTGATTTTTTGAACTTCATATAGAATTTAATTAACCGATATTATTCTTTATTTTACCGACTTAAAGAATTCATCTACAAAGTACTAATCTTCATTAAAGAAAATCCGGATAATCTTTGCTGAAGTTAATTGTCGTTAACGACTGGAACTAAGATAAAGAATCATAAACAACTTTAAAAACTAAAATTATGAACACAACTACCAACGTCCGGAAAAACCCAGAATTGTTAAAATCAACAATCGGCTTCTTTTTAATCATTTTAATAATAAGTTCTTTTTTCCCTCAAAAATTGCTGGCACAATCAGAAATGAAAGAAAAACTGGATGGTTTGCTGAATGGTTTTCCACAAAAAGCGCCTGGTGGCGTTGTTGTTGTATTGGAAAATAACCAAATTTTGTACTCTGGCACTTATGGATTAGCCAATCTGGAATGGAATATTTCAAATGCCACCGATATTAAATACCGGATTGGTTCTCTTACCAAAACCTTTACGGCAATAGCTGTTTTACAACTCGAAGAAGAGAAAAAACTTACTATTCAGGACAAGGTTAAAACATGGTTGCCAGGGCTGGATATTGATGATCGAATAACAATTGGTCATCTTCTCAGCCATACATCAGGAATTCAGTCAAACAAAAAAGACCTTGAATTTGCACCTGGTGAGCGGATGAATTACAGTAACTACGGCTATATTTTGTTGGGTCAAATTATTTCAAAATGTAGTGGAACCTCCTACGACAAGTATATCAAAGAACAAATTTTTAAACCATTGGGGATGAATGATTCAGGTTATGAACATTCAAATGATATTATTCCCCGCATGGCTTCCGGCTATCGTTTTGCACAGAATGGAGTTATTCCGGCTTCATTTATTGATATGGAAGGTCCCGGAGCTGCCGGTGGACTGTATTCAACTGCAAATGATTTGATTCTTTTTGAAAAGGCATTGTCGGGAAATTCAGGCATTGATAAATTGCTTCTTGAAAAAGCATTTAATCCGTATAAGTTAAACGATGGAAAGGAAAGCACTTATGGTTTAGGTTGGATGGTGCGCAATTACAAAGGGTGGCGGAAAGTTAGTCATGGAGGAGATATCGAAGGATTTAACTGCTATTTTGCTCATTTTCCGGATCATCAGCGGTCGGTAATTGTATTGCAAAATGTAAAAATGCAACTTGGCGCTCCCTGGGCTGAGGCAGGACGATTGGTTAATCTGATAGTTGACTTTGTATGGGAAAAGGAACTACAGCCAGAAAATCAAACAGTTACCGGAATTCAGGTTTCGGAAGAGAAATTGAACCAACTCACCGGAGTTTATGAATTTCAAAATGCTCCCGCAGAAATGATTGCCATAATGGGATCAAAATTAACCATAACAACCGAAGGTGGCCAGTTATATGTACAGGATAAAAATAACCGTGGACCAGTAATTGCAATAAGCGAAAATGAATTTGCAGTTCAGGGAATTGATATCAGGTTAGAATTCAATTCAGGCGAAGGTAAAAGAGCTACAGAGCTGATTTATAAACTGATGAGTGTTCGTGAAATTAAAGCCAGATTGATAGAGTAATAGAAAGTACCTGAAAAATGATGAATCAATCAATACTTATTTCATCGCCGCCAGCACCCGTTCCGGTGTCATTGGCAATTGGTAAAGTCGTGCTCCCACAGCATCGAAAATGGCGTTGGCAATCACGCCGCCCATGCAGATAATACCAGGTTCGCCGCCGCCCTGCGGAGGCTCGTTGCGGTCGAGTATTATGCTTTCAATTTCAGGTATCCATGAAAACTTTGGAATTTCATAAGAACCGAAATTATGTGTTTTTATATCACCGCCGGTAAATTCAATATCTTCAGTTAAGGCATATCCCAGTCCCATGTTTATGCAGCCTTCCAACTGAATCAGCGTGCCTTCCGGATTTACGCAATACCCCATTTCCTGGGCACAAACCACCCGAAGTACCTGAACATGCCCTGTGTTTTTATCCACCTTTACCTCGGCCATGTGCGCAACATAAGTTCCGGCATCAAAACCGCAGGCAATTCCGAATCCCCGTCCACTGGTTGATTTGGCCGGTTTCCAGTTGGTTTTTTCTTTCAGCGCTTCAAGCACGGCAATCATTCGCGGGTCTTTCAGATTTTTCAGCCTGAATTCTATTGGGTCGATCCCGGCTTTTGCGGCCATCATATCAATTTGCGATTCGCGTGCAAAAGTGTTGGTATTGTTGGCCGGTGCCCGCCATGCGCCCGTTCCGAAAGGATGAACATCGTTTGCTGCATAGCTCGTGGTTTTCTGGTGGGGTACGTCGTAAATCGTATCCGATCCGCGCGCCCCGGCAAAATACTGGTGATAATCCCAGAGTGTTATATTTCCCGATTTATCTATTCCCGAAGTAATTTTCACCACAGCAGCCGGACGAAAAGTATCGTAGAAAAATTCTTCCTTGCGATCCCAGGCAACCATTATGGGTTTACCGGTTATTTTTGCCAGCCGGGCAGCCTCAATTCCCTGCCGGTGTGGCGATTTTCCGCCAAAACCACCACCCACAAAAGGCACAATCACCCTTACATTTTCCAGCGGTAATCCAAGCTCGCGCGAAATGGATTCCTGCGCCGGAAATGGTGTTTGGGTTGAAATCCATGCAGTTAATTTTTCATCTTCATAAACAGCCACAGCGGCGTGAGTTTCCATTGTTGCATGGGCAACATAACCATCATAAAATTCGCTTTCGAAAATTTCTGCTGAAAGTTCCTTTCCTGAAGAAAGATCACCCTGACTTTTGTTTTCTCTGCCTTCTGGATTTGAATCAAGGAGGTATTGAAAAATTGTTTTTTCATCTACCTTTTTTTCATTGAACGAGTATTCGGATTTAATCAAACGTAAAGCCTCATCCGCCTTTTCAGGATTTTCGTGCAATACTGCAATAAAGTCGCCTTCCCTTATAACACGCACACCGCTTTGTTTTTCAGCTTCCGAAGTATCGGCAGTTGTAAGTTTTGCGCCATGAGATGGTGGTCGTAAAACCCGGGCATACAACATTCCGGGGAAACGAAAGTCGGCTGTAAATCTGGCTTCTCCTTTCACTTTGCTCACTGCATCGCTTCGCCGGAAAGATTTCCCCATGTTTTTAAATTCGGAATAATCCTTGAAATCGGGTTTAACTTCGAGGTATCTTTCCATTTTTTTGCCTTTGGTCAACTCTCCGTACGACACCTTTTTATTTGGACTGTCCTTAACGAATACGACCCCGTCTTTTACGGTTAGTTTTTCCAACGGTGTTTTTAACTTTTCTGAAGCCATTTGCAGTAATACTGCGCGCGCTTCAGCAGCCGCTTTTCGCATAAAAGGAGAAAATGCCCGTGTTGTTAGCGAACCGAAAGTACCTGCATCCCACGGACAAAGCTGCGTGTCGCCCATCACCATTTTTATCTGATCGGTTGATACATCCAGTTCGTCGGCCAGCATCTGCGGCAGCGAGGTATTGATTCCCTGTCCCATCTCGATTTTTCCGGTGAAACAGGAAACCATACCATCTTCAGCAATATGTAAAAAAGCGTTGTAGTCGGTTGGCAAACTTCTCCGCTGTTGTTCAGCGTCAGCGCCCAAAAGGCTTTCCGTAGTCCCCAGGCTGACAAAAACATACAACCCACCTCCCAAAATCCTGAAAAAATCCCTGCGGCGCAATGCAAGTACTTTGTTGTCTTCCGGGGTAAATTCGTTGTAGGTTTCTGCTTCTTTCATTTTGAATGCCAATTATTATTATTTACAATAACCAATCAAATATTTTAGTAATAATGGAAATGAAAAATCCCCCGGCTTCGCCACCCCCTTTCAAAAGGGGGACTTTCTAAACAACAATCCTATATCCGGTAATTTTCGTTTCAAACTATCCTTTCCCCAAAGCTTCCAAAATGCGCTCTGGTGTAACCGGTAGTCTGAAAACCCTTGCCCCGCAGGCTTCGAAAATAGCATTGGCCACCGCTCCGCCCAAACAAATTATGGCCGGTTCGCCTCCGCCCTGTGGCGGCTGGTCCATGGCATCAACCGTTACAGAATCTATTACTTCGGGAATGGTTGAAAATAAAGGCAATTGGTAATCGCTAAAATTGGATGATTTTACCTCGCCCCAGTCGAATACAATATCTTCGGTAAGTGCGTATCCAAGTCCCATATTAACACAACCTTCGGCCTGAATCGCAGTTCCTTCAGGATTAATTACCTGTCCCATGTCCTGCCCGACAACTGCCCGGGTTACTTTTACAGCACCGGTTTTTGAATCGACGTTAACTTCCACAATTACAGTAGCCAGCGTTCCGGCATCGGTTCCAACAGCAATTCCCCTGCCTGTTCCTTTGGGTGGTTTGGCAGCAGTCCAGCCAAATTTGTCGGCAGCAATTTTCAGTGAGTTGATTGCCCGCTGGTTGTTCATATTTTTCAAACGGAACTCCAGCGGATCCATGCCGATTTTATCAGCCATGATATCGATTTGAACCTCTCGGGCAAAAGTGTTGGTATTGTTTCCGGGTGCGCGCCAGGCGCCGGTGCCGAACGGATGTACTTCCGGCCCGTCGAATGTGGTGGTTCGGTGATGCGGAGCACCATAAAACAGTTCGGTTCCGCGGTCGCCGGCACAGTAAATGTTAAAATCCCAGTATTTTATGATTCCATCTTTGGTAACGCCCGAATTAACTTTAATCACTGCCGCCGGACGAAACATATCGTACATAAATTCTTCCTTTCGGTCCCACATGAGCTGAATGGGCGTACCTTCCATCATTTTGGCAATACGCGCAACTTCAACAGCCTGACGGTTGTAAATTTTCCCGCCAAACCCGCCTCCCAGGAAAATCTGTTTCAGATGAACCTGTTCTTTTGGGATTTTCAGCGTATCAGCAACTTCCTGACGCGTTCCGAATGGGGTTTGCGACGAAGCCCAAATCGTCATTTTACCTTTTTCGAAAATGGCAGTTGCAGCATGAGGTTCAATGGATGCGTGCGCTTTGTATCCATCGTGATATTCGTGTTCGAACAAAAATTCCGACTCTTTTTTGCCGGTTTCCAAATCGCCGCCCTTGTAACGTTCCCTGCTGTTTACAGCCGTTTTTAAAATATGCGCAAAAATGGTTTCATTGTCGGCTTTCGATGCCGGTTTTTCCCATTTGCATTGGATGGCTTGCACCGCCTGTTCTGCAATATCCGGAGAACTGTGCAAGGCGAAAATAAAATCGTCTTCGCGTTTAATCTGAATATCAGGAATTTTCTCGGCAGCCGAAATATCAACCGAAATCAGTTTTGAACCGTGTGCCGGTGGACGGACGATTTTTGCATTTAACAATCCGGGCAACCTGATATCAGCAGCATAAAGCGCTTTTCCGGTAACTTTTTGTAAGGAATCGGCCCGCAGGTATGATTTACCCGTGAACTTAAACTCGCCGGGTTTTTTCAGAACAGGTTTTTCACTAACCGACTGAATTATTTTTTGCCCTTTTGTAAGTTCGGAGTAAGTTACTTTTTTGCTTTTGTCGGATGCAGCAAAAACAACCCCGTTTTCAGTTTTCAATTGGTCCAAAGAAATGCCCATTTTTTCGGAAGCCAGTTTTTTCAGCACTTCGCGGGCTTCTGCAGCAGCGGCCCTGATAAGCGGGTCGTGAAAACGGGTGGTCATCGAACCCCAGGTTCCTGCATCATAAGGGCAAAGGTCGGTGTCGCCCATAATCATATCCACTTTGTCAAGGCTAATATCCAGTTCGTCGGCCAGCACCTGCGCCAGCGAGCGGTTAATGCCCTGTCCCATTTCAATTTTACCCGAGAAACAATCCACACGCCCGTCCTCTTTTACCCTTAAAAAGGCATTAAATGCAGGGTAATCTTCTTCTTTCATTGCCTTATTTCCCGAGATAAAACCCAGTTGCGCAACCGAAAAAATAATGATTATCCCCCCGCCAAGATTTTTCAAAAACTCGCGACGGTCAATCTGAACCGGTGGAGTATTCACATCGTGAAAATAAAACTGGTTGATTTTATCGGCTTTCATCGTTGAGTCCCTCCTTTCATCATTTTTGAAGCTGATTCAATTGCCATGATGATTCGGGTGTGCGCACCGCAGCGGCAAAGATTTCCATCCATTCCATCTATGATTTCCTTTCGCGTTGGGTCAGGGTTGTTCTTCAGTAAACTCACGGCATTTAAAATCATTCCCGGTGTGCAGTAGCCGCACTGCAGCGCATCGTGATCAACAAAAGCCTGCTGAACCGGATGCAGTTTTTCTCCATCGGCCAGACCTTCAATAGTAACAACTTTTGCACCGTCAACATCTTCCAAAGGTGTAACACACGAGCGCACGGGTTCATCGTTTATCAGCACTGTGCACGATCCGCAAGAACCTTCGCCGCAACCATATTTGGTGCCGGTAAGGTTAAACTGGGTACGAAGCGCCCAAAGCAGTGTCTGATTTTGTCCGGGATTTGCTTCAACCTGTTTTCCGTTTAACTCAAATTTTACTTTTTCTTCCATATTAATTCATTTTTTACTGATTTCCTCATATTCTTCAGGAGTGTCGATATCGCGCAGTATTTCCGGAACATCGCATTCCACTTCAATTACATCATCTTTAAATATTTCTGAAAGGGTGCGTAATCCCTTATTTGGATCAAGTTTTTCAATTTCGGTTATGTAGCGGGTTTCAATCAACACAGGGTGACCGCGTCTGCCGTTAAATGTTGGCATCACAATTCCTTTTTTTGACTGAAGCCAGGTTTCGATAACCAAAACGGCAACCTCCGAAGGAATTTGCGGCTGATCGCCCAGAAAAATCAGCGCCGCTTTTGCCGCATCGGGTAAAGCCCTGAAACCACATATAGCCGATGAAAGCATTCCATCCATATAATTTTCATTCACACAAAAGTTTACCTGATAATTTACAATCTGTTCCTGTATTTGTTCGCGATGTGACCCTAATACAACTAAAATATTTGTATTTACTGAACGGGCAGCATTTTCAACCACCGTTTCAATGATGGTTTTTCCGTTGTACGGCAGGAGCAGCTTTTGCCTTTTCATGCGGGTTGAAGCGCCGGCTGCCAGAATGATTGCCCAAACTTTGTTCATTGGTTTTTTAACTGATTTCGAACCTGAATTAATTGAGCAGCAATGCTTACCGCAATTTCCTGCACTGTTTTTGAACCGATTTCCAACCCGATGGGAGTGTAAATCTGTTCCCACTGGCTGACGGTTGCCCATCCACTTTTCAAAAATGATTCGCGCACCTGTACAATTTTCTTCCGGCTGCCAATCATACCAATGTAACCTGCTCTTGAACCAATAAATTTTCTCAGCACATCAGCATCGTTTTTGTGCCCGCGGGTAACAATCACAATAAACGAATCCCTGTCAATGTGCAGGTTTCCCAGTGTTTCATCAATTTGTCCGCAAAGAATTTTATCAGCTTCGGGTAAGTTGGTTTTGTTTGCAAATTCAGACCGGTCGTCCCAAACGATAACTTCAAAACCGAGCAGTTTGCCCAGGTGCGAAAGCGCCTTTCCAACATGTCCGGCGCCGGCAATTATCAGTTGCGGCATCGGAACAACCGATTCGAGAAAGACAAGTTTTTCATCTCCTTCTTTTACACCGGCAAGAACCATTTCCCTGAAATCATCGGGATTTCGCCTCGTAAGCATTTCAGTGGTTGCAAAAACTACGTCAGCAGGAATTTGGGACGAAATATTTTTCAGGTTTTCAGCAGTAACCCAAATCCTTTGTATTTGTGCACATTCAGGCAAACAGGAACTGCAAACGGTGACCAAAACCCCTTGAACACGTTTATCGTCGGCTTCCTTCATGGATTCGAGAATTTGCAAATTTCCTGCGGGATTGGCATCCATCAGGATGCTCATTCCACCGCCGCAAATGGCAGCTTCGGTTTCCGAAATATCATTATCGAGGTCAAATCTGAAATAACCTGATTTTTGAGTACGGATCGAATCCAAAGCCATTTCGCCGATGGCCAGTTCAACCGCCCCGCCACCAACCGTGCCGGCAAGCAAACCGTTTTTGCTGTAAATGGCCGAACTACCCGGTTTTTGTGGTGTGGAACCTTGCGTTCCGGTAACGGTGGCAACCACACAGGATTTGTTATTCTTTAAAAAATCAAGAAGCTGAAGGTAAATGTGCTTTGTTTTCGGTGCAGCATCCATTGGAAATGATTTTCGTTAGCAGAACCTGTTTTTATTAAATCGCACCGTGAATAGCAACTGCTGCAACGCACACAGCAAAAACCACCTCGGGCCAGTACATTTTAATCGCAGGAGTTTTTGATTCACCGCTTTCCTGTAACTTTTTCAAACGGGTAGCAGCAAGAAAACCTGCTGAAACCGTAACCATCGACAAGACAATTGCCAGCGGAGAGGTGTAAATTGAAACCGGAATTTGCGTTCCCGCAACCACGCAGGCTGCCGAACCCGTAAAAAATCCGGCCATCGGGAAAAGCAAAACGGCAATAATTGCGGCTCCTGCACCTGCAATTAAACGGGCCCCGGTATTTTTAAAAAACCGTTGGCCTAAAACTGCGATGAGGATGCAAAATCCCAGCACTTCGAGGATAAATGCAAACGACGGGTTCATAACCGAACCGTGGGTTACCGGAACTGAAAGCAGCACGGCATCGAACATTTTAAATAAAATGGCGATGGTCAGCAGTAAAAGCAGCGAAATCATTTTCCTTGTAGCAGTTAAGGTAAACGACATGTAAAAAAAAGCAAGTCCTGTCATAATTGCGCCGGTGTATTTAAAAGCGCAACCGTTTAACCAGGCTCCCATCATTACTTCCGACATTCCCCAAACGGAGCCGGCAATCAGGATCATTTTAAAATCGGTACTTGTAATTTTGTTCTTCATAGGTTTTAATTGTTTAAGTTATTCGTTGATTTTATAGCAAAATTAGCTCTTAAAGTTAACCAAATTCAACTAAATTTCAACACGAAAAAATAATTTAAAATAGGTCTTTATAAAACGTTAAAAATGGACAGGAGAAAATTTATACAGTCAGGAGCTACAGTTGCCGGAATTTATACAGTTGTTAATCCTTCGTTACTTGCAGGAGTCAGGATGCCGGCTGAACAAACCTGGTTCGATCGCCCGATGCGCTGGGCACAACTGACGCTTGTGGAAAACGATCCCGGCAATTTTGATCCCGATTTCTGGCTGAGTTATTTTAAGAAGATTCATGCCGACGGAACAACTCTGAGCGCCGGAGGAATCGTGGCCTACTATCCAACCGATGTGCCCTTGCACCACAGAAGCGCCTGGCTGGGAGATTCTGATCCTTTCGGATATCTTGTGAAAGGATGCCGGAAAATGAATATGTCAATCATTGCGCGCACCGATCCGCATGCAACATGGCAAAATGTTTTTGATGCCCATCCGGATTGGATTGCTGTTACTGCTGATGGGGAAAAACGCCGTCATTGGGCAAAACCCGATTTGTGGGTTACCTGTGCACTGGGGCCTTACAATTTTGAGTTTATGACACAGGTGCACAAAGAAATAATGGAACGTTATGAACCCGATGGTATATTTTCGAACCGATGGGCAGGCAGTGGAATTTGTTACTGTGAACATTGCCGGAAAAACTTCAAAGATTATTCAGGATTTGAATTGCCAAAAGGAAATAATCTTTCAGATAAAGTTCAACAAAAATATACTGAATGGAACACTGCCCGCCTGAAAGAACTCTGGCTGCTTTGGGATGATGTTATCCGCAAAAAGAAAACCACTTCGCGGTTTATTCCAAACGGATTTCCGGATAAAGTAATTACCGGTCAGCTATCCGATATTGTATTTACCGATCATCAGGCCCGGAGTGGTTTTACAATGCCCTGGTCGAATGGAAAAGTGGCCAAAGAACTGCGGGCATCCATCGGGATGAAACCGCTTGGCGGCATTTTCAGTGTTGGAGTCGAGGAAAGATACCGCTGGAAAGATTCGGTTCAGAGTGATGAAGAAATCAGGGTTTGGGTGGCCGAAGGAACCGCCAATGGAATGCGCCCGTGGTTTACCAAATTCTCGGGAGTTTTGTACGACAAACGCTGGCTTGCAACTGTTGACAATATTTACCAGGAACATTACCGCAATGAACGTTACCTGCGAAATACCGCACCGTTGGCGCGCGTCGGAATGGTTTTCTCGGAACAAAACAGAAATTACGGAAATGAAGCGTGGCAGCAGAAAAACGGAGATCATGAACTGGGAATGTACCAGGCATTAATTGAAGCCCGGATACCTTTTGAGATGGTTAATGACAGACTGCTTGACACGGAACATTTAAAACCTTTCAAATTGCTGATTCTCCCGAATATTTCTTCGCTTTCAGTTGAACAATGCAACCATTTACGTGATTTTACCCGGAATGGTGGCAGCCTGCTGGCCACTTTTGAATCTTCGTTGTACGATGAAGAAGGGAACAGAAGAGATGATTTTGGTCTTGCTGATTTGTTTGGCGTTTCTTATGCTCAGAAAGTGGAAGGGCCGATGCAGAACAGTTACCTGAGATTGAAAAGTGATTCCGGCTCAGGTAAATTTCACCCTGTTTTAAAGGAGTTGGAAGATGCTTTCCGAATTATCAACACTGTTTACATGGTTAAAGTGAACCCTGAAAGTGAACTTTCAAGTCCGGTTACGCTGATTCCAACTTATCCCGATTTGCCCATGGAACACGTCTATCCGCTGGAGACGGAAACCAATATCCGGGGACTTTATCTGAATGATAACGGGAACAGCCGGATTGCCTATTTCCCCGGCGATATTGACCGGTCTTACTGGCAAATTATGAGTACAGATCACCTGAAACTTCTTCAAAATACGATCCGCTGGACACTGAATGAAGAACCGGTTATTGAAGTTGTAGGTCCCGGAGTGATTGACGTTACTGTGTGGCGGCAAAAAGATTCGATGACAGTTCATCTGGTTAATCTTACCAATCCGATGATGATGAAAGGGCCATTCCGCGAGTTTATTCCGGTTGATGCGCAGGTACGAATACAAATCCCGAAAGGAACAAAACCAAAAGAAGTTCATTTGTTGATAAAAGGTACAAAACCTGAATTCAAAAATAAAGATGGTTATATAAACCTTGATGTAGCACAAATTATGGATTGTGAGATTATTGGGATTGATTTGGTCTGAAGTTACTGGGTACGAAACAGAACATTCCCGTTAATAAAAAAATGAAGTTTAATCCTTAAATTTGTTGAAGTTTAAAAAGTGAAAAATATGAATTTAATTGAAAAAAGGGATTTTATCCACGATCGCTTGCAGCAGTTAGATGAAAGTCTTATCAATGAGTTTTATGAAATACTTCATAAAAAAGATGTTTTAAAAACAAAACTCATCAACAGGGCCCATAAATCGGAAAATGACATTAAATCAGGAAAAATATTTTCCAGGGCTGAAATTGAACAGAGAACAAATCAAGCCATTAGAAAATGAAGCTTGTATATACAGAACAAGCGCTTCTCAGTCTGGAAGAAACATTAGAGTTCATTGCCCCGAATGTTTCTTATGAAAAATTGATACAAATACGGGATCGAATTTTAGATAAGGCAGATACATTGTTAAAGCAGCCATTAGCTGGGCGGAGAGAACCTTATCTTGAACATTTGGGATTGGGACATCGACGTTTAATTGAAGGCCACTATAAAATAATTTATAAAGTGGTAGGTGAGTATATTTACATCACTGATATTTTTGATTCCAGACAAGATCCTGATAAAATGAAGGGATAATTCTTTGCAAACTCCCCATTTACGTGAATACTTTCTTTCAATTTTATTGATTCTTAAATTTTATTCAATGAAAACAAATCGCCGCAAATTTATCTCAACCGCAGTTACCGGGAGTCTGGCAGCAGCAATACCGGTTTCAGCTTACTCGCAAAAGCCGTTAATATCAGTTTCTGAAAAAGTAATGGAGAATTACGAAAAACTGGATAAAATTCTTCAGCAGCCGGTTTTAAAAAAGGAATTATTTACATCGCCTGTAATTATTGAAACACTGGAATTACTTCGGAATGAAAACAGTTTTTTGTGCCGGGTAAGATCAACGGATGGAGCTGTTGGAATATCCGTGGCTCACAGCGATATGTCAACTTTTTATCCTGTATTTACCAACCGATTACAATCCTTTTTTATCGGTCAGGATGCACGGGAATTGGATTTAATGCTGGAAAGGATTTTGGTTTATCGTTTGAATTTCAGGTTAAATGGAATTTCTCTGGGAATCCCGCTGGCTACCATTGAGTTTGCAATTCTGGATATGCTGGGGCAAATTGCCGGAAAATCAATGGGACAGTTAATTGGCGAGATTTACAACCCCGAAGTTGGTTTTTACGTGGCCACCGAATTTCGCGAATTGCCGCTGGAAGATCATTTTGCACACATCAAAGACGCTGTGGCAGAATATGATGTAAATGCGCTTAAAATTAAAATTGGTTACATGTATTACGGCACCACTGACATTCATTATCCGGGTATTCCCGGAAAATCGGAAAAACTGATCCCCATGGTTCGAAACCATTATGGAGACGACATGTATCTTTACGCCGATTCAAATGGATATTATGATGTTGAAGGAGCGGTAAACATTGGAAAAATTCTGGAAGAAAATAAATACAGTTATTTTGAAGAGCCGGTCATGTTTGACCATTTTGAAGACATTAAAAAAGTTTCTGATACACTCACAATCCCAGTGGCAAACGGAGAGCAGGATTACAGTTTTACAAATTTCAGGTGGCTACTTGCAAATGACGGAATTGATGTGGTTCAGCCTGATAATTATTATTTTGGAGGAATGATTCGGTCGGTAAAGGTTGCCCGGATGGCAGAAGCACTTGGTAAAACTTTTATTCCTCATATGTCGGGAGGTGGACTGGGATATATTTACAACAGCCATATCGTTTCGGTTTGTCCAAACGCCGGCCTGCATCACGAATTTAAAGGATTCAGTTCGCATGTAACATTTGAATGCCCAACTTCGCCCCTGAAAATTACAAATGGAAAAATTAAAGTTCCAACAGGTCCGGGAGCTGGAGTAGATTTAGACCCGGAATTTATTAAGAAATATGAGGTTGTTGAAAGTTAAGGGAAAACACACCAATGAAAGAAGAAACAATTCAACCCAAAAGGAAAAGTTTATTTAAAAAATACCTGATTTGGATAACCGGGGGACTTTTTGTTGTTATAGTAATTGCCAGCATCATTCTGTACTACAATTTCAACCGCATTCTCTCCGATGCCCTGATGAAAAGTTTCAATTCGAGCCTTGCGTCCGATGTTTATGAATTAAAATTTAAAAACCTGAAAGTTAATTTGCTGGAGGGAAATATAAAGGTAAAAGATGTGGAAGTAAGCCCGCGCGAAAAACCTTTGAAAGATTATCCTTACATTAATAGTAAGCTCCGGCTGACCACAAAAAAATTACTTCTGAACAATGTTGAAATTGCAATTTTATTAAAGGAGAACAAACTGAAACTTGAACGAATTGAAATAGATAAACCTGAAATAGATTTAATAATTGCTGACATGGTTCCTGTTTTTATTCCATTTAAAGATTCAACCGATGTTCCGGTAGCTGATAAACAGGAAAGCAAAAGATCGCTGGAATCATTTTTTCTAAAGGAATTTAAACTGATCAATGCGTCTTTCCATGTTGCAAATTCAGCCAGACACCGCGATTTAAGTGTAAATGGGGTAAATATTACGCTCAAAAATCTGATGATAGACCAGCATCCGGGCGAAGACCTAATAACTTACGGTTATATTGGGTTGAATATTGATGAAATAACAGGAAGTTTAAAAAAAGATAAATTAAGGTACATCGGACTGAAGGATTTTCAACTATCCATTGATTCTTTGAGAATTGTAAAAACACCAGATACATTGATTTATCATTTAGATGATTACAACCTGGGATTAAAAGATTTGGATGTACAAACCGAAGACAGTATTTTTCACCTTGCTTTGCAGTCAATTCAACTTTCATACAGCGATAAATCGATTAAACTGAACCACCTTGCATTTAAACCGAATATCAGTAAAGAGGCAATGCAAAAACGTTACAAATTCCAGAATACACAGTTTGAAGGAGAAGTTGGGAAATTAAATGTAACCGGAATTGATTTTGATTCGCTGATGTACCGCCGGAAACTGATTGTTGAAGAGATTTCGCTTGATTCGGTTTTGGCGTCAGTT
>Ga0351903_1007_pt1 | contig 62801 bp, 48 predicted proteins | sample BONcelHT113001D6_FD_206874 | JGI IMG/M metagenome (GOLD analysis project Ga0351903, IMG submission 206874) | Enriched cells from coal bed in the Powder River Basin, Montana, United States - BONCAT cells T11 rep1 HSBNCT.T11.300.1.D6 ... | reverse complement strand
CCCGTAATTGAACTTCTTCGAAATTATCCTGAACATGAAGATGCCGGAAAATGGAAACAATCATTGACTGATTTTACCTTCGGATTTTTGATACCAGCCTGTGAGAAAAATCCGTTTTATCTTGTACCGCAGGGAATTTTTGGTGTCGAAGGTGTCATCTGGTTTTGCGGAACTTTTCACGGAACCAACGCCATTTATGGTTATACTGCAGCTTTGGCGCTCGAACTGGCTGATTTGCTGAATGAACCAAAACTGAAAAATATTGCTTACGGAAACCTGCAATGGCTGGCCGGTTTAAATGCCGGAATTACAAAGGAAAATGTGAAACTGGGTGGTGTGGTTTACAGTATAGATTTACCTGAAGGAGCAGCTTTACCGGCAAGCATGATTTGCAACATTGGTAAACGCTGGGCCGGAACCTGGTTTCAAACCCGCGGTGTAATCTGCAACGGTTTTTCAACAGGTGAGCAGTTTAAATACGATGTGGAACCAAAAAAACAAAACGACGGGCCGTTTTCATTCACCGACGAAGACTGGATTCCTCACAGCGCGGGCTGGTTGACCGGATTGATGCGGCTTTAGGAAGAATTGAAAATTAAAATAAATATAAACATTAACCACATAGGTACATAGTTCACATATTTTGAATTCTATATGTCCTATGAATCTATATGGTTCAAAAAAATGCAAAAAATGAAAAGTACTTTATTTATCGCAATCCTCCTGATTATTACGACATCAGGAATTTCAGCCCAAACCAAATCAATCAAAAAATCGCCGGTTTTAACCGAAGTATCTCCTGAAAGCGTTGGGATTTCTGCCGAACGATTAGCACGCATGGATAAAATGTGTACCGATGCAGTTCAAATGGGAGACCTCCCCGGAATCGTTTCAATGGTTGTGCGAAATGGAAAAATCGTTCACTGGAAAGCTTACGGAATGGCAGATAATCAGTCGGGCAGAGCCATGAAACGTGATGATATTTTTCGTATCGCTTCGCAGTCGAAAGCAATCACTTCAACTGCGGTAATGATGCTTTGGGAAGAAGGTAAATTCAGGCTCGATGACCCGATTTCGAAATTCATTCCTGAATTTAAAAATCCGCAGGTGCTGAAATCATTTAAATACGCCGATACAACATACACAACAGAACCGGCAAAGTCAGAAATTACTATCCGTCAACTGCTTACACATACCTCAGGAATAGGCTACGGAATTATTGACGGCAACGAACAAATTAAAATGATTTATCAGAAAGCAGGTGTAACCGACCTTTTCACTACTGAAAAAATTACGATTGCCGAAAGTGTAAAAAAGCTGGCAAAACTGCCTCTGCACCACAATCCCGGCGAAAAATATACATACAGCGAAGGGCTCGATGTACTGGGGTATTTCATAGAAGTGGTTTCCGGAATGCCGTTCGACCAGTTTCTTAAAACCCGCATTTTTGATCCGCTTGGGATGAACGACACAAGATTTTATTTGCCCGACGATAAAGCTTCAAGGCTTGTTGCCGTTCAGCAAAAAGTAAACGGAAACTGGGAAAAATACCCGGTAACTTTTTACGATACCGATTACCCGGTGAAAGGCGCAAAAACCTTTTTTTCAGGTGGCGCCGGACTTTCAAGTACAGTTAAAGATTACGCGATTTTCCTTCAAATGTACCTGAATGGAGGCGAATATAATGGCGTCAGGATTCTTAGCCGGAAAACCGTTGAAAGTATCATGGGCAATCAAACCGGAGAATTGTATGGATGGCCTAACGAACATTACGGATTGGCTTTTGGGGTCCTTACAGAAAAAGGGCGCAACAAAGGAGGATTAGGAAGTGAAGGAACTTTTCAATGGGGCGGATATTTCAACACTTCTTATTTTGCCGATCCAAAAGAAAACGTTATCGGCCTTATTTTTAAGCAAACCCAGGGCCCTGTAAACGACGAAACCGGCTGGAAATTCAGGCAACTGGTATTCCAAACTATTGATGATTAATTGGTAATTTATTTTCATATTAAAAAGAGTATATGATGAAGCATTTTATTGCAGGTATTATTCTTGCTATTCCATTTATATGTTCGTCACAACAAAATAAAACTTTCCAACCCGGGAAAATATGGTACGACACAGACGGAAATCCGATTAACGCCCATGCCGGTGGTTTTTTATTCCACGAAGGAAACTATTATTGGTTTGGCCAGATTATGATTCCAGGCAAGCGTGGTTCTGATGCCTGGGTTGGAGTAAGCTGCTATTCGTCAAACGACCTTTACAACTGGGAATACAAAGGAGTAGCTTTTCATGTTGACGATAATGCTTCGCATTTAGTAACCCGCGGTTGCAAAATCGAACGCCCCAAGGTGATATACAACGAGAAAACCAAAAAATTTGTGATGTGGTGGCACCACGACATCAATGGGCAGGGGCATAAAAATGCAATGGCAGGCATTGCCGTCAGCGACAAGGTTGAAGGACCATACCAATTTGTTCGGGTGTTCAGGCCTTTGAGTGGATTTCTTCCTTTCAGTGTAAGTAAAGAAATGTTGGATAAAAAGGTTCCAGATATGGCATATACCTTTCCGTTTAACGGGGGAGAATTGCCCGCACCGGCTGATTCATTGCTGTTGTATAAGAGAGATATCCATGTCGGACAAATGGTGCGGGACATGACCCTCTTCGTTGATGACGACGGAAAAGCCTACCACATTTATTCTTCGGAAGAGAACAGCACGCTGCATATCGCAGAGTTATCCGATGATTATTTGGGCTACACCGGAAAATTTGCCCGTGCTTTTCCCGGAAGGTTTATGGAAGCGCCTACCATCTTTAAGAGTGACGGTAAATACTACATGATCAACTCCGGTTGCACCGGATGGCTGCCAAATGAAGCCCGGTCGGCCTGGGCACCATCTATCTGGGGGCCTTGGGAAGAACTGGGAAATCCATCCATTGGATTAGAATCCGAAATCACTTTCAACTCGCAGGGAACATTTGTTTTACCTGTTCATGGGAAAAAGGATGCATTTATTTTTGTTGCTGACCGCTGGAAACCAACAAACCCAATCGATGCAAGGTATGTTTGGCTGCCAGTTCAATTCGAGGGAAACAGGCTCATACTTCGATGGAAAGATGAATGGGATTTGAATGTGTTTGATTAAAAAAACAAAGATGGCAGCTACCGAACCGAATTATTTGTAAGCGACAAAATTCACATGACGCCTGAAGGCTATAAAATATGGACTAAGGTGCTTAAACCTTATTTGAGAAAGAAAAAGTATTCATAAATTTAAGTAAAATGAACAAAGTAAAAGAACTCGCAAAAATGATCGACCACTCCATTCTTCATCCAACCATGACCGATGAGGATTTGCGCCGTGAGTGCGAAGTGGCAAAAAAGTATGATGTGGCTTCGGTTTGTGTAAAACCGTACGCCGTAAAACAGGCTGTTGAATTGCTGAAAGGAACCGACGTTTTGGTTGGTTGTGTTATCGGTTTTCCGGCCGGAAACTCAGCCATCGAAGTAAAAGTGTTCGAAACCGAAACCGCCTGTAACGATGGCGCGGTCGAAATCGACATGGTAATAAACATTGGCAAGGCGCTGCAGGGCGACTGGGACTATGTCGAAAATGAAATTGGTGCAGTTACGAAAGCCAGTCATAAAAATAGTGCCATTGTTAAAGTAATTTTCGAGACTGATTATGTTTCGAAAGAAGAAGATATTATTAAATTGTGCCAAATTTGTACAAAGGTCGGAGCCGATTATGTGAAAACCTCGTCGGGCTTTGGTTTTGTGAAACAGGCCAATGGAGATTACAACTATCAGGGTGCAACTATTCCGGTGCTCGAACTGATGAAAAAAAGTGTGGGACCAAAAGTAAAGGTAAAAGCAGCAGGAGGGGTTCGCACTCTCGACCAGTTGCTTGCAGTTCAGGCCGCAGGCTGCACCCGTAGCGGCGCAACCGCAACTGTCGCAATGATTGAGGAAGCTAAAAAAAGATTTGTATAGGGTAATGCGATTTTTAATCGCATAAAGAAGCGGTTGAAAACCGCTTCACCCAACTTAAACTTGGAACTTTAAACTTTAAACTAAAATTATGTACATCGTCGATTCTTACTCGCTTGCAGTAGTATTCTGCATCATCACCATGCTGGGATGGGGCTCGTGGGCCAACACCCTGAAAATGACCCCGAAAAAATGGGAGTTCCCGTTGTATTACTGGGATTATTCCATCGGATTAGTGCTGACAACCTTGCTGTTTGGTTTTACTTTTGGTAGCTCCGGAACCGAAGGCCGCAGTTTTCTGGCCGACCTTTCACAGGCTGAGTTTTCAGCACTGTCATCGGCATTTATTGGCGGAGTAATTTTTAATCTTTCGAATTTACTGATTGTGGCTGCAACTGCAATTGCCGGACTTGCTGTTGCCTTCCCTATTGCAGTTGGCCTGGCGCTGGTAATCGGGGTTGTGGTAAACTATATCGCCACACCGCTTGGCAATCCGGTGCTGCTTTTTGTTGGCCTTGCACTGGTAGTTCTGGCCATTTTGGTCGATACGGCTGCGTATAAAAAACTTCCGCAGGATAAAAAAGGCGACCAGAAGAAAGGAATTATTATTTCAATCATTTCCGGAATTCTGATGGGTTTTTTCTACCGGTTTGTTGCCGCATCAATGACCACCAACTTTGCCACACCCGATGCAGGTTTGCTTACACCTTATTCAGCAATGTTTGTTTTTACCATCGGAATTTTCCTGTCGAATTTTGTATTTAACACATGGTTTATGTACAAACCTGTTACCGGCGGAAAAGTGTCGTACGGCGATTATTTCAAACTGGGAACGCCAAAACTGCATTTTATTGGAATTCTGGGAGGATTGATCTGGTGTGCTGCTATGGAATTTAATCTGATGGCATCCGAGCAGGCAGGTTTTGCAATCTCTTACGGACTTGGGCAAGGTGCAACAATGATTTCGGCAGCATGGGGCGTTTTTGTGTGGAAGGAGTTTGCCAAAGCGCCAAAAGGAACCAACAAACTACTTGCCGCCATGTTTACGCTTTTCATCATCGGGTTGGCTCTGATTGTAATTGCGAGGTTAAACTGAAACTGGCTATTTGCTACTGGCTGCTAGCCACTGGCTTCTTGCCAGAAGCTAGAAGCCAGCAGCCAGTAGCATTTCTTGCACTCACTACTAAAATCTATTAATCTATGAGTAAAATTGTTGTCATCGGCAGTTCCAATGTCGATTTATTAATGAAAATGAACCACCTTCCTGAAAAAGGAGAAACAGTTACTGATGCTGAATTTTTCCAGGTTTATGGCGGAAAAGGTGCCAACCAGGCAGTTGCCGCTGCCCGCGCCGGTGGAAATGTGGCTTTTGTAAACAGCGTTGGTGAAGATGCCTACACTCCGCAAATGGTGCAGAATTATAAAAACGATGGTATCGATACCCGTTTTGTTTTTCAGGAAAAAGAAATTGCCAGCGGACACGCGTTAATCATGATTGGCGGTGAAGGGATGAATTACCTTTCGGTAGCGCCGGGAGCCAATTACAAACTCACTCCCCAAAAAATTGACGAGGCGATGCCGGTTATTGATGAGGCTGCGATGATTGTGATGCAATACGAAATTCCGGAAGAAACCATAAAATATGTGATTGATTTGGCCAACCGGAAAAGTATTCCTGTACTGTGGAATTGCGCACCAGCCCGTGCTTTCGATTTATCGTATATTCCGAAAATCAACATTTTGGTTTTAAACGAAGTGGAAGCTGGTTTTCTGGCTGGTATTCCGGTTGAAAATGAAACTGATGCCGAAAAGGCCGCGCAAAAACTGGTTGACAGCGGAGTTGAAAAAGTGATCATCACACTTGGTTCGAAAGGCGCTTTTGTGGTAACCAAAACAGAAAAAGTGAGTGTACCTGCTTTTAAAGTTGAGGCAGTTGACACCACCGCAGCCGGCGATACATTTTGTGGCGCTTTTGCGGTTGCGCTTGTCGAAGGGAAATCGCTGAAAGAAGCTTTGCAGTTTGCCAGTGCTGCTGCGGCAATCAGTGTTACCAGAATAGGAGCGCAGCCATCGGCGCCAACAAGGAAAGAAATTGAAGCATTCCTGAAAAACCTTTAAATAAGGTTGGTTTGGTTTAATTGATAAGTGTGATTTTCAGCAACCCTGTTTTTATTTTTAACATCTTTAAACTGATTGCTGTGTTTGTACCTGATTCGTGGCACGATTTTTAACCATAGGTAACCTCGTAAAAACTAAATTTGAAAAACAATTAAAAACAGACAACATGAAACACATTTTGATTTTATCAATTTTTATGATGGCTTCATATTTTGCAGGAGCACAAATCAGCGAACAGGGCGCAAAACCTTACATTGAAGTGGTTGGAAACGGCGAAATGGAAATCATCCCCAACGAAATTTACATCAGTTTTACATTAAAAGAACGGATGGATGGGAAAAAGAAAATTACCATTGAAGACCAGGAAAGGGAAATGAAAAAACAGTTGCAAAAAGCCGGATTCAACCTCGATAACCTCAGTCTGGCCGATGCTTCGGCTGGTTTCGTGCCGGTTAAACGCAAAAAACAGGAGGTGCTCACCTCGAAAAATTACATCATCAAAGTGGCCACAACGAATGAGGTTGCATCGGTTTTCGATGTGCTGGATAGCGTTGAGGCATTGAATGCTGACATCTCCCGTGTGGCTCATTCCGAAATTGAAAAATACCGCAAAGAGGTGAAAATCATAGCGGTTAAGGCCGCCAGGGAAAAAGCCGGTTATCTGCTCGAGGCCATTGGCGAATCGGTTGGAAAACCATTGATGATTCAGGAACGCGAATCGTACGACGACATAATGCCAATGGCAAATTACCGGATGAAAGCAATGTCCGTCATGGCCGACAGCGAAATGGCGCCGGAAGAACTTCCTGAATTGAGTTTTCAGAAAATAAAACTTAAATATTCAGTATTTGCACGGTTTGCGATAGAATAGATTGAAAATGAATGAGATAAGTGTAGATATTCAAAATCAGTTTATTGCCGATATAAAGAACAGAGTTCGAAAGGCTCAGTATGAAGCACTGAAAGCGGTAAATGTCCAACTCATTGATTTATATTGGGAAATTGGTAAAGCGATTGCAGGGAAGCAATTGGAGGGTTGGGGAAGGGCAATCGTTCCAACACTTTCAAAAGAACTGCAAATGGAATTTCCGGGTGTAGGGGGATTTTCAGAAGGTAATTTATGGTTAATGTCGCAGTTTTATACTGAATATGAGTGTGTTGAAAATCTCGTACCGCTGGTACGAGAAATTAGCTGGAGTAAGCATGTAACAATTCTCAAAAAATGTAAGAATAATCTGGAACGGGAATTTTACATTCTGGCAACGCGAAAATTTGGATGGACGAAAAACGTTCTAATCAACCAAATCGACAATCAGGCATATCAAAAATACCTGCTCAATCAAACCAATTTTGAAACTACCTTGCCGGAGAAATTGCAAAAACAAGCGTTTCTGGCGGTTAAGGATGAATATATTTTTGATTTTCTGAATCTTTCAAATGAGCATAGTGAAAGGGAACTTGAGCAAACACTGGTTTTAAATATCAGAAATTTTCTGCTCGAAATGGGGCATTTATTTACATTTGTTGGTAATCAGTTTCGAATAGAAGTTGCTGATAAAGAATATTTTGTTGACTTATTACTTTTTCATCGCCAATTAAAGTGTCTGATTGCCATCGATTTAAAAATTGGCGAATTTATGCCGGAACATAAAGGGAAAATGGAGTTTTACTTATCGGTTCTTAATGACAAGAATAAATTAAGTCACGAAAACGATTCCATAGGAATTATTATCTGTAAAGAGAAAAATAGAACTATTGTTGAATACTCATTAAGAAAGAGTCAGATGCCAATAGGTGTAAGCACTTATACCACAACTAATAAACTGCCTGAAAAGTATAAAATGTTACTTCCGGATGAAACCGAAATCAGGAAAAGAATCAGCGATTATTTTGCAAAAAGGAATGAATAGTTTTTAAATGATTCGAAGAATAATAGAACAAAACACTGGAGGAAGGAAAGTTCTTGTTTTCTTTCTGCTGTCAACGGCAGTTTACGTGATAATGCTCACCGTTACTATTCCCCGCGTGATGTCGTTTTCGGGTGGAATGAAGATTCTGGATATGATGCCCACCGGTTACGATGCAGAATATGTGAACGAACTGTTTTCGAAACTCGGCGAACCCGGAAGACAAACGTACCTGTTTGGTCAGATTCCGTTCGATTTGGTTTATCCTGCCCTTTACGGAATTGGTTTTTGTCTTGTGTTGGCGTGGTTTCTGAAAAAGATTGGCAAGTTGCAGGGATTTCTTATTTATCTCTGTCTTCTTCCGTTATTTGCCGGATTTTTCGACTATTGCGAGAATTTTGGGATTATTGCCATGTTGAAAACTTTCCCCGAAATTCAGGCAAATTTGGTAACTGTTACCAACATTTTTTCAATTCTGAAAAGTAGCCTTACAACAATCTATTTTGTGATTCTAATTGTTGTACTTGTTATTTTTGGGTTTAATTTGGTAACTCAAAAACAGATAAAAAGTAAATCGTAACAAAAATTGAAAACTTATGATAACACCTGTTTTTCCTTGCCTTTGGTTCGATGGCAAAGCCAAAGAAGCTGCTGAACTGTACTGTTCGGTTTTCAAAAATTCGGCAATAACCGTTGAAACGCCCTTGGTTATGAGTTTTGAACTGAATGGCCGGAAAATCATGGGATTGAACGGCGGCCCAATGTTCACCATCAACCCATCTATTTCGCTGTTTGTAACCTGCGATTCGGTGGCTGAAGCCGACCGCATCTGGAATTCGTTAATTAAAGGAGGGAGTGAGTACATGCCCATAGATACTTATCCCTGGAGCGAAAGATATGGCTGGCTTCAGGATAAATTTGGGATGACCTGGCAAATCTCCTCGTCAGGTAAAAATGATGGCGGTTTAAGCATCGTGCCTTCTTTTCTTTTTACCAATTCTCGTTTTGGTCAGGCGAAAACGGCCATTGATTTTTATCGTTTGGTATTCAGTGATTCATCAGCCAATATTCTTGAACTATATCCTGAAGGCGATCAAAATACTGGAAAAGTATTGTATTCAGAATTCAGTTTGAATCAATCAAAGTTGGTTGCGATGGACGGTCCGGGTGACCATGCTTTCACTTTTAACGAAGCTGTTTCGCTTGTGGTTGAATGTGAAACCCAGCAGGAAATTGATTATTACTGGGAAAAACTCAGCGAAGGTGGAGAAGAAAGCATGTGCGGCTGGTTAAAAGACAGGTTTGGCGTTTGGTGGCAGATTGTACCAAAAATACTTGCCGGAATGATGGCCGATCCCGAAAAAGCAGAGAAGGCAGTAAAAACTTTCAGTAAAATGCGCAAATTCGAAATCGACAAGCTATTGTTGCAATAAGCCCTTTCTATGAAAAAAACTGCTTTATCCATTATTTTCCTTTTGGTTTTAACCAGTGCAAACGCAACAAATTATTATCTCTCTTCGAGTTTGGGAAACGATTTGCTGAACGATGGCAAAACACCGGAAACCCCCTGGCAAAGTATTGGTAAATTGAGAACAATGTTAAGCGCACTGCTTCCGGGTGATTCAGTTTTTTTCAAGACAGATGACACATTTTACGGCCAGTTGACCAGTGTAAAATCGGGAAATGCGACAAAGAATATTTACTTCGGAAGTTACGGAACCGGCAATAAACCTTTTATTTCGGGCACAACAACAGTTAGCAACTGGACCAATTCGGCGGGAAATATTTGGGAAGCCACCTGCACCGATTGCGGTAGCAAAGTAACCAACTTTTTTATTGATGGCCGGCCACAGCAAATTGGCCGTTGGCCCAATGCCAACGCAACAAACAAGGGTTACCTCAGTTACGAATCGCACAGCGGCACCAGCCAGATTACCGATAACCAGCTTACCTCAGCCATCAACTGGACAGGCGCGGAAGCTGTTGTGCGACGGGTACGATGGATTTTGGATCGACTCACCATTAAATCGCACAATGCCGGCACACTGGTTTTTACCACAAATGTTAGTTATGAATTTATTGATGGTTTTGGGTATTTCATTCAAAACGATCCTCGAACATTAGACCAGCAGGGCGAATGGTATTTTCATCCGACAACAAAAAAATTCAGTCTTTATTCTGAAACCGACCCTAATTTGCAGGTTACAAGCGCATCCAAGCTCGATAATCTTTTAAAATTGACGGGGGTGAATTTTGTTACAATCGAGAACCTTCGTTTCGCCGGTTCAAATAAACTGACCATCGATATCCAGAATTGTAAAAACATTACACTCCGAAATACTGAGGTCGATTATTCGGGCGAAAATGCTGTAAATATTTATGGTTGCGAAAATTTGTTGTTCGAATCGAACCTGATAAACCACACCAATAATAATGCACTTGTGGCGAATAACTGCAATAATTTTATCATGCGCAAAAACGTGATTAAAAATACTGCCCTTATTGCCGGTATGGGATTGGGCGCCGATGGACAATACAACGCCGTTCAAACTGGCGGGAAAAATATGCTCGCTGAATTCAACACCATCGACAGTGTGGGATACCTCGGTTTTAACTTTAACGGCGATTCGCTGACCATCAGAAACAATGTGATTTCGAATTATTGTATGACAAAAGATGACGGCGGCGGACTTTATACCTGGAGCGATGGCGTAACGAAAAACTATTCGAGAAAACTCATCGGTAATATTGTGATTAATGCCATTGGCGCGCCCGAAGGTTCTGGCTGGCCGGGTGTAGCTTCGGAAGGTATTTATATCGACGACCGTAGTTTTAATGTCGATATTATTGGCAATACAGTGTACAATTGCGGCAACAATGGCATATTCCTTCATAATGCCAGCCAGGTGACGGTGCGGAATAATACGGTTTACAACAACGGGACCCAGCTTTGGTTGGTACATGACAATATTGCCCCAACTTTCCCGGTTACCAATTGCAGTATCGACAGCAATGTATTTGTTTCGCGCGAACTTACACAGCGTGTTGCTTCCTTTACAACCATCGACAACGGAATATCTAAAATGGGGAATTTTGATTATAATTATTATTGCCGGCCGCTTGATGACAATCTCACAATTTATACCCAGTATGTTGATGGAACGACGTTCAGCGATGCACTGTCACTCGAAGGCTGGAAATCGAAGTTCGGAAAAGATACACATTCGGGTAAATCCCCAATCGAGGTTGCGGGGTACAAAATTTTAGATGTAAAATCGAAAAACTTTTTTCTGAATCCCAATTTCGACAACAGCACAACCAACTGGTCGCACTGGGCCAATTACAACAATGGCAAAATTGAACTTGCAAAGGGTGAAGGCGTTGCTGGAAACGCGCTGAAAGCATCATTTACTTCGGCTTCAGGTAAAACTGATGGTTATTTGATAGTAATTTCGAACGGTTTTAGTCTTGCGACCGGTAAAAGTTACCGGCTGCGATTTTCAGCAAAAGGCAGCAACGAAAATGTTAGCCTCAAAATGATTCCGCGTAAAAATGGCACCCCTTACAACAATGTGGCTGCCACACAAACTGTTTCGTTAGGAACCACTTACGCTGCGTTTGAATTTCTGTTAAAACCAACGGTTACCGAGCCCAATACACGAATTGATTTCGAAATTCGCGAAGGGCAGGGTAATGTTTGGCTCGATAATCTCGAACTGGTTGAAGTAAATATTGAATATACAAATCCCGATGATTATATTTTGTTTGAGCTAAACAGCGGTATTGTTCCGAAAACGATTGATATTCCCGCCGGATATGTTGATGTTAAGGGAATTCCTGTTTCCGGATCAGTTATACTTGCCCCTTATTCTTCTGTGATTTTATTCTGCAATCAGGCAACTTCATCACAAATTATTCCTGAATCGATTGAGAACAGAATACAGTTGTTTCCAAATCCGGCCTGCAATTTTGCAACAGTAAAAAGCAACCACAAAATTATTTCAGTAAAATTATCCGACATCAACGGGAGGCTACTCAAAACATACAACAACCCCGGAACAACAGAAATTACGATTGACAACTTGCCGAAACCTGGCCTGTATATAATCGAGGTTAAAACTGAATCAAAAACTGAATTTAAAAAGTTACTGATTCAAAGCCTTTAGATAATTCAATTTTTGCATCAGAATAAAATTGTTACAAAGAGGCTCATTTATTCACAATTAGTTTTTTAGTTACAACGGCATTCCCGGTTTTTAAGGCAATCAGATAAACTCCCGAACTTTGCAAATTCCGGGGTTGTAAAAATTTACTTTGGTAACCTGCCGGAAGTTGCTCCTTAACCAGCGATTCAAGCATCCTTCCGTTCAAATCGAACAATAAAATTTCTACTTTCTCATCCGAAATTAAATTGAAATCGATGTTAAATGATGCAGAAGCCGGATTTGGATAAAGCTGAAAATCGAAATTATGTGTTGCGGTCATTTCATTTATTCCGGTAATTGACATTAAATCATCATCCAATGGCGAGCCGTTTTTATTTTTAGAAACTTTCCAGTAACTAACATCATTTGGATCGCCGGTTGGATTAACGTGAACTGATACAAGCGAATAACCATCGCCATCGGCTTCAACAGGCCAGGGCGCCTTGTCGGAATAGGTAAACGAAAAAACTGTTTGACTGCTTCCGGTTGCAAAAACAATTTTTTCGCCTCCGTTCGAAAGATTACCCGAAAACTCACCATATGGCGAAAATCCGTAATAACCGGTAAATATTGCTTTATTCGACGCTAATACGATAAATGAATTTGGGGCGATTGTGCTTCCTTCCGGAAATGTATATCTGATTCCTTCGGTAAATGACAGTCCCGATAAATTCAAAGTTGAGCTGCCTGTGTTTTTCAGTTCAATAAATTCAAGGTCTTTCCCATCAATAAGTCCAAAGTTTGCCGGGTGGTAGTGCAGTTCAGTGACTTTCAGGTTCGAAAATAAACCGGAGTCTTCGAATAAAATCTCGTGTAAAGGGCTCCAGGCATCAGTATATCTTACACGTGCTTTGATTACCGTACCCGGATTTACAACAATATTTGCAGAATTTCCGGCATTGATTGCCGTGATGGAATTAGTACCTCCAACCGCACGGGGATCTGTTCCATCGGTTGAATATAGTATCGAACCGTTTCCATTCGTGTTTAAAATGGTTAAATTATAATTTTCAGAAATAATTATTTTACTGTCTTTTATTTCTACAGCGCCATTTTTGAAAACCGGCGGTTTTAGCGTTACATAAAGGTTTTCGGCAAGGAGTTGCTGCAAAACAATTTCGGTGCGAATGGGCATATAATCGTTTACAACCCGGTTAACCGCCGGAATCCAGTGGTCATCTTTTGTTCTGGCTGTACCGCTTTTACTGTCGCCCCAGCGCGCCGATTCTGCAATAATTGCCAAATCAAGCTGATCCGATGTCTTTTTAAAGCGGCTGATACATGAATCGGGAGTCAGCGCCCCATTATTGAAAAAGTGCCGGTAAACCCTGTCGGCAAATCTCATCCTGTATTCTTTGTTCTGGCTGAGTTTAAAATGCAGCCACTGCGGGTGAAACTTGCCGAAATAGGTTACATTCATTCTTCCCGATGAAATAGTTCCGATATTCACTCTGTTTTCGTACAATCCAATTCCGGGCGATACAGCATCAGTCAACAAACTGTGCTCGGCATCGTGCGCAAAAAATTTAAAACCTTCACGCTTTTTTTCCCTGTTATAAATAGCGTAAAAGTTATTTGGGTTATAATTTTGCGAGAATTTTGATACAGGCGCATCAAAATTTCCGGCATAAAAAATTACAAGCATGTAGTCAATCAGGTTGTCAATGTCAACCCAGGTATTCATCGAAGTATCAGGCACGCCTAAATAGTTGCTCCCAATCAGTTTAAAATAGTTTAAATTCGAAGCAAAGCCTTGTTGGCTCATATTCCATATTGCCTCCCATGCGTCGGTATTTCCGTCTGTGGCTTCAATTTCATACAAATTGAAGTTTTCGCCAATATCAACTTTTATTACATCGTAATCTTCTTTCTTGCCTCCGAAATACGACTCGGCAAAATTTGCTTCCGCCCTTTCCTGGGATTGAAACACACCCCAGTATAAACCGTTCAGGTACAGATGATAGTAGCGGCTTCTCGAATATGGCTGGTGCATGTCGCGCTGGCTCTCGCGCGAAAAAACATCCCTGTTCATGGTATTGTGAATTGACTGACCGCCTCCGTTGGCCCATGAATAATTCTGGCTGGTACGCAAATCAATTTTATCAAATTCTGAGACTCCTTCATCTCCAAACAGCGGGAAATTCAGTTTTCCGGGGCCATATTCCGACCTGAAAAACACACGGAAAGCATGTTTCGGGTAATCATCGTGCCTGCTCCAGCCACCCCTGATCCTGATTCCGGCATCAACGTTAAAGCCGGGATTGCCATCGGGATTTATCAATTCGATATTGGCTGGCCGTTCCCATTCCCTCCCGTGATATTCAGCATTTACATAAATTCCCTGTTGCGAACCAAAAAGATTATCGGGATCGGTGGTTACAGAAATTGTTGGAATATCGAGCAATGAGCTTTCCATCAGGTTTTTGTAACGTGTGTCGTTGTAAACTTTTGAATCCATAGGCAGGTCGATTATCTGGCCATTTACATTATTTGTCGGCCAGCTTCCACCGGGATGCGGCTGTGTTTTTACGGCGCTGACAAAAATGTACGACCGGGTTATTGGCTTGCTCGGGTCAAAACCTGATTTAAATTTTGAAGCTCTTAATACCACGCCTCCGGTTGTGCCTCTTCCTCCGGCAATACTGTTCGGGTTAATGGCCACATTTACGGGTGAAGTTGCTGTAATTGCGGTGAAAGAATACCTGGGATCGCTTCCATCCAAAGTATATTTTACGGTTTCGCCGGTTACCGAACTGCTTATTTTTGCAGTAAACGGACTGTTGTAAAACCCGCTTGGAGAATCGCATGTAACCGGTTCGGTTTCGGGTAATTTTTTTATTCCCTCTATTTTTGCATTTAAAAAAAAGTCGCTGCTGTTTTTTGATATGTTAAATCCTTGTATGGCAATTATGTTCGATCCGTTAATCAAGCTAAGATCTTTTTTATCAATAATTAAACCTGACCATTCACCATATTCATTAGGATTTATTGCGCCTGAATTATATGCGTAATTATCAGGTACATTCATTTTCCAGATTTCTTTGCCATTAATCCAAATAACGAAACCATCATCGTAGTCAATGGTTATTTTAAGTTGGTCAATTTCGTTTGTGTTGTTAATGTCAAATTTTTTCCGGACATAAAATGTTGTGTAATTGTTTATCATATCCGAAAGTAGTGTTCCTCCGCTGCCATCGCCATACCTGAATGGAGCATTTCCTTTTGGCCAGTTTGAATCGTTGAATTCTGCGGTTCTCCAAAGTGTATTTGGTTGCGAAGGTTCAGAAACGCCTTTAAAATATGACCATTGCGAATTCCAGTCGATTAATACCTGTGTTTGCGCCGAAACATGCAGATTACATAACAAAGTAAAAAAAGCGATTGTATTAATGATAGTTTTGCTCATTGCAGCGTATTTGTAATTCCTGAAACCTTTCTTCATTTGACTGTTAACAAAAATAGAAACAATTTTAAGGATTCAACTTAATTATAGAGATTCATAAATAGGTCTGCTTTGCAACTTATTTTTTCACAATTACTTTTCTGCTTAAAACCAGGCGATTCAGGTTGTCAGGAATTTTGTAAACCAAATTAACATTAACCCTCTGAACTATCACGAATCTGAATAAAATTCATTCAATTTTTTGTCAAGCGAGATAGAATTCTTAGATTTCGACCCTAATTATCAGGCTTGTGAAATGAATAAACCAAAAGTTGTAAAAAAGAATAAAGCGCCAAATCAAAATCTTGTATTTAAGTTGATTACAGTGGTTATTCCCATTCTTATTCTTTTGGCATTCGAAATTATTCTCAGAATTACAGGTTATGGCAGCAATCTGAATTTATTTGTAAAAAATCCGGCTGAAGGGTATGAAAAATACATGATTGTTAATCCTGAAATTGGTAAAAAATATTTTCAGAAGTTTGAATACACCGCTCCTGCAAACGATATTTTTTTAGCAGAAAAACCCGGGAATACATTCCGGGTTTTTGTGATGGGAAGTTCAACAGTTTTTGGTTTCCCGTACGAGCGCAATCTAATGTTTTCCCGTATTCTGCACAAGCAACTGGAAGATGCTTATCCGGAGAAAGAAATTGAAGTTGTAAATACTGCGATTACCGCCATTAATAGTTTTACCCTGCTTGATTTTACCAGCCAGATTTTGAAATACAAACCCGATGCAATTCTGATTTATGCCGGTCATAACGAGTTTTACGGGGCTTTTGGAATCGGCTCAAACGAAACCATGAGCAGAAACCGCGGTTTGACCAGTTTGCACATAAAACTGATGGATTTGAAGATTTACCAGTTGGTTCGAAATATCATTGCCGGAGTTTCACAGAAAATAGCAAGTGGCAATAAAGAAGAGGTACACGGAACGCTGATGAAACGAATGGTGGGCAATAAAGATATTTTGCTCGGCAGTGAAGAGTACAACATTGCCATGAAAAGATATAAGCAGAATATGGGCGAAATCCTGAAAAAAGCAGGCAAAAGGAAAGTGCCTGTGTTTTTTAGCGAACTTGTATGTAATATAAACGGAATGGAACCTTTTAATTCAATAGCAGACGGTAATCTTGAAGCTGCTATCGATGTTTATAAAAAAGCTCAAGCAGCCGAAAAAAATGGAGAATATGAGACAGCTTTTAATTTATATTACAAGGCAAAAGATTTGGATTGCATCCGTTTTAGGGCAAGCGAAGATGTGAACAGAATTGTAAACGAGCTGGTTGAAGAGTACAAAGTTTACCGGGTTCCAATGTTGTATATTTTTCAGAATAATTCGCCAAATAAACTGATTGGCAATAATTTAATGACGGAACACGTACATCCGAATATCGATGGAAATTTTTTAATGGCACAGGCATTTTTTACTGAAATTGTTAAATCGGGCGTGGCTGGCACACAAAACGCAAGTTCCGTTATTCCGCTTCAGTATTACAAAAGAAACTGGGGTTACACTGCTCTTGATTCGTTATTGGCGCATCACAGGATTCAACTTTTAAAGGGATTCTGGCCTTTTGTTACCGACATAAATAAGGAATATAATTACAAAAATATTTACCGTCCGAAATCCTTACCCGATTCACTGGCATTCACCGTGATGAAAAATTCCGATTTATCGCTGGATGAAGTGCGGCTTGATTTGGCACGGAAATATGAAAAGTCAGGGCAAATTGAAAAAGCATACAAAGAGTATGAAGCGCTCCTCAGAACAAATCCATATCTCGCGATAAATTACCGCGACGCGGCCAATTGTTTGCTGCAACTGTCGGATTTGCCGCTTGCACTGAAATATTTTCAAAAATCGCTTGAATACGAAGACTCTTTTTTTGCCAGGTTCAGAATCGGGGAAATCTGTTTACTAATGGGCGATTACAATGGCGCAGCGCTAAGTTTCGAAAGATCATTTCCACTTGCCCCCGATGATAAAAAAGTGAATGTGCTTGCCAAATCTTATGTCGCTTTGGTTTATGCCAACAAAAAGGAGCAGGCAAAAGCTGTTGCGGCAGAACTCGAAAGGGTAAAAGCAAAACAGTATTTAAGAGTTCCTCCAAAAACCTATGCATTTCTCCAATATATTCCTTTTCAAACCAGGGATCAGGTAGATATGGCCAAACAGTTTATTGCTGAAAACAAAACAGATGAGGCTTTGGCGTTGCTCGAAACTTCGTTGCAAATTTACGATTCGCATGTTGCCAACCGGATGGTTGGTGAAATTTACCTCGATAAGCAAAACATAGAAAAGGCATATTTTCATTTCAACAAGGTTTATAGTCAGTTTAAATTCGACCCGCAGTTTTTGTACAGTTTTGCTCTGATTTACCTGGCACAAAACGACAAAACAAACGCCCGGAAATGTGCTGAGGAAATTAAAACCCTTAATCCTGAATATGAAAATTTGCAACAGTTAAATACGTTACTATCGTCAACCAATTAATCAATCTGCATTGAAAATTTTAGGAATCTCGGCATTTTATCACGATTCGGCAGCAGCACTGGTTGTTGACGGAAAAATTGTTGCCGCCGCGCAGGAAGAGCGTTTTACGCGTGTGAAGCATGATTCGTCGTTCCCTGTAAATGCAATAAAATTTTGTCTTTATACTGAAGCTTTGGAAATATCGGATTTGGATGCCATTGTTTTTTATGACAAACCCCTTTTGAAATTCGAGCGGTTGCTGGAAACCTATTATGGATTTGCGCCAAAAGGGGTAGCTTCGTTTGTTACTGCAATTCCGGTTTGGATAAAAGAGAAGTTGTTCCTGAAAAGAATCATACACGAAGAACTTGGTAAAATTGATGGTTATCAAAAACAGAAAGTAAAACTTCTTTTTCCAGAACATCATTTGTCGCATGCGGCCAGCGCTTTTTATCCATCGCCTTTCGAAGAAGCCGCCATTTTAACCATCGACGGGGTGGGCGAGTGGGCCACTGCTTCAATCTGTTACGGAAAAGGAAACGCAATAACCAATATCAAAGAATTGCATTTTCCGCATTCGGTTGGATTGCTGTATTCGGCATTTACCTATTATCTGGGATTTCGGGTTAACTCGGGCGAATATAAACTGATGGGTTTGGCGCCTTACGGAATTGCTGAAAGTACTGAAGTGAAAAAGTTTATTCAAATCATTAAAGACAAACTTGTTGATGTAAAAGAAGATGGCTCGGTGTGGTTGAACCAGCAATATTTTAATTACTCCTCCGGGTTGCGGATGGTAAAAGATAAGAAGTGGGAAAAACTTTTTGGTTTTAAACGGCGTGATTTTGAAGGTAAAATTGAACAACACCATGCAAACCTGGCGCTATCCATTCAGCAGGTTACCGAAGAAATTCTATTAAAAATGGCTGTCGAAGCCAAACGAATCACCGGTTCGAAAAATCTTTGTCTGGCGGGTGGCGTAGCTTTAAATTGTGTGGGTAACGGTAAATTGCTGAAAGCTAATTTATTCGATGAGATTTACATTCAACCTGCCGCCGGTGATGCGGGGGGCGCTGTTGGAGCAGCGCTTGCTGCATATTACCTGGGATATAAAAACACACGTGAAATTACTCACCCCGATGCGATGAGTGGATCGTTTCTGGGGCCTGAATTTACATCGGCAGAGATTGAACACACGGCAAAAAGATACAAGGCGAAATACGAAGAAATTGATGATTTTAGCAAATTATCGGCCAGGGTGGCTCAAATCATTGCAGGCGGAAATGTAGTTGGCTGGTTTCAGGGGCGCATGGAATTTGGCCCGCGGGCGCTGGGTAACCGCAGTATTCTGGGTGATGCAAGAAACAGTGAAATGCAGCTCAAGTTAAACCTGAAAATAAAGTATCGCGAAAGCTTCAGGCCGTTTGCCCCTTCGGTTTTAGCTGAAGATTGTCAGGAGTATTTTGAACTTGAACAACCTTCTCCTTATATGTTGCTTGTAGCCAATGTTCAGCAAAAACACCTGAATCAATTGCCTGAAAACTATTTTGATTTGCCCTTAATGGAACGTTTGTATTTTGAACGTTCCGATATTCCTTCGGTAACGCATATCGATTATTCTGCGCGGATTCAAACGGTTCATCAGGAAACTAATCCGGGGTATTGGGAATTAATCAGTCAGTTTAAAAAACTCACAGGCTACGGAGTAATCGTAAATACAAGTTTTAATGTGCGGGGCGAACCAATTGTTTGCACTCCCGAAGATGCGTACAAATGTTTTATGCGTACCGAAATGGATTATCTGGTCATTGGCGATTTTCTTTTCGATAAAAAGGAACAACCGGTTTGGAAAAGTGATGACAGGTGGAAAGATGAGTTTAAATTGGATTAATTACGTATATCAATTTTGACCCTTATTATTGTTTAATATTCAGTTATTAATTGATGAAAAGTTAAAATTTGTCGGGAATTTGCGAGGGAAAAGTTGAAAAATAAAAAACGCAATAACTTGTATTTCAAATTATTGCGTTTAATTATTTTTGTTTTCAGTGCCCAGAACAAGACTCGAACTTGCACACCCTTGCGAGCACCAGCCCCTCAAGCTGGCGTGTCTACCAATTTCACCATCTGGGCAATTTATATTTCAAAAAACGTGTGTGCAAAACTATAAAATTTATTTAATCCCAAACCTTTTTTGAATTCAAAAATTCTTTCTAACGCTTGTATTCTTCTTCCAGCTTTACTTTTGTTATTTTTTCATCTTTCACGGTAAAATAGTAACGTTCGGTCTTTTCAACCATTGGCGAAATCATGGGGTCGAGCGTCAGCTTGGCCTGGCTTATTTCGGTGCTTTTTAATTCGTTAACTATTTCATAAACATAAACTTTTTCATCTCCATAATCCAAAACCGTTTTTGGCTTTCCGAATTTTTCCGCCAAAACCGATTGTGATTTTCCGAGATATGCTTTTTGAAGCGATCGTTGTCCGCTGCATGAACCCAGTGCCGCAAGTAAAATGAATATTAAAATACGATACATTCAATTTTTAATTTGTTCAAAGAAATAATAAAATTACAACCCGACCTCAAAATTAAAGCAATTTAACTTTTCCGTTGTTGAAAACTAACATGCTGTTACTTAAAACTTGAAATTTTACTCCCCCGATTATTTTTTATCTTTGCCCCGTGTTTTAAAACATATTTCACTAAAAATTGCTGCAAAATGATTCAGTTTTTCAGAACTCAAAACAAAAGTATCATTGCCGTTCAGGTAATAAATCCATTGAATCAGGAAAATATTGACAAATTAAACTGGCTGTTTTCAGGGTCAGAATATATTTCCAAACCCACATTGGATGGCTGGTTTATCGGGCCGCGCAAGGAAATGATAACACCCTGGAGTACAAATGCTGTAGAAATTACCCAAAACATGGGTATTGAAGGCGTTTTGCGGATGGAAGAGTTTTTTCAGGTTGAAAATGAAAATGCGCATTACGACCACATGTTACAGAGGTTATATCAAAATTTAACACAAAATATATTTACCATCAACAAACAGCCCGACCCAATTTTAAATATTGAAGATATTTCAGCTTACAACACTCAGGAAGGACTGGCGTTAAGTGATGATGAAATTGAATACCTGAACCGGGTTTCACAGGAAATGGGCAGACCGTTGACCGATGGAGAAGTTTACGGTTTTGCACAGGTGAATTCTGAACATTGTCGCCATAAAATCTTTAACGGTAAATTTATCATCGATGGAAAGGAGATGGAATCATCGCTTTTCCAGATGATTAAAAAAACATCGAAAATAAATCCAAATAAAATAATTTCGGCATACCGCGATAACTGTTCGTTTGTTCAGGGCCCGGTGGTTGAGCAATTTGCCCCGAAAACTCAGGATAAACCCGATTTTTTCGAAATAAAGGATATTGAAACTGTTCTATCATTAAAGGCCGAAACCCATAATTTCCCCACAACTGTAGAACCTTTTAACGGCGCTGCAACCGGAACTGGCGGTGAAATCCGCGACAGAATTGCCGGCGGAAAAGGAAGTTTGCCCATTGCCGGAACTGCTGTTTACATGACGTCGTACCCACGTACGGAAGCCGAACGAAGCTGGGAGCAGGCAACCGAAGAACGCGACTGGCTTTATCAAACGCCCGAAGAGATTTTGATAAAAGCATCAAACGGGGCTAGCGATTTTGGAAATAAATTTGGACAACCTTTAATTACCGGTTCTGTTTTAACTTTCGAGCATTTCGAAAACTTTAAAAAATATGGTTACGATAAAGTAATCATGCTGGCTGGCGGAATCGGTTTTGGAAATAAAAAAGACAGTTTGAAAGAGACACCGGAGAAAGGCGATCGGGTAATTTTGTTGGGTGGCGACAATTACCGTATAGGCATGGGCGGCGGTGCAGTTTCGTCGGTGGCTACTGGCGAATTTGAAAATCATATCGAACTGAATGCCGTTCAGCGTGCCAATCCCGAAATGCAAAAGAGGGTTTATAATGCAATTCGTGCTTTAAGTGAAGCTGATGAAAATCCAATCATTTCAATACACGATCACGGCGCAGGAGGCCATTTGAATTGTCTTTCTGAACTGGTTGAATCGACTGGCGGTAAAATTGATACAACAAAACTCCCGGTTGGTGACCCCACACTTTCGCAAAAAGAAATCATTGGAAACGAGTCGCAGGAAAGAATGGGTTTGGTAATGAAACAGGAACATGTTGAATTACTGACGAAAATTGCAGAACGCGAACGGGCACCCATTTACAACATTGGCGAAGCTACCGGCGATATGCAGTTTACTTTCGAAAACTCAAAAACCGGCGAAAAGGCAATCGACTGGCAACTGGGTTACATGTTTGGGAATCCGCCAAAAACAGTTTTGGAAGATACAACCGTTATTCCCGATTTTGATGAACTGGAATACGATGTTGAAAATATTCAGACTTTGGTTGAAAACGTTCTTCAACTTGAGTCGGTTGCCTGCAAAGACTGGCTGACCAACAAAGTTGACCGTTCGGTAACAGGCCGGATTGCCAAACAGCAGGGCGCCGGTAAATTGCATCTTCCACTGAATAATGTTGGTGTAATTACACTAGATTATCATGGAAAAGCAGGATTGGCGACATCTATTGGTCACGCGCCGGTAGCGGGTTTGGTCGATGCAGCAAAAGGATCTGTTTTGTCGATTGCCGAATCACTCACCAACATTATATGGGCGCCGTTAACCGACAATTTGAAAAGTGTTTCACTGAGCGCCAACTGGATGTGGCCGGCAAAAAATCCAGGCGAAAACGCACGCATTTACGAGGCGGTTAAGGCAGCCAGCGATTTTGCTTGTGCACTGGGAATCAATATTCCGACCGGAAAAGATTCCATGTCGATGACACAGAAATACAAAGACGATGTGGTTTATGCTCCGGGTACGGTTATTATTTCGGCATCGGGCGAAGTTTCGGATTGCAGAAAAGTGGTTGAACCGGTTTTGATAAACGATGAAAGCAAAGAGATTCTTTTTATCGATTTTTCTTTTACTGAACGTGCTTTGGGAGGAAGCGCTTTTGCTCAATCAATCAATAAATTAGGGAAAACTGCTCCCGGAGTTGCAAGTGCAGAAAAATTCGTCAACACTTTTAATGTCGTTCAAAAATTAATTGAACAAGGTTTGATTCTGGCTGGTCACGACATTGCTTCCGGCGGTTTAATAACCACTTTACTTGAAATGTGTTTTAGCAGTAATCAAGGTGGAATGAAAGTGGATTTGACCGGAATCGGCGAACAGGATTTGGTAAAGGTACTTTTCAGCGAAAATCCGGGGATAATTATTCAGTGTTCTGATAATGATGAGGTTAAATTACAATTAAAAAATGCAGGAGTTGATTTCGTTTCAATCGGATTTCCGGTTCCTTATCGCAAAGTCAGGGTAATAAATTTTGGTACAGAAACCGATTTTGATATTGATTCGCTGCGCGATTTGTGGTTTAAAACATCCTATTTACTTGAACGCAAACAAACAAAACCTGAACTCGCACTTGAGCGTTTCAAAAATTACAAACGGTTTGAACTTCAATACGATTTCAAAGATTTTACAGGGAAAGCGGCTGATTTGGGAATTGACCTCAACCGCCGTAAACCGACCGGGATTAAAGCAGCAATCATCCGCGAAAAGGGCGTAAACGGCGACCGTGAAATGGCTTACATGATGCACCTGGCGGGGATGGATGTAAAAGATGTTCACATGACCGATTTGATTGCCGGCCGGGAAACGCTGGAAGATTTGAATATGATTGTTTTTGTGGGTGGATTTTCCAATTCCGATGTGCTTGGTTCAGCAAAAGGTTGGGCAGGCGCTTTCAAATACAACGAAAAAGCAAGAATTGCGCTGGAAAAATTTTACCGTCGCGACGATACCCTGAGTCTGGGTGTTTGCAACGGTTGCCAGGTAATGGTCGAACTTAGCCTGGTTTATCCCGAGCACAGCATTCAACCAAAAATGTTGCACAATGAATCAGGCAAATTCGAATCAGCTTTTTTAAATGTCGATATTCTTGAAAATAATTCGGTGATGTTGGGAAATATGGCCGGCATGAAACTGGGAATCTGGGTTGCACATGGCGAAGGCAAATTCTATCTACCTTTTAACGAGCATCAATATATTATTCCAATGAAATACAGTTACGATGAATATCCTGCAAATCCAAACGGTTCGCATTATTCAGCAGCCTCACTTTGTTCTGAAGATGGCCGTCATCTCGTAATGATGCCTCATTTGGAAAGGGGTTTCAAGCCGTGGCATTGGGCGTATTACCCGGCGGAACGAAAAATGGATGAAGTAGCGCCGTGGATTCAGTCTTTTGTAAATGCACGAAACTGGATTGCTGAGAAAATAAAATAACAGCCGAATAAAAAATATTGAACCGTATTCATTCATGAGTGCGGTTTTTTTTGTCCTTAAAAATCAGAATTTAACGATTAAACCCGTAACTTTAAACTAAAAATAAGACAGTTTACCTAAATCCAATGGTGGTTGTTTTATATATCGTTTACATTCGGCTAAAAGAAAAATCGACTATGAACCGGCAAATTACAGTTATTAACGGAAATCCTGAATCGGGGGAAAACAAACTGAATCTGTTTTTATCCGAAATCGTGCAACAGTTGAAAAATGAAAATGTAAAGGTTGCGTACCATGAACTATCAACTAAAAATATAAGACAATGTATTGGTTGTTGGGATTGTTGGTGGAAAACTCCCGGATTGTGCAGGTTTACAGACGACGCAGCAGAAATTTTGAAAGATATGATAAATTCTGGTCTGGTTATTTTTGCTTCTCCTTTGATAATGGGAATGTATTCAGCATTGCTCAAAAAATTTCACGACAGGGCTATTCCTTTGGTTCATCCTTACATCGAAATAGTTGATAATGAATGTCATCACAGGAAAAGATATCCTGTTTATCCGAAGATGGGAGTTTTGATTGATGAAAAAGATGCCAATTCTGAAGAGATTGATAATACGAAATTCATTTTTAGCAGAATTGCGATTAATTTACATTCTGAGGTGAAGTTTTTTTATTCCATTCAACAAAAAAATCCAAAAGATATAAGTTATGAAATTAGCCATATTTAACGGTTCGCCCAGGGGAAATAATTCAAATACACAACTGTTACTGGGGTATTTTCAAAAAGGATTTGAAAGTTTTGGAGGAGAAATTACAACGTCGGATCTGCTTATTGTGGAGAAGGATATTGAGAAACAAATTCAGCATTTTAAGACGGCGGAAAATATTTTGCTGGCTTTTCCATTGTACGTTGATTCGGTTCCGGGAATGGTTAAAAGTTTTATTGAAAAAATTGGAAATTTTGATGGAACAGGCAGGAATATTTTTTTCCTGGTACATTCCGGATTCCCCGAAGGAATTCAATCTGAAGGAGTGATAAGATACCTTGAATTGCTTGTGAAACGCTGGAACATGACATATATGGGTGCAATTTTAAAACCGGGAAGTGAAGGAATCCGGATGCGTCCAAATTCGCGAAATAAGAAGCTTTTTATGAAATTTGAGTTGCTGGGGAGTGAATTGGCGAAAACCGGAGTGCTGGATAAAAAAATAATCAATAAAATGAAAAAGCCTTATCGTTTACCCGGATTTGTACTAATAATTTTAAAACTGTTGAATAAGGCCGGTAAAATGAATAGCTACTGGGATACAAAACTGAAAGAAAATAATGCTTTTGAGCGCCGGTTTGATGCTCCGTATTTGTAAATTACACTCACTGATCGACAATCATTTTTTGAGCCAGTTTGGTTGCAAGTTCTTTTCCTTTAAGCAATTCGACTATTTTCAGTGCAAAATCAATTGCAACCCCGGCGCCTTTTGCCGTAATTATATTTTCCGAAACTTCAACATTCTCTGACGTAACAATAGCACCGTGTAACTGATTTTCAAATCCGGGGTAGCAGGTTGCTTTAATATGTTTTAAGATTCCAAGGTTGCCAAAAACCAGCGGCGCTGCACAAATTGCACCCAGTAGTTTTTTGTTGTCATGAAAATCTAAAATCTGTTCCCTGAGTCCGGCATGGTTGTTCAGATTTGTTGATCCCGGCATTCCGCCCGGCAATATAATCATGTCAATTAAATCATAATTTATATCACTGAAAAGTTGATCGGCAACTATTTTAATTTCATGTGAACCAGTTACGAGCAGATTTTCTGTAACCGATACAACGATAACATCCAAATCGGCCCGGCGCAAAACATCAATTATACTGATGGCTTCAATTTCTTCAAAACCTTCGGCCAAATGAACAGCAATCTTTTTCATATTATCATTCAATGTATGTTAAAAAAAAAGGATTCTCAATTGAGAATCCTTTCAATATTATAATTCGAAATTATTAATTATTTGCGTAATCTTTTAATGATTTTTCCAGTTTTTTCCGGGTGAAGAAAATACGGCTTTTTACTGTTCCAAGGGGTAATTCCAATTCTTCAGCTATTTCCTTGTATTTGTACCCATCCAAAAACATAGTGAAAGGTACTTTATATTCGTCTTCAAGCGCATCAATTGTTTTGTTAATTTCTTTTGAACTGTAAGAAGAATCTGGTCCCGGATCTACTTTGTCAGATGAAAACAAAAGATGAAAATCGTTATTTGATCCATCAAAAGTATTTTTTGTTTTCACATTTCTGCGGTAATCATTGATGAACGTATTTTTCATGATTGTGTAAATCCAAGCTTTAAAATTTGTGTTTTGAGCAAACTTGTCGCGGTAGGTTAGCGCTTTCAAAAATGTTTCCTGTAATAAATCATCAGCTCTTTCTGAATCAGAAGTTAAACTAAGAGCATAATAGTGCAATTTGCTGCTTAATCCGAGTAATGCGTTGTTAAATTGTACCTGAGTCATGGTGTTTATTTTTAAATTGTTTAATATTATTTTTAATTTGTCTAAACAAAGATAAGCTGCAATTACCTCAAATAAAATACTTTTTGAGTTTTTCTTTGTTGATTTTTTCTATACGTTATAAAGAATCTTTATAGTGGTTTGAACATTTTTAATATTTGGTTGTTAGCCCCTTGGCTAAACAATTCTGTTTTAGTAAATTGTGAAAATATTAAACAAAACAGTATTTCATCAATCTCAATTCTAATTGTATCTTTGCCACTCGAATTTTTAAAATGGGAAAAGTTAGTTTTAGAAAAAGCGCTCAAAAAGTTTTAATTTTCAGTAAATGGAGGAGGAAAAGTTATTCTGTTTTCCAAACCCTGAACAGAATAATTGTAATTTCTGTTTTGGTAACCTCTTATTTATTATCTGTTCCGGCGGTTACCTTTGCCATCGAAAAAGATACAACTGAAGTTAAAAAGGAATTCAGCCTCGATGAGATTGAGGTAAGCGCACAAAGATCACCTGCTTTGTATTCTCAGGTGGCGCGGATTGTTTCCGTGATCGAGAGAAAGGAAATTGAGTCGTCACCGGCTCAAAGTGTTCAGGATTTGCTCGAATACGTTGCGGGTGTTGACATCAGGCAGCGGGGAGCCGAGGGAGTGCAGGCCGACGTTAACATCAGAGGCGGTACTTTCGACCAAATATTAATTCTTTTAAACGGCATCAATATCACCGACCCACAAACCGGCCATCACAACTTAAATATTCCGGTAAGTTTAAACCAAATTGAACGGATCGAAATTCTTCAAGGCTCCGCTGCCCGGGTTTACGGGCCAAATGCTTTTGCAGGGGCAATAAATATTATTACACGTCAAAGTGATTCAAATTCGGTTAACCTACAATTAAGTGCAGGTAGTTTTAAATATTTCAATTTTGATTTATCGGGTTCATTTAACACCGGGAAATTGCAAAACTCACTCTCCGTCAATAAAAAACTTTCTGATGGTTATATTGATAACACCGATTTCGATATTTTCAATATTTTCTATTCAAACCGGCTTGATATCCAAAAAGGGAAAATGAGTTTTCAGGTTGGTTATGAAGAAAAAGCTTTTGGAGCAAACAGCTTTTATACTCCTGTATATCCAAATCAATTTGAAGAAACAAAATCGCTGATTTCTTCTGTAAAGTGGGAGTCAAATTCCAAATATCATTTCACACCCGTCATTTACTGGCGCCGGCATCAGGATAAATTTGAACTTTTCCGCGATAATCCGCCATCATGGTACACTACTCACAATTATCATTTAACAAATACATTTGGGGGAAATTTGAATTCCTGGATTCAGTCGAATTTAGGGAAATCGGCATTTGGAATTGAATTTCGTTCAGAAAATATTTTGAGCAACGTATTGGGCGAACTCATGGATTCACCCGAAAAGGTACCTGGCGAAAATGCTGAATTTACAAAATCAAAAACGCGTAATATAATTTCAGGATTTCTGGAGCATGTTTATTATGCTGACAAATGGACTTTAAGTGCCGGATTATTAGGTAATTATTTTACAGAAAGTAATCTGGGTGTTAATTTTTTTCCGGGAATTGATGTAAGTTATGAAATCACTTCAGCATTAAAAATATATTCTTCATTTAATACCTCGCTCCGGATGCCAACATTTACAGATTTATATTACCAGGGTCCAACCAATATTGGAAATCCTGATTTAAATCCTGAAAGGTCTGCCAGTTTGGAAGGAGGTTTTAAATTGAACTCGCAATTTATTCAAGGATATTGGATTGGTTTTTACCGAAAAGGAAAAGATATTATTGACTGGGTAAAGATGACTGAAACTGACAAATGGCAGCCCCAAAATCTTACCGAATTAAACAGTTTTGGAAGCGAAATTCAAATACAGTTCGATTTAAAGAAGCGTTTTGGGCATCATCTCCCCAATCATATTTCGTTTAATTATTTATATAATAATATCAAAAAAGAAGAAGCTGATTTTATATCATATTATGTTCTTGACCATTTAAAACATAAGTTTGTCAGTTCGGTAAATCATACAATTTTCCGGAATTTCGATGTTAGCTTCAACGTTTTGTTTCAGGACAGGGACGGAACTTACACCCGGTTTGAAAATGGAACCAGGGGAGACGAAACCGATTACGAGCCTTTCTGGATTTTTGATGTGAAAGCTAATTATAATCGGAAGAATCTGAATATTTTTATTTCAGTCAATAATATATTTGATGTTTTGTATTACGATATAGGAAACGTAAGTCAACCCGGAAGATGGACCAAAGTTGGAATGTCGTATCATTTGGATTTTGATTGAATTTTTCATGGAAATCACAAAAATTGTATATTCGCCAAAAATTTGAAAACATGTTAAAAGGGATATTGTCAGTTTCAGGTCAGTCGGGGCTTTTTAAGCTTGTGGCAGAATCAAAGAATAATATTATAGTCGAGTCGCTGGAAACACTTAAAAGAATGCCGGTGCATTCTACTTCAAAGGTGTCAGCACTTGAAGACATTGCAATTTATACAGAGAATGGCGATGTGCCATTAAAAGATGTTTTTAAGGCTATTTCGGAAAAGGAAAATGGAGGGCCTGCAATATCACCAAAATCACGAGATAATGAACTAAAAGCCTATTTTGAAAAAGTAGTTCCGGAATATGACAAGGATCGTGTTTATATTTCAGATATAAAAAAGGTTTTTCTATGGTATAATGCGCTGCAGCAGAAAGATTTACTTGATTTTTCTGAAACAGAGGACGAAAATAAGAAATCTGAAAATGAAAAACCTGAAATAAAAGAGCAATAAATTAAGGTTAAAAAAGTTTGAGGTTGTTGTTTTTTGAGTTTTCAATAATTTCATTTTTCTTTAATAAAATCTCAAATAGTTTGACAGTGGCCAAAGCATCGCCTGAAGCCCTATGTCGGCCGTTGATTTCAATTCCAAGATCTGAACAAAGTTTTCCGAGCGAATAAGAATTGTGCCCCGGTAAAAGTTTTTTTGCCAGTTGAACTGTGCATAAAGTTTTTCGGTTAAAATTATAACCTAACCGGTTAAACTCCTCTTTAATAAAAGCGTAATCAAATTTTACATTATGTGCAACAAACACTCTGCCCGAGGTTAAATCAATAATATCTTTTGCCACTTCGTAGAATTTTGGCGCATTTTTAACCATTTCGTTATCAATTCCTGTTAGTTTTGTAATGTAATAAGGAATGTCAATTCCCGGATTTATTAACGTTGAGTATATTTTTGTAACTTTTTTTCCGTTATGCTGATAAACGGCTAATTCAGTAATATAACAGTACTTACTGTTGTTTCCGGTTGTTTCTATATCAATAATTACGAACAATTTTTTAGTTAAATGTGTTTTAATGGATATAAATGTATAAATTTGTTAAAAAATAAATTAACAAAATAAGCTTTTTGGAAGAAATGGTTTTGTCAAAATGTATTTAATTAATATATTGCCTCTTAAAATAAAAACAAAAATAAAACTTTAAATTATGAAAAAGATTACGATCTTATTTTTATCGCTTTTAATGGTTTTGGGAACCGCAATCGCCCAAAATGCAGATAGCAAATGGGCTATTGGATTAGGTCCTGGTGTTCACTACAATCTTAATAAAGGAGAGATAGGAGGTTTTGATCATGAGTTCTATCTCAGTCGTTATTTAAGTCCATCTTTTGATTTAAGATTAAATTCGACCGGAGGTTATGAGAGTGGTGGCATTGATTATCAAAGTGTTTACCTGAATTTAAGGTACAAACTTTTCAATGGTTATATTTTTAATGAAACAGCAGCCGTTCAGCCTTACCTTTTTGGTGGTGGTGGTATGATGTGGAATAACCAGGGAGATGGTTTTGCATGGAATGCAGGATTAGGATTTAAATTTCCTGTAAGTGCAAATACTTCTTTATTTATTGAGACTGGATATACCAATGGTGTTGAAGGAACTAGGGCAGCATCAGTACCTAACTATAGTCAGGTAACTACAACTGATGATCTGATGAAACTCACCGGTATTGTTGAATTTGCATTTGGTAAAGCAAAAGATTCAGATGGTGATGGCGTTCCAGACAAAAAGGACAAATGTCCAAACACACCTCCCGGAGTAGCAGTTGATAAGGACGGTTGTCCGCTCGACCGTGATGGTGATGGCGTTCCGGATTACAAAGATGATTGTCCTGATGAACCAGGTTTGCCTCAATTCAATGGATGTCCTGATACTGATGGTGACGGCATTCCGGATAAAGATGATGAATGCCCAACAGTTCCGGGTTTAGCTAAATTCAAAGGTTGTCCTGATACAGATGAAGACGGCGTTCCGGATCATAAAGACAAATGTCCGAATACACCAAAAGGTTGTCCGGTAGATGCTGATGGTTGTCCATTGGATTCAGATGGTGATGGCGTTATAGATTGTGAAGACAAATGTCCGAACGAACCAGGTCCTGCAAGTAATAACGGTTGCCCGGAATGGACTGAATTAGTTGTACCGACAATTTACTTCGATTTGAACAAATCTGCTTTGAAACCGGAAGGTAAAGCCGAACTTGATAAATTAGTTCAAACCTTAATAGCAAGTAAGGAATTCAATATTGTAATTGGTGGACACGCATGTGACCTTGGAACAGATGCATACAATATGAAACTGTCGGAAAGACGCGCTCAGGAAGTTGTTAAATATCTGCTTTCAAAAGGTGTTAACAATGCGTATGTTGGTTCAAACAACTATGGCGAAAGAAAACCTGCAGTTCCAAATACTTCAGAAGATAACAGGAAGAAGAACCGTAGGGTAGAATGGGAAGTTGCAAAAGTTAAGAAAAATTAAAAGCAATTTTTAAAATCAAATATTAAAAAGCTCTGCCACAGGCAGGGCTTTTTTTTTACCCTGTTTCAGTCGGGCTTTAAAATATTAAGTTTGATTAAAAGTAGATTAAAAGTAGATTAAAAGTTCAGTCAGCGGATGTACAATATTAGAATTTTCTTATCTTCGGTTTTTTAATATTCAACAGATGAAACAAGAAAGGAAGTTGGGTAGTATTGTAATTCGGAAAGTTAAAATTGTTAGAAATAGTTTGATTGAATTAAACTATATTTGATGTTATATATTTTATTACGTTAAAATTAATATTAATTACTAAAAAAAATAATTATGAAAAAAATTACACTTTTCATTTTAGTATGCATGTTCGCATATGGTAGCCTAATCGCTCAAAACGCCGATAGCAAGTGGGCTATTGGTTTAGGTGCTGGCGCCTTTGGTAATATCGACCAAAGTTATATAGGTTTAATGCCCGAAATGTACTTAAGTCGATATCTGAGTCCTACATTTGATTTAATGTTAAAAAATGAAACTGGTATTAGAAATGGTGGAATTGATATTAATAATGCATTGCTAAACCTAAGATTAAAACTAGCTAATGGAAAGATTATGGATGAAAAATCAGCTTTTCAACCTTATCTTTTTGGTGGAGTAGGCTATTTATCTGATAATGAAACAAATGGTGTTAATTTTAATGGTGGTGCAGGTGCTAAATTTCCTATTTCGGCCAATACTTCTATTTATGTGGAAGGAGCTTATTTGAGTGGTATTGAATCAGAATTTCACAGTCAGAATGTTAAGGACAATTTTTGGAAAGCAACTGCCGGATTTGAATTTGCATTTGGTAAAGCAAAAGATTCAGATGGTGATGGCGTTCCAGACAAAAAGGACAAATGTCCAAACACACCTCCCGGAGTAGCAGTTGATAAGGACGGTTGTCCGCTCGACCGTGATGGTGATGGCGTTCCGGATTACAAAGATGATTGTCCTGATGAACCAGGTTTGCCTCAATTCAATGGATGTCCTGATACTGATGGTGACGGCATTCCGGATAAAGATGATGAATGCCCAACAGTTCCGGGTTTAGCTAAATTCAAAGGTTGTCCTGATACAGATGAAGACGGCGTTCCGGATCATAAAGACAAATGTCCGAATACACCAAAAGGTTGTCCGGTAGATGCTGATGGTTGTCCATTGGATTCAGATGGTGATGGCGTTATAGATTGTGAAGACAAATGTCCGAACGAACCAGGTCCTGCAAGTAATAACGGTTGCCCGGAATGGACTGAATTAGTTGTACCGACAATTTACTTCGATTTGAACAAATCTGCTTTGAAACCGGAAGGTAAAGCCGAACTTGATAAATTAGTTCAAACCTTAATAGCAAGTAAGGAATTCAATATTGTAATTGGTGGACACGCATGTGACCTTGGAACAGATGCATACAATATGAAACTGTCGGAAAGACGCGCTCAGGAAGTTGTTAAATATCTGCTTTCAAAAGGTGTTAACAATGCGTATGTTGGTTCAAACAACTATGGCGAAAGAAAACCTGCAGTTCCAAATACTTCAGAAGATAACAGGAAGAAGAACCGTAGGGTAGAATGGGAAGTTGCAAAAGTTAAGAAAAATTAAAAGCAATTTTTAAAATCAAATATTAAAAAGCTCTGCCACAGGCAGGGCTTTTTTTTTACCCTGTTTCAGTCGGGCTTTAAAATATTATCTTTGTCGCTCCAAAAAATAATTCAAAATGAAGATAGAAACTTTAATAAATCAAACAACCAAAGCTGCACTAAGCGAACTTTATAATTTTACTGCAGAGGATAGCCAGATTCAAATTCAGAATACAAGAAAAGATCAGCCGGGAGATATTACAGTTGTTGTATTCCCTTTTTTGAAGTTTTCAAAAAAAACACCGGAAGATACTGGTAAGGAGATTGGCCAATTTATAATGCAAAAAGTTAAGGTTATTCAGTCGTTTAATGTTATTAAAGGATTTTTGAATTTAGAAATTGGGAATAATTACTGGATTAATAATTTAATTCAGGCATACAACGCTGATAACTACGGTATTAAAGATACTGATGAGGAATCGGAAACAGTGATGATTGAATATTCTTCGCCCAATACAAATAAACCGCTTCATTTAGGGCATATCAGAAATAATCTGCTGGGGTTTTCAATTTCAGAAATATTAAAAGCAAATGGTAAAAAGGTTATTAAAACAAATATCGTAAACGACAGAGGAATTCATATTTGCAAATCAATGTATGCCTGGCAGAAATGGGGAAATGGCAAAGCTCCGGAAAACTCGGGCATGAAGGGAGATCATTTAGTTGGGGAGTTTTATGTTGAGTTTGATAAACAGTATAAAGCAGAAATAACAGAATTAATTGAACAGGGATTTTCAAAAGAAGATGCTGAAAATAAGGCGCCCACAATCATGGCAGCCCGTGAACTACTGCTAAAATGGGAGGCAAATGACGTTGAAACTGTAACCCTGTGGAAAATGATGAACGAATGGGTTTACAAAGGTTTCGATATAACTTACAAAAAGCTGGGGGTCGACTTTGACAAAATTTATTATGAATCGGAAACCTATCTGGTTGGAAAAGAAGAAGTATTGCGGGGTGTTGAAGAGAATATTTTTTACCGGAAGGAGGATAATTCAGTTTGGGCAGATTTAACCGGAGAAGGACTTGACCAAAAGATTTTATTAAGGAGCGATGGAACTTCGGTTTATATTACCCAGGATATTGGAACTGCAAAAATGCGATATAATGACTTCAGAATTGACAAAATGATTTATGTTGTTGGAAATGAACAAATATACCATTTTCAGATTTTAGCGGTTTTGCTTGATAAACTTGGATTTGTCTGGGGAAAAGATTTATATCATTTCTCTTATGGAATGGTTGAACTTCCTTCGGGCAAAATGAAATCAAGAGAGGGAACTGTGGTTGATGCAGATGATTTAATTGATGAGATGGTTCAGGTTGCCCGCGATATGTCGGCCGAATTGGGAAAATTGGAATCTTTATCGAAAGAAGATGCTGAAAATACTTTCAGAATGATTGCGTTGGGAGCTTTGAAGTATTTTATTTTAAAAGTTGATCCGCGTAAAAATATGATGTTTAATCCGGAAGAATCCATTGACTTTAACGGCAATACCGGGCCTTTTATTCAATATACTTATGCCAGGATAAAGTCGGTTTTAAGAAAAGCCAGGGAAAATAACTTATTAGTAAACAAAAATTTTGATTCGATCTCTTTATCACCAAAAGAAAAGGATTTATTGGTACGAATTACCTTGTTTCCTGCAGCAGTTAAGGATGCAGGAGACAATTACAGCCCGGCAATTATTGCAAATTACTGTTACGAATTGGTAAAAGAATACAATCAGTTTTATCATGAACATTCAATTCTTTCAGAACCTGATGAAAATCAACGAAATTTCCGTTTGATTCTATCCGAAACGGTTGCCGCAATTGTAAAAAGGGGAATGAATCTGTTGGGAATTGAAATGCCTGAAAGAATGTGATAAAATGAAAAAAGGAGACAATTTTGCCTCCTTAGTTTCTTTCTAAGTAATAATTGATTTAATAATTTAGGGAAAAGCGTCCTTCCTAACTATAAGTTCTGGTATTACTCAAAAAGTAACCCATTAAATAAAGAAAGTTCTGCTTTTTATCGTCATTTATAATTAAACTAAATAAGAATGAGGAAATTTGGTAAAAATTCTGTAATTTCTAAGAAAGGTAATTTATTTAGGATTTATTGTTGTCAGGTTATCAAATAGGATTTTAAAAACAAAAATGGGAACTAATCTTTTACGATTAGTTCCCATTCACTTTCTGCAACCGAAGTCGCTTTCAGCGCCAGGCTACTGTTATTACGGCCGGCTTCATTTAATCCTTTCGAATTATTTGTTGCCCATGGCTCTCGGGTTAAGCTTTCTACGGCAAAACCTCTAAGCTGTCCACCCGACCTTCCGGACGTCGTCATGGACGAAGTGCCTGTCAGTATCTTCAGCATTTTCCTTTCGGTGTCCGCTTCCAATAATCAACTCTTTATGGTTTTATCCATTCGGAGTTGTGCAGTTTGGTAATTCAAATCGAAATTTTTATCACTCCTGCCTGACTACTCAATCATAAAAGAACTTCTGGATTTTACTCCCAATAATTGAATGAACTGTAACTTTCCAGTAAGTCTTGTTCAAACTTCGGCTTTTCTGGTGTGCCTTCCCGAAGGTTGGAGAGAAATGTTCCAGTTTCAACTAAGTAACTTTCCTACTTCCACACTTTCAAAGCTGCCTTTTATCGCTCACCTGATGAAACAAAGATACAGAAAACAAAATGTATTTGTCAAGGTTTTTTGGTTGTTTAAATACACAATGTATTAACCGGAGTTATTAACAATTGTTGAAAAGATGAAGCGTATCGATTTGTTCGATTTGTGTAAATAGTTGATAGTCAAAATTTATATTTACTGTATCCAAATCCACTGAAATCGAATTTCACTATTGTTTTCCGGTTGAAATTCAACTTCAATGTTATAAATTCCTTTTTCAGGGAAAAATATCTTTCCAATTCTGTTTGATTTGAAATTATCGATTACCCAATTTTGATTGGGTTCGCCAATGGTTTTGCCTGAGTTTGATACATTATGAATAAGTTCCTTCTTTACAGCTTTAACCTTAATCAACCCATTTTCCGTATTGTGCTGAAAGCTGTACGATATGTCAATCGATTTTTCACTTGATTTATCAACGTAAATCTTCCATTTTAACGTTTTGTTCTCTTTTATGCTTGCGTATTCCGGAACAGTTCCTCCTTTTTCCTTTTTTATAATCGAAAGAGTTTCATCACCCGGAAAAAGATTCTGTGGCGAAAGTGATACACCGCCATCAGAAGTTTTTCCAGCCAATCCTGATTCGTTTTCCGGCTCCCGGTTATATTCAACGGCAATTACCGAAACGTATGGATCGGGTTGCATTTCAGTGAGTTGAATTGTTGTCAAAACATCAGAATGGTCAAATTTCAGCGGTGACTTTTGTTTGTCGGCAAGAAAATAAATTTTTTCTGGTTTTGTTTTGATTCCGGTAAGATACAGTTCTTTACTGAGTGGCCAGTTAAAAACATGAAGATAAACTGTTGTGCCGGTTTCAGTTTTTTTGCATGTAATTTTTCCCCAGTCGTGTTGGTTTTTAGGCAGATCGAAAGCCCGGGCGCCGTAAACTGATTCGCCGCTCACTTCAAGCCATTTACCCATTTCAAGTAACCGTTGTTCAATTTCAAATGGTACATTGCCATTGGCGCGTGGACCGATATTGAGCATCAGATTCCCGTTCAGACTGACGTTATTGATCAGTGCTTTTAAAAGCGAAGTTGTTGATTTCCATTCAGAATCGGTGGCATGAAATCCCCAGGAATGCGCAACTGTTGCCGGAGATTGCCAGGGGAATTCTTCCTTTTTATTTCCAAGGGAATTGTCCCCCAATGTTTTAAAATCAATATCCGGATCTTCTTCAATTGAAAGGCCCAAACGCGAATTAACCAAACAATTGGGTTGTAATTCCCTTATTAATCCTTTCAGTTGAAGCAACTGTTCTTTTGTAACTACCGTTTGCGAATGGTGAATCCACATGTCGAACCAGAATATGGAAATTTCACCATAATTGGTTAACAATTCGCGCATTTGCGGCATTACCTTTTCCTGCCAGTATTTGTCGTATTGTTCGGGTGAAATTCCTGTTAACTCTTTATTATGATCCCAGCCGAATTCATGCTCCCAATCAACCCAGTGAGAATAATACAAACCCAGTTTTAATCCGTGTTTTTTGCACGCATCAGCCAGTTCCTTTACAATATCGCGTTTTGGGTTGGTGTAATCTCCCAAATCGTAATTGCTTACTTTACTGTCCCACAAACCGAACCCATCATGGTGTTTCGCAGTAAGTGTAACATATTTCATTCCCGCTTTTTTTGCCAGAATTACCCATTCTTCCGGGTTGATTTCATCCCAGTCAAAACGATTGAGCAACGTCAGATATTCCTCTTTTTCAATGCGGTTTCTGTAATAAATCCATTCAGCATAATCATTGTCGTTCCTTAGTTTTTCACCTTTCCAGTATCCTTCGGCGCCGCTGTAAATACCCCAATGGATAAACATTCCGAAACGCGCATCGGTAAACCATTTTGCACGTTCATTGGTTTGGGTTTGGCTGAAAACCATCAGGTTTGATAACATCAATAATATAATGAATGAAATTCTTTTCATTGTACTTGTCTCTACGATAATCTTCCTTTAAAATCTTCGTAAGTAAACTTCCTCACGATTTCCAATTGATCATTTTCTCTCCAAATTGCAATTGCCGGGTGGTTTACCCCATTAAACATGGTTGTTTTTACCATTGTATAATGAATCATATCGAGGAAAACAACCTGTTCTCCAATTTTGAGTTTCCGACCAAAATCGTAAACTTCCATAAAATCACCGGCCAGACAGCTTACGCCGCCCAGGCGGTAGAGGTGGACACTGGTTTCGTTTGGTTCGGTGACGCCAAAAATTTTCGGACGGTATGGCATTTCCAGTGTGTCGGGCATGTGTGCAGTAAACGAAACATCTAAAATTGCGGTTTTAATTCCCTTGTGTTCAACAATATCTTTAACGGTGGAAACCAAAACCCCGGTTTCCCATGCAATGGCGCTGCCCGGTTCGAGAATTACCTTTACATTATATTTTTGCTGAAAGCTTTTCAACAATTGAATCAGGTGCTGGTGATCATATCCTTTTCTTGTCATTAAATGGCCGCCGCCCATATTTACCCATTTAACCTGATTCAGATATTTCCCAAACTTCCCCTCAAGGTTTTCAATCACTTTTTCGAGGCTGAAAGAATCGGATTCACACAAAACATGGAAGTGGATTCCTTCAATCCCTTCCGGAAGTTCTGCTGGAAATTCTTCACTGCCAACACCAAGTCGCGAACCGGCTGCACTGGGATTGTACAAATCAGTACCTACATCAGAATATTCAGGATTGACCCGAATGCCGCATGAAATGCGATGATCAGCTTTTTTTGTTTCAGGATAAAATTTATTGAACTGGTTAATTGAGTTAAATACAATGTGGCTGCTGTAACTCATCAACTCTTCAAATTCATTTTCAAAATAAACCGGAGAATAAACGTGTGCCCGGGTTTTCATCTCTTCGAAACAAAGTCGCGCTTCGAACAATGAACTTGCTGTGGCGCCGCTCAAATATTGTCGGACCAATGGAAATGTGCTCCACATAGCAAATCCCTTGAAAGCCAGAATGATTTCAATGCCGGCTTCCTTTTGAACCTGATTGATTAATTCGAGATTTTTACGTAAAAGTTTTTCGTCTAAAACAAATGCCGGAGACGAAATTTTTGAATAATCCAATGTTTTAAAGTTTAGCAATGAGCAAAGGGCAAAGAGCAAAGGGCAAAAAAATCCTGCGCTTCGCTCTTTGTACCATGCACTTAGCAGTTAGACTTCCAGATCAATATTAAATACCTCGTTCCATGGCAAACCATGTTCACCAATTTTTTCCATGAAGGGATCAGGATTAAATTCCTCGACATTGAAAACTCCTTTTCCGCTCCATTTTCCGGTCAGCACCATCATTGCTCCAAGCATTGCAGGAACGCCGGTAGTGTATGACACTCCCTGCGTTCCGGTTTCCTGGTATGCAACCTGGTGACTGCAATTATTCCAGATATAATAGGTTTGCTCTTTTCCGTCTTTTAAACCTTTAATACGGCAACCAATTGAGGTTTCACCGGTGTAATTTTCCCCTAAATCTCCCGGATCTGGTAAAACGGCTTTCAGAAATTCCAGCGGAATAATATCAACTCCTTTATATTTAACCGGATCGATTCGTGACATACCAATATTTTGAATTACTCTTAAATGCGTAAGATATTCATCGCCAAAGGTCATCCAGAAACGGGCGCGTTTAATTGTTGGAAAATTCTTTACCAGCGACTCCAGTTCTTCGTGGTACAATACATAAGAGTTGCGCTTGCCAATATTGGGGTAGGTGAGTGCGCTTTTTATTTCAAACGGCTTTGTTTCAACCCATTTGCCGTTTTCCCAGTATCTGCCGGGTTGGGTGATTTCGCGAATGTTGATTTCAGGATTGAAATTGGTTGCAAATGCTTTTCCGTGGTCGCCTCCATTACAGTCAACAATATCGAGATAATGTATTTCGTCGAAATGATGTTTGGCTGCGTAGGCAGTATAAATTCCTGAAACTCCGGGGTCGAAACCGCAACCGAGAACTGCCATAATTCCTTTTTTCTTAAATCTTTCATGATAAGCCCACTGCCAGCTATATTCGAATTTGGCCACGTCTTTTGGTTCGTAATTGGCTGTATCCAGGTAATTTACACCGGTTTCCAGACAGGCATCCATAATTGGTAAATCCTGGTATGGAAGGGCAACATTAATTACCAGTTCAGGTTTAAACTGATTGATTAATGCCACAACTTCCGATACATTGTCGGCATCAACCTGTGCTGTTTTAATCCTGCCTTTACCAACTTCGCGGGCAATTGTATCGCATTTCGAAAGTGTTCGGCTGGCCAGCAAAATTTCAGAAAATACATCCGGATTGTCAGCACATTTGCTTGCCACAACACGTCCCACGCCACCGGCGCCAATAATAATTACTTTGCTCATTTTATACAGGTTTTATTTATTCTTTAAAGTTGTTAATTACGGTTTTATTATAAAAAAAGTAATTTTAAATAACGGGCAAATTAAGCATTTTTTATGAATTGAATGTTTCATAAAAATCAATTTATCTTCAAGTATTCAAATTTGAAATTGATATAAAACATTTATCAGGCGGGTTATTTCTGAATTTGAACAAATCATTCAATACTACAAAGGTATCATTCGTTATAATCTCGGAAAAAATAGTTTATTTTGTCGCCATTATAAATACCAATAATTTTTTATGATTACGTAAATGAAAAATACCTATTTTGATTTGATCGAGCAAAGTTATTACTTTCCTCAGGAAGGATTCGATTTAAGAGATGGAAGCCTCACATTTCATGGCATTTCTATGAAATATCTGATTAAAAAGTACGGTACACCTTTCAGGTTTATATACCTGCCCAAGATTGGCGATCAAATAAAGAAGGCGCGTAATCTGTTTAACAAGGCAATCAAAAAGAATAACTACAAAGGCAATTATTACTATTGTTACTGTACAAAATGTAATCACTTTTCGCATGTTATCAACGAAGCGTTAAAGCAAAATGTGAATCTCGAAACTTCATCAGCCTATGATATCGATTTGATATTGAGTTTGTTTCGTGATAAAAAGATTGATAAAAACAGGGTTATCGTTCATAACGGTTACAAAACCGACGAGTACCTGGCTAAAATTCTTAATCTGCAGGAAATCGGGTTTAAAAATAATATCATCGTACTCGACAGTATCAATGAATTAAAACGAATTGAAAAACTTGCCGGCGGAATAAAGGTGAAAATCGGGATCCGAATGGCAATCAATGAAGAATCGCAATCGTCATACTATACTTCACGACTGGGAATCAGACATAACGATATCGTTAAATTTTACATAGAGAATATCAAGGATAAAGAAAATCTCGAATTCAAAATGCTTCACTTTTTCGTTGATTCCGGAATTAAGGACAGCTTATATTACTGGGGCGAATTTCAAAAGGCAATGAAATTGTACATTGATTTGAAAAAGCAGTGCGAAACATTGGATTCATTTAACCTTGGCGGTGGTTTTCCTATTCGGAATCATCTGGGGTTTGAGTATAATTACGAATACATGATTAACGAAATTGTTTCTGCAATTAAGGATACATGTGCGATTGAAAAAATTAAGGAACCAGATATTTACACAGAGTTTGGAAAATATACGGTTGGCGAAAGCGGGGCAATTATTTTTGAGGTTTTGGAGCAAAAACAGCAAAACGACACTGAAAGCTGGTACATTGTAAACAACAGTTTAATGAATACTATCCCGGATGCGTGGTCGATTTTTGAAAAGTTTATTTTGCTGCCCATCAATAAATGGAACAACGAATACAAACGGGTAAACATTGGCGGTATCAGTTGCGACCACTCCGATTACTACAACTCTGAAGATTTGAACCAGGAAGTTTTGCTTCCGGCTTATCCTGAAGAAGATGATGAGCCGCTTTACCTGGGATTTTTTCACACGGGCGCATATCAGGATGCCATCAGTGGCTACGGCGGAATAAAACACTGCCTGATTCCATCGCCAAAGCATGTAATAATCGACCGCGACGACAAGGGAAATATTGTTGATTACGTTTACCGGAACGAACAATCGGCGAAAGACATGTTTAAAATATTGGGATACGAGAAATAATTTGTAAAAAATAAAAAGACGGCGGTTAAAAACCGCCGTTTTTATTTGGACAACTCTTCAGCATACATTAATTTTTCAGTGCAAAGTTTTATATCTTTAACTGTCATATAATCATTTAATGTAACATTGAAAAAAGATTTATAATCAGACAATTCACAGCAGTTTTATGAACAGCAGCATAAATGAATTAATAAAAAACCGGAGGGCAACTCCGCCACGTTTCCTGGCTAAAACCGAGATTTCGAAAGAAGTAATTCAGCAGCTTCTCGAAAACGCCAATTGGGCGCCGACACATAAAAACACAGAACCCTGGCGGTTTAAGGTTTATACGGGCGAATCGAAACAAAAACTGGCGGAAAGTATTTATTCGTTGTTAAGCGAAAAAATAAAATCAGGCAAACCGATCAATGCCCAGAAAGTGGAAAAATTTACAACGGGCCTTAAAAACGTTCCGGTTGCCATTGCCATTATTTTTGAACGCGATGCTGCTGAACGTGTTCCGGAGTGGGAAGAAATTGCCGCTGTTTCAATTGCAGTTCAAAATATGTGGCTTACTGCAACCAGCATGGGGTTGGGCGCTTTCTGGTCAACTCCTGAGTTTGTGCCCCTGTTAAATGAAATTCTCGAAATTCAACCCCGTCAAAAACTGCTTGGCTTTTTTTATGTTGGTGAAATTGCCATGGAATATCCATCGCCCGGCAGGGGAGAAATTGCCGCAAAAGTTGAGTGGAAAGAATAAGTCAGTTTCGGATTTCGGGTTCAAAATTCAGAGTTCAGAGTTTAGAGTTCAGAGTTCAAAGTTCAAAGTTCAGTTCAAAGTTTAAAGGTTTAAAGTGCTTAAAATGAAAAGGATAATGCTGTTTTGTTTTATTTTCATCCTGGAAATTAACTTTTCCATTGGACAAACATTGGATTCAAAAAATTACCATACAATTCGCGGTAGTTTGAAGAATTCGTCTCAGAAATTTGAAAAGGAAAAGGTGGGAAGGGTTGCATTTCTTGGTGGTTCAATAACTTACGGTCCCGGTTGGCGAGATTCGGTTTGTAATTTTATTCAAAAAGAATTTCCGGAAACCAAATTCGATTTTGTAAATGCCGGAGTGCCTTCAATGGGTTCAACACCCGGCGCTTTTCGGTTTGAAAATGATGTTTTGAAAAACGGGAAAGTTGATTTGCTTTTTCTCGAAGCTGCTGTAAATGACGATACAAATCAAATGGCGCCAACTGAAATTTCGCGTGCAATGGAAGGAATTGTTCGACATGCAAAAATTGCAAATCCAACGTGCGATATTGTTATCATGCATTTTGTCGATCCCGGTAAAATGGAGAGCTACAGAAACGGGAAAACCCCGGCAGTAATTCAACTGCACGAAAAAGTGGCCGAACACTATCATATTTCCACCATCAATCTGGCAAAGGAAGTCACCGGAAGAATTGATGCCGGCGAATTCGACTGGGAAAACGATTTTAAGGATTTGCACCCATCGCCATTTGGACAGAATATTTATACTCAGTCAATCAAACAGTTTCTGAAAAGTGCTTTAAAATCTGATGTTCCGGAAAAACAGACAGCGGGAGTAATGCCCGAACCGTTGGATAAATATTCATATTCGAAAGGAATTTTGGTTGAACCAAACCCGTCAAAACCCATTAAAGGCTGGAAAATGGTTGATAACTGGAAACCGGAAGATGGAAAAAATACACGTTTTAATTACGTGAATGTGCCGATGTTAGTGGGAGAATATCCGGGCAAAATTCTCAAATTTCAGTTTAAGGGAAATGCTGTTGGAATTTCAGTTGCCGCTGGCCCCGATGCCGGAATTATCGAATACAGCATCGACGATTCGGACTGGAAAAAAATGGATTTGTTTACACAATGGAGCAAAAATTTATATTTACCCTGGTTTTACACCTTAGGATCCGGATTAAAAAGTGGAAAGCATACTTTGCAAATCAGGTTAACCGATGAAAAAAATCCTGAAAGCGCTGGAAATAAATGTGTTTTGCGGTATTTTTATTTCAACGCACCCGAGTAAGAATGAATTTATTTAAAGAAATCTGATTCAAATTTCGCCAGTGTAGTTTCGAATTCATCCTGCAAAATCAATTCATTCGAAGTTAAAGAATAGCTGGTGGTTTTTCCCAGAACTTCGATAAACTGCGATTCAATACTGTTTCCAATGCAAGCCATTTTTGTCATGGCAAAGGGCGGGAATTTTATCCTGTTTCCTTCGGGTAACTCATATTTTCCGTTAAACATATTGCAACTACTGTTTCCGTGAACACGATTATCTTCAGTATCAAGCCTTATAAATGCTTCTCTGTCAGTAGTTTCTACGGTTTTTCCGTTTAGCCTGACTAATTTCCAGTATTTGCCTGTAAGTTCAATATTCTCCTTTTCCATAATATATTTGCCGGCTAAATCGCCGGTAATTCTGTTCGCATCTTTATCGAGGTGAAAAATCCGGTTTTCGCCCACCTGATAAATCTGTTTATTTTCATTGTCAAGTGTAATTTTGCTTCCGCTTTCATCCCATTTAAAAACGCCTTTCGATTTAAAAACTTTTTCATCTTTGCCCATATATTGGGTTTCCAATATGTAACTTAAATCTTTTTTAAGCACAATTTGGGTTTTAATTCCTTCACAATCGGCACAGGGTAAAACGCCCTGGTATGTTCCAGCCCAATCAACTGAGGTCATACTGTTATCGGCTGTACTTTTTAAATCGTAGGTTTGTGCTTTTTTTATCGATTTACAGGATGCTATACCGATAAAAAGCAAAATGAGAATCAGGATTACATTTTTTGTTTTCATTTTATCAATGATTTAAAATAATTGCCAACTCTTTGATAAAAGCCGCCACATCTTCCTCGTTGTTAAAAATACTTGCCGAAACCCGCATTCCTTCTCCTCTCGCCGAAACAAAGATGTTCTTTTTAAAAAGTTCTTCGACCACTAATTTAGGGTTTGGAATCTTGGCAATCAGAATTCCGGAGCGGTGTTTGTCATCTTTCTGAACAATCAGTTCTATTCCGAGTTGGCGAAGTTTTTCTTCGATTAGCCGGTTTAAATATAGCACACGGTTCGTAACATTTTCAGCACCAATATTATTGAAAAGATTTAATGCCCCGCCAAGTGCAAAAATGTTGGGAAAGTGCGGGCAACCCGACTCAATTACTGAAGCTTCGTTTTTTAATTCCAAATCAAGATTGTCCATTTTCCCGGGTGTTTTAACGCTTCGCCATCCGGCAAATGGGAAATTATCGGGTGCAAGCCATTTTTTATTTACAAACAAACCACCAATTCCGTAACCGGCAGTTGCCCATTTCAGCCCGGTAAAAACCAAAAAGTCGATATTGCATTTTTTTACATCGACAGGAAAAATTCCCAGCGCCTGTGTGGCATTCACCACAAAAATCAGGTTATTTTCCTTACAGAAATTGCCGAGTTCTTCTAAATCCTGTCTGAACCCTGTACAATACTGAACATAGCTTGCAATCAGGATTTTTATATCGGGAGTCAAGGTTTTTTTTATATTTTCAATTGTATAACCATAATTCTCAGGCTCAATAAATTTGATTTCCGTTTTCTGGTTGATCCAGGGAAAAGTTGTTGAAGGGAATTCGTCGCGCATGGTCAAAACAGTAGCTGCTTTTTCTTTGCCTTCGCCTCTGCCTCCGCCTTCGCTTATATTTTTCAGAAACTGAGCGACAAGGTTCATCCCGTGCGAAGTGTTGGTTGTAAACCCGATCTCTTCGCGATCGGCGCCAATAAATGATGCGAGTTCCTTTCTCACTTTATCAGTCCGTTCCAGCCACTTTTCCCAGTAAATATCGCCAAACTCCAGCATTTCATCGTAAAAACGTTTGCCTTCGTTAGCAGCGCTCAACGAAACCGGCGAACCTCCCGCAGGGTTCAAATAAATATATTTTTTACAAACAGGGAATTCTTCGCGTACTTTGTTCCAGTCAACCATATCAATTCAGTTTAAAGTTTAAAGATGAAAGTTTAAAGTGAAAAACAAAAATTGAGCGTGATTAAAATAGTTAAAATATTGTTTGTGCTGAATTCACCCGTTGACTCCAAGTCAGCGGGTGAATAAGGTAAAAGATATAAAAAAAAGGAACCATTTCTGATTCCTTTTTTATTTTGATTTAATTGATGAGCAAATTCTTGTTCCTTAAAGTCCCCACTCGGGGGATTTAGGGGGTCTTACAACGAATCCCCAAAATCAGCCTTGAATTTGGCGATCAGTTTTTCTGTCCAGTTACCAACCGGTTTTAAGCGTCCCATGAAGAAGCGCAACAGTGGCGGTTCTTCAACCCATTCCAGTCCGCCAACCAGGTCGCGGTTATCGTACAACCATTTTACGCGGTCGATTACAAATTTGGTTTGTGACAATGTGAAAACCCTGCGTGGGAAAGCCAAACGAAGCAATTCAACATCGGCAAGAATATCGTCGCCGTTTTCGTCGCGGATACTTGAAATTGTTCCCCGTTCCATTCCACGTATTCCTGATACAATAAATAATGCTGAAGCAAGCGCTCCTGCCGGATATTGCTGCTGCGGTACGTGTGGTAAAAATCCCATTGAATCGATATGGCAACCCAGCGCACCTGCAGGCGTAATCACCGGAATACCAGCGGTGTCGAGTGAATTAACTGCATATTCGATAAAAGATGGTGACTGGCTGATTACCGTATCGTCGCAGGTTTCGTACATACCCACTGCCATTGCTTCAATTTCGCGGGTTGACATACCTCCGTACGTAGTAAATCCTTCGAAAAGTACGAGCAGGTCGCGCATTTTAAGGTACAAATCTTTGCTGTTGGTGCAAATTCCACCGCCACGGGTCGAACTTACTTTGCGGCTTGAGAAATAAACCATGTCGGCATAGCCACACATTTCATTTAAAATGTCTTTTATTTCAGCATTTGCAAATTCGGGTTCACGTTTTTTAATCATGTATGCGTTTTCGCCAATTAAACTGGCATCCAAAACAATCATTGTTCCATGCTGATCACAAACTTTACGCACATCGCGCATATTTTGCATCGAAAACGGTTGACCGCCAATCAGGTTGGTCGAAGCTTCCATTCTCACAAATGCAACTCTTTCTGCTCCGTATTCAGCATAAACTGCTTTTAATTTTTCAATATCAATATCGCCTTTAAATGGCTCTTTGCTATGTATTTGCAGCGCTTTGTCGGTAAATATTTCCAATACTGTACCACCATTTATCATCATGTGTTCCTTGGTGGTGGTAAAATGGTAATTCATCGGGATTACATCTCCCGGTTTAATAAACACTTTCGAAATAATATTTTCTGCTGCACGGCCCTGGTGTACCGGCATCACATAGTGTTTTCCAAAAACATCGCGAACTGCTGCTTCCATACGGTAGAAACTTTGAGAGCCGGCGTAGGCATCATCGGCCTGATGCATCGATGCTATCTGGTTGTCGCTCATTGCATTGGTTCCTGAGTCGGTCAGCATATCGAGGAAAACATTGCTTGTATCTAAAAGAAATGTATTGAACCCGGCTGCTTCCATGGCCTTGGCGCGTTCGTCAATGGGCCGTAAATGAAGTTTTTGAACAACTCTTACTTTATGCAATTCCACCGGAATTTGTTCACCACTGTAAAATTTAATGGTAGTACTGTTTTGATTTGTCATTTTTTATCGATTTAATATTTCAATTTTAAAAGGTGCTAAAGATAAATTTTACAAAATGAAAATCAAGCGAGTTCAGCAAATTTAGATTTGGTCAAAATAAGCTGAGTTTTTCTATTTTTGCTGAAAATGAAAAAGATGGGAAACAGCGGATTAAGCAACATGGTCAAAACATTGGAAGAGGCAGGGGAACTGAAGCGCGTGAAGGATTTTGTGAACCCTGAACTTGAGATAACCGAAATTATCGACCGGATATCGAAACAAAGGGGCGGGGGAAAGGCAATTTTGTTTGAAAATACAGGAACTGATTTCCCTGTTTTAATCAATGCACTGGGGTCTGAAAGAAGAATTGCACTGGCTTTCGGACGGAATTCGGTTTACGATTTGGAAAAAGAAATTGAAGGTTTATTTGCCGTTTTATTAAAGCCGAAAGATAATTTATGGGATAAATTAAAACTTATTCCAAAATTAAAAGAAGTGAGTGAATGGATGCCCCGGAAACTGAACAGAAAAGGAAAATGTCAGGAAGTAAGGATCGAAAATCCCGATTTAGGTAAGCTTCCCATTTTAAAGTGCTGGCCTGCCGATGGTGGACCGTTTATTACTTTGCCCGGTGTTCATACCATTGACCCTGAAACCGGAGCGCCTAATGTTGGAATGTACCGGATGCAGGTTTTTGATAAAAATTTAACCGGAATGCACTGGCACAAACATAAAACCGGCGCCAATCATTTTGAGAAATATAAAAAGCTGGGCAAAATAATGCCGGTCAGTGTTTCGCTTGGCGGCGATTTGGCATACACTTATGCGGCTACTGCGCCAATGCCCGAAAATATGGACGAGTATTTACTGGCAGGTTTCCTGCGGAAAAAACAGGTGAATCTTGTAAAGTGTATCACCAACGATTTGTATGTTCCCGAGGATTCGGATTTTGTGATTGAAGGATTTGTTGACCCCACCGAAGAATTGATTTGGGAAGGCCCGTTTGGCGACCACACCGGGTTTTATTCGCTGGCCGACTGGTACCCAAAGTTTCATGTAACTTGTATTACTCATCGTAAAGATGCGGTTTATCCGGCAACCATTGTTGGTGTGCCACCTATGGAAGATGCTTACATTGGTTTGGCTACCGAACGTATTTTTTTAACGCCAATCCGCATGTCAATGATTCCTGAATTAAAAGATATGACTTTACCTGTAGCCGGAGTTGCACATAATTTTACAGTGGTTAAAATCGAAAAAAGCTATCCGGGACAGGGCATAAAAGTAATGAACTCGTTGTGGGGCGCAGGTCAAATGATGTTCAACAAGGTTTTAATTGTTGCCGAATCCGGAGTTAATATTCACGACCCATCTGAATTGGCAAAGGCTTTTGTACAAAATTTTGACCCGGAATACAGTTTGCATTTTTCAAAGGGGCCGCTTGATGTTTTAGACCATTCATCGCATAAATTTGCATTTGGCTCGAAACTGGGAATCGATTTGACAAAACCGTTGCCTGAGGAGATTTCAGATGAAAAAGATCTTAATATTTCAGGTGAAGAAACAGATATTGAGATGCTGAAAACAATTCAGGAAATTACCGATTATAATGATCTCCGTTTCAAATTTTCGCTCCCGGTTTTGTTGCTGACTGTGAGAAAGGATGAAGATTTTATCAAGCAAAAAATGATGGAGCAGTTGCTGGTAATTAAAGGAATATCAAATTTTGCGGTAATTGTGTTCTTCAATAATGGCGCCGATTTGAATGATTTATTCACTATAATGTGGTTGCTGGGCGGAAATCTGGAACCCGATCGTGATGTTTCTGTACTTGATACAAAAAACGGGAAAAAGTTGATTTTTGTTGATGCCACTTTTAAAACCAGCGAACACGACAATTTTAAACGCGATTGGCCCAATGTGGTAACCATGGACGACCAAACAATCTCGACAATCGATAAAAAATGGAATGATTTGGGAATCGGCGAATTTATTCAAAGTCCGTCGTTAAAATTTAAAAATCTGGTAAAAGGCGAGGGTGCCGTTCGGAAAGATTGAATAGTTTGTTTAATAGACAGTAAATCAGTTTTATAGATTCAATTTTAAAAGTAGATAGTTAAAAAGTCCTTTGAATTTGTGTGCTATAATGCAAAAAGTCGTACGAGTTTATGTATATTTGTGCATAAAGTCGTTTGAATTTATGTAATTTGAATTTAATTATGGAAAGAATAGCATTACAAAATCTAAAAGCCTGGAAAAATAAAAATGACCGAAAGCCATTAATAATTCGCGGAGCCAGGCAGGTTGGTAAAACCTGGTTGATTAAAGAGTTTGGTAAAAATGAATATTTAAAAACAGCTTATGTAAACTTTGAGAGTTCAAAATTACTGCAATCCTTATTTTTGGAAAATTTCGATATACAACGAATAATAACGGCAATACAAATTGAGTCGGGAGTTCAGATAGAACCCGAAAATACGCTGATAATACTTGATGAAATACAGGAAGCAAAAGGTGCAATTACTTCGCTCAAGTATTTTTGCGAAAATGCACCGCAATATCATGTTATATCTGCAGGTTCGCTGCTGGGAGTAGCCCTTCACAAGGAAGTTTCTTTTCCGGTGGGTAAAGTTGAATTTTTGGATATGTACCCATTAAGTTTTATGGAATTTTTGTTGGCATTAAATCAAAAACCTTTACTAGATCTTTTAAATAGCCGTGATTGGTCGCTAATAAAAACATTTAAAGAAAAATTTATTCAATATCTGCGCCATTATTATTTCGTTGGAGGAATGCCCGAGGCAGTATTTTCTTTCCGTGAGAAAAATGATTTTCAAGAAGTCAGGGAGATTCACAAAAGGATACTATTGGCTTACGAATTGGATTTTTCAAAACATGCACCGGCAGATATTGTACCAAGGATAAGATTGTTATGGAATTCTACTCTCGCACAATTGGCAAAAGAGAATAAGAAATTTATTTATAGTGCCGTAAAATCAGGAGCTCGTTCGAAGGATTATGAACTGGCGCTTTCGTGGCTTGTTGACTGTGGCCTGGTTCATAAAGTTTGCCGCGTTTCAAAGCCAGGTTTTCCTTTAAAAGCTTATGAAGATTTTAATGCTTTTAAGTTATTTATTGTTGACGTTGGAATATTGGCTGCAATGGGAAATATCGATGTAAAAACTTTATTGGATGGTAATATAATTTTTAAGGAATTTAAAGGCGCTTTAACCGAGCAATTTGTTTTACAGCAATTAGTTACAATAAATGATTTGGTTATAAATTACTGGTCGTCAGAGAATTCTTCTGCTGAAGTGGATTTTCTTATTCAATATTTAAATAAAGTGGTTCCGGTTGAAGTTAAGTCGGAGGAAAACCTGCAGGCAAAAAGTTTAAAAGCATTTTTTCAAAAATATTCTCCGGCAATATCGGTGCGGACTTCAATGTCAGATTTCAAAAGGGAAAATTGGCTAACTAATATTCCACTTTATGCTATTGGAAAAATAACAGATGAACTGAATTAAAATTACAAAACCCAAACCAACTCCAAAATCTTCTCCAGCCACTTTGCATCCACTTCAGAAAATGCTGCTTTTTCTGAACTGTCAACATCCAGAACACCAATAATTTCGCCAGCGCTGTTTTTAAATGGCACAACAATTTCCGAGTTTGATCGTGAGTCGCAGGCAATGTGACCCGGAAACTGGTGAACATCTTCCACAACAACTGTTTCTTTTCGGTTGAAAGCCGCCCAGCAAACACCTTTGTCTTTTTCCAGAATCTGGCAGGCAACTGGTCCCTGGTAAATATTTACGGTCATTTCGCCATCTTCAATCAAATAAAAACCTGTCCAGAAAAAGTATTCCATTTTATGATGCAGCACTGCAATTATTGTTGCCATTCTTGCCTGTGTGTTGTTGCTTTTCATAACCAGTTCACTTAACTGTGCGTAAATTCTGCTGTATCTTCCTTCTTTTTTATGCTCTTCCATGAGTTTAGCTAAAAATTTTGAACATGCGAATAAACTAAAAATGATTGGTTCCAAAACAAAGTAGTTACAGGATTTTTTCGGAAACCAGATTTTTTAAATCCGATTTGGATGAATTGATTTTTAAGCGCCACCCTGCATCCAAACTTTTCTCATTAAACCTTGAACTTTAAACTTTAACTTCTATTTTTGCAACTCATTTTCAAAAGAATTAAAAACGATGTTTGAGAATTTAAGCGACAGGCTGGACAGGTCATTTAAACTGCTGAAAGGGCAGGGGAAAATTACAGAAATAAACGTGGCGGAAACGCTGAAAGATATTCGACGTGCGCTGCTCGACGCCGACGTAAACTTTAAAATTGCCAAGCAATTTACCGACGATGTAAAGGAAAAAGCGCTGGGACAACAGGTTTTAACGGCTGTTAAACCAGGCCAGTTGATGGTGAAAATAGTGAAGGACGAACTTACCATGTTGATGGGCGGTAAGTTTACCGATGTCAACCTGAAGGGAAAACCGTCTGTGATTTTGATGGCAGGTTTGCAGGGTTCGGGTAAAACCACATTTTCGGGCAAACTTGCGCTGATGCTGAAAAGTAAAAAAGGCCGTCATCCGTTGCTGGTTGCCTGCGACGTTTATCGTCCGGCCGCTATCGAACAGTTGAAAGTGTTGGGTGGACAAATTAATGTTCCGGTTTACACCGAAGAGGGAAATCTGGATCCGGTGAAGATTGCAAAAGCGGCAATTCAGGAGGCAAAAAGTAAAGGATACGATATTGTAATTATCGATACCGCCGGTCGTTTGGCCATCGACGAACAGATGATGAACGAAATTGCAGCAGTTAAAAATGCCGTGAATCCCGATGAAATATTGTTTGTAGTTGACTCGATGACCGGTCAGGATGCTGTAAATACTGCCAAAGAGTTTAACGACAGGCTGGATTTCGATGGAGTTGTTCTAACCAAACTCGACGGTGATACACGAGGTGGTGCTGCCCTTTCGATTCGTGCAGTGGTTGAAAAGCCAATCAAATTTGTGGGAACCGGCGAAAAGCTGGATGCCATTGATGTTTTCCACCCCGACCGTATGGCCGACCGTATCCTGGGAATGGGCGATATTGTTTCGCTGGTTGAAAAAGCGCAGGAGCAGTTTGATTCGGAAGAAGCACGGAAACTACAGAAAAAACTGGCACAAAACACCTTCAATTTTAACGATTTTCTAAAGCAGATCAGCCAGATTAAAAAAATGGGAAACCTGAAAGATGTAGTCGGGATGATTCCGGGAATGGGCAAGGCAATGAAAAACCTCGATATTGACGACGATGCATTCAAACACATCGAGGCAATTATTTATTCAATGACTCCGAAGGAAAGGGAAGACCCTGCAATTTTAAATGGCAGCCGGCGGAAGAGGATTGCCGAAGGTTCAGGAACCAATATCCAGGAAGTGAACCGGTTGCTGAAGCAATTTGACGAAACGCGCAAAATGATGAAAATGGTTTCGCAAGGGAAGAATATGCAGCGGATGATGAGCGGGATGCAACAGCCGGGGAGGAAGTTTTAAGAAGTTCAAAGTTCAAAGTTTTGGTAAATGATATTAATTGACGGGAATAAGGTGGCTGCTGAGATGAAGCAGGAAATTGCGGCGGAGGTAGCCGAAATGGTAAAAAATGGTAAAAAAGCGCCACATCTTGCGGCTGTTCTTGTGGGTCACGATGGGGGCAGCGAAACTTATGTTGCTTATAAAATCAAAGATTGTGAAGCAGTTGGGTTTAAATCATCATTAATCCGTTATGAAGATGATGTAACCGAAAGTGAATTACTGGCTAAAATTGAAGAGTTGAACAACGATGATGATTTGGACGGTTTCATTGTTCAGTTACCGCTGCCAAAACACATTTCGGAACAAAAAGTGATTGAAGCTATTAACCCGCGAAAAGATGTTGATGGATTTCACCCGGCAAATGTTGGGCGCATGGTTATTGGTTTGCCATCGTATGTTTCGGCAACGCCGTTTGGAATTGTAGAATTGCTGAAACGTTACAAAATTGAAACCAACGGTAAAAACTGTGTCATTGTTGGCCGGAGCAATATTGTTGGCCGCCCGTTAAGCGTTCTGATGTCGCAAAAAGCAGTAAATGCCACGGTTACAGTGGCTCACAGCCGCACCGAGAATCTGGAGCAGGTTTGTCGCAATGCCGATATTTTAATCGCAGCAATCGGTGTTCCCGGATTTATTAAAGGGAATATGGTAAAAGAAGGTGCGGTTGTAATTGATGTTGGCACCACCCGTGTAAAATCTGACCAAACCAAATCAGGATTCAAACTGAAAGGCGACGTACTTTTTGAAGAAGTTGCCGAAAAATGTTCATATATAACGCCCGTTCCAGGTGGAGTAGGGCCAATGACACGGGTTTCGTTGTTGCAAAATACATTGTTATCGGCAAAGGGAGAAATATACAGATAAAGATTAGAATCAATTTAAACTAACAGAAATCGGGTGTTTTCGGTCTCCAAATCAAATGGTTCGGCTAATTCTTAAATTATTTTTTTATTTTTGAATCTGTTACTAAATTGAAAAACCAAAATCATTCAGGATGGAAAGTGTTGATAATAAGGATGGGATTAGAAATTCTGACAGTAAATTCAATCAGGAGATTCATTCGAAAGTAGTGAGAGCCGGGAAGAGGACCTATTTTTTTGATGTAAAAAGCACCCGAAACGAAGAGTATTACCTAACCATTACCGAAAGCAAAAAGAGATTCGAAGACAACGGTAACTTTCATTACGAGAAACACAAGATCTTTTTATACAAGGAAGACTTTCAAAAGTTTACTGAATGTTTGCAGGGAATTATTGATTTCATCAACGAAAACAAGGATGAAGAGGTTGAGGGTGAAGAACAAATTAAACCTGTTGCTGAAGACGAACCGGTTGCCGATTATTCAAATGTTGAATTTGATGATATTTAGTTTTTTTGTAATCGTTGAAAAACAGTCTATATCAATTCACTTAATTCAAGCCAGCGTAACTCTTTCTCATCAATAAGCGCTTTTATTTCGACCAACCTCTCCGACTGCTGATACAATTCATCGTGCAACAAATTACCCGAGTTCAGGGCAGTTTCCAGTTTTTCTTTTTCGATTTCCAGTTGTGCAATTTCATTTTCAAGAGCTTCAAATTCACGTTTTTCGTTAAAGGTCAGTTTCTTCTTTTGTGCCGAATTTGAGTTATCTATTATTTGTACTTTTTCAACTTCCTTTTTCTTGGCCTGATTCTGTGCCTTTGCCTTTTCATTCTCTTCATCCAGCATTTGTTTATTCCGGTAAATGGTGTAATTGCCGGGGAAGTCGGTAATTTTTCCTTCACCCTCAAAAACAAACAAATGATCCACAATTTTATCCATAAAAAACCGGTCGTGCGAAACAATAATCACGCAGCCGGCAAATGATTTCAGGTACTCTTCGAGTACGTTTAAAGTCATGATATCCAAATCGTTGGTTGGTTCGTCGAGTATCAGGAAATTTGGATTCTGCATTAACACCGTACACAGGTAAAGTCTTCGCTGCTCGCCGCCGCTCAGTTTTTCGATATAATTATATTGTGTATCGGGCGGAAAAAGAAAGAAGTTCAGCATTTGTGCAGCACTCATTTTTGTGCCGTCTTCGAAAGTTATGAATTCAGCGATTTTGGTAACCGCATCAATTACACGTTCGCGGTAATCGAATGAAATACCATCCTGCCGGTAGTACCCGAACTTAATGGTTTTCCCAATTTCAATATTTCCCGAATCAGGTTGCAGCGCTTGCGTAATCAGGTTCAGCAAAGTGGTTTTTCCTGTCCCGTTATTGCCGATAATTCCCACTTTTTCAAAACGCGAAAATTTGTAGCTGAAATTTTCAATCAGTTTTACACCCGGAAATGATTTTGAAACATTTTCGAATTCCACCATTTTTTTACCGAGGCGCGATGATTTTACATTCATGTTCACGCTATCGGTATTGATTCTTTGCGAGGCTTTTTCCTGGAGTTCGCTAAAAGCATTAATCCTGTATTTTGCTTTGTGGCTGCGGGCCTGTGGCATCCGGCGCATCCACTCGATTTCGGTGCGCAGCAGGTTTTTTGCTTTTGTTACCGATGCCTGCTGCATTTCAATCCGCTCATCGCGTTTCTCCAGAAAATAGGAGTAATTTCCCATGTACCGGTAAATCTGGCTGTCTTCCATTTCAATAATCTCGTTACAAACGCGGTCGAGAAAATAACGGTCGTGGGTAACCATCAGAAGTGTTGCTTTTGTTTTATCAAGATAATTCTCAAGCCACTCAATCATTTCCAGATCCAGGTGGTTGGTAGGTTCGTCTAAAATTAAAAGGTCGGGTTTATCAATCAGTACTTTTGCCAGTGCAACCCTTTTTTTCTGGCCTCCTGAAAGTTCTGCAATTTTTTGGTCGTGCAAATCTATTTTCAGCTCGGTTAATATTTGTTTGATTTCCACCTCAACATCCCAGGCGCCCAGTTCATCCATTTTCGATGAAATTTCAGCAATCTTTGCCTGGTTGTTTTCGGCAACGGCAAGTTCAAATTCCTTTACTGTTTTAAGTTTCTCGTTTTCCGAAACAAAAATCTCTTCCAAAACAGAGTGATCGGGGTTGAGTTTTGGAATTTGTTCGAAATAACCAATTTTTATGTCGTTGGTGACCGTAATTTTTCCTGAATCGGGAGTTTCTTTACCCGCAAGCAGATCAAGCAAAGTTGATTTGCCTGTACCGTTTTTTGCAATCAAAGCCACTTTCTGGCCTTCGAAAACGGTGAACGAAATATTTTCGAAAAGCATGGTTTCACCCCATCGTTTCGACAGGTTTTCTCCCTGAAGGAAAGGTCTCATAATACAATTTGTTTTTCCTGTTCCTGTTTGTTTTTATGTTCGAAAAATAAATTCAGAAATGCAGGAACACCTTCTGAAAAAAAGCTGTTTGGCGAATTGGAGAGGATGGCAATTCCAACTTCTTCATCTTCGCAAATTGCAATTTCAGCCTGATATCCCAATACATAACCACTATGTTGGGCAACAATGCGATTTTTGTAATTTAATACCCTCCAGCCAATTGCATAATGTTTCGAGTCAATTTTGTCCCAGTTTCGGTAATATGTTCTTTTGAGCACCGTTTCCACTTGCGGTGCAAATACAGCTTTCCTCGCTTTTTCCGAAAAAAGGTCATCATCTTTTACTGAAATGGCAATTAAAAACTGACCCATGTCTGAAATACTTGCATTAACTCCTGCGGCTGGCACAGTTACATAATACCGGTCATTTAACCGCGCCGGTGCAAAACCTTTTTCGTTTTTTACATGGGGGAAAGCTTTGTTTTCATTTTTTTCAAACGATTCAAAATCGGAAGAGGCATCTTTCATTCCGAAAGGTTCAAAAATCTTTTCTTTCAGAATTTCCTGGAAACTCTTCTTCGTTTTAACTTTTGTTACCGGGTCGTACAAACTAAACATCACGTTTTGGTATGCATAATGTAACCCCGGAGGAGCAACAATTTCAACTTCATTCAGCCTGGGGATTATTTTTTCAAGCGGAACTTTGTCTTCCACCATTATATCGAAAGCGTGGGGTGTTAATCCCGATGTGTGGCTCAACAAATGCCTCACTTTTACACTTTTGGTATTTTCAGGAAATTTAATTTTGAATTCGGGCAGGTAATCAACAACCTTGTCATCAAGTTTAATCACATTTTCTTCGTCGAGAATGCCAGCCAGCACACCGGTTATTGTCTTTGAAACAGAAGCCAGCCTGAAAACTGTATGTTCATCAACAGGGTTGTTTTCGCCCGACTTTTTCACTCCAAAACATTTAATTAATGCAACCTGGCCTTTGTAAGTAATAACAACCGCACCTCCAACTGCACCCGATTGTTCGACATTAATATTGTAAATGCTGTCGAATTTAGTCAGTACTTCCTGTATTTCTTTGGCGTGATTTACCTCGGTAATTTTATTTATCTTTTTTCCTATTCCCGATGTTTTTAGTAAAAACGGAAATTTGAATGCAATTACAATGATGATGAGAATGGAAATGATAAGAATGTATTTGTAATTCTTCATAAAAAGATAAAAAACAGAATTTAAAATTTGCTGCGCCGAAGATACTAAAATCTGCCTTCAATAAATTAAAACCGTTTTTGAACCCGGAACTTAAAAAAATATTCAGCTATTTTTGCGGAAAGCAATATCTTATGAAAAAATCAGAATTGTTCGAAGCTGTTATTCAATATTTTCAAAATGAGATGCCAGTTGCCGAAACTGAGCTTGAATACAAAAATCCTTTTGAATTAATTGTAGCTGTTATTCTGTCGGCTCAATGCACCGACAAACGTGTAAACCTGATAACTCCGGAACTGATAAAACGGTTTTCAACACCCGAAAAAATGGCTGCTGCCGAACCTGCTGAGGTTTTGGATTACATAAAAAGTTGTTCGTACCCGAATAACAAAGCAAAACATTTGGTTGGAATGGCTCAAAAACTAATTGAACTGTTTGATGGCAAAGTTCCTGAAGATGTTGACGATTTGCAGAAATTACCGGGAGTGGGCCGAAAAACAGCGAATGTGATTGCTTCGGTTGTTTATAATAAGCCAGCAATGGCTGTTGATACGCATGTTTTTAGGGTGGCTGCCAGAATTGGATTAACTACAAACGCTAAAAATCCGCTGCAAACAGAAATACAACTTGTAAAACACATTCCTGAAAATCTGATTGCCAAAGCTCATCACTGGCTTATTCTTCACGGAAGATATGTTTGCATTGCCCGAAATCCAAAATGCGAAAAGTGCGGATTAACAGCAGTTTGCCATTATTATCAAAAAAAGAAAATAGTTTGAATCACGGGATTTTTATTCCTTTTCTTTAAAATTCATGCATTCATGCATTCATGCATTGTAGCATTATAGCATTCATGCATTGAAGCATTCACGCATTTCTACCCCAGCGAAACATCCAGCAGCATCATGGTTGCAAATCCAAGCATTGCCCCAATAGTAGATAAGTCAGTTTCGTTTCCGGTTTGCGATTCGGGAATAAGTTCCTCGACCACCACAAAAATCATAGCTCCTGCTGCGAATGATAGTGCATATGGAAGAATTGGCTGCATCAGAAAAACAAGATATGCCCCAATTACTGCTGCAATTGGCTCAACAACGCCCGACATTTGCCCGTAATTAAATGCTTTGAGTCTAGAGAATCCTTCGCGACGCAAAGGAATTGAAACTGCGGCGCCTTCCGGGAAATTTTGTAAACCAATACCTATGGCAAGTGCAATTGCACCCGCCAAAGCGCCCACATCGGGATTGCTGGCCAAAACTCCAAATGCAACTCCAACTGCAAGTCCTTCAGGAATATTGTGAAGTGTAATTGCCAAAACCAGCAGAATGCTACGTTGCCATTTTGTTTTTATCCCTTCGGCTTTGTCAATTTTAAGCCCCATGTGCAAGTGAGGTAAAATTCTGTCGATTCCGTACAAAAATGCTCCCCCCATTAAAAATCCAATCACTGCCGGAATCCAGGGAATATTACCCATTTCTTCCGCCATTTTGATGGCAGGATTTAACAACGACCAAAAACTGGCGGCTATCATTACGCCGGCGGCAAAACCCAACATCGAGTTTAACACTTTCTGGTTGATTTCCTTAAAGAAAAAAACCATTGCCGCTCCGAGCGCCCATGTAAACAGCGTAGCAAAAAGAGCTAAAAGTATCGGATTAATTTCCAGAAGCCTTTCCAAATTCATACAGGTTTAATTTGATAAAATTTTAACGCTAAAATTAGTAAAAAAGAGGTTGAACTGACAAGAAACAATTAACATAACTTAATTTGTTGATTTTCATAATATTGTGTTAACCAATAATAATTCTGTTGAAATAAAAGATTGATGAAGTTTGAATTTTATTTAAACTTATTACTTTTGCCAAAACGAACATGTTTAACTTATAAAATCGCTATTATGGCATATAAAATTTCTGAAGAGTGTATTGCGTGTGGAACATGCATTGACGAATGTCCGGTGGATGCAATATCTGAAGGTGATATTTATACAATTGATCCGAGTTTGTGTACCGACTGTGGTTCTTGTGCGGAAGTTTGCCCGGTTGAGGCTATTTCGTTAGACGAATAGTCCGGACAAAATAAAAAATTTGAAGCCTGGTTGTTTTTCGATCAGGCTTTTTTATTTGGTTCTAAGCGATGATTTTCTGATAATTAACTCGGTGGGCATAACAATGGTTTTATAATCAGGTTCACCATTATGATGCAAAATTTGCTGTGTAATCAACTGGGCAGCTTTTTGTCCCATTAAAAAACCGGGTTGTTTTACAGTACTAATTGACGGTGTAACCACTTCCGAAAACGGTTCGTTGCTAAATCCTACAATGGCAATATCTTCGGGTACTTTGTATCCGTTTCCCTGTAAATAAATAATTACGCTGAGCGCTGTTGTGTCGTTGGCACAAAAAATTGCGTCAGGTTTTACACTGTTTTGCATCAGTTGCTCAATTGCCTTTGTTCCTTCCTCGCGCGACAAACTATTGTTGATAATCAGCGATTCGTTTACTTTTAAACCTGCTTCTTTTAGTGCTTCACAATATCCTTTTTGTCTGTATTCATAAATTTTCAGATTCAGCGGACCTCCAATATGGGCAATGGTTTTTGCACCCTGGCTGATTAAATGCCGGGTTGCGCGGTAACCTCCGCCATAATCATCAACTACAATTTTATGGGCTTTAATTTCATCAACAACACGGTCGAAAAAAACAAGTGGAATATTTTTGTCCGAAAACAATTTAATATGATCAAATGAATTCGTCCCCATCCCGATTGACAGGATAATGCCGTCAACCCTGTTGGCAAATAATGTATGGGCTATTTTACATTCTTTTTCATATCTGTCGTTCGATTGCGTAATTGTGACCGCAAACCCCCGGCTGTAAGCAACTTCTTCAATTCCGCTGATTACCGACGAAAAAAAGTGGCGGTTAATTAGCGGAACAATTACTCCAATTGTATTTGTACGCCTGGTTCGCAAATTGGCAGCCAGAATATTCGGACGGTATCCCATTTGTTCGGCAATTCGTTTAACCAGTGTGCGCGTACCTTCGCTGATGACTGGGTTATCCTGTAAAGCACGGGATACTGTGGATGCAGAAAGATTTAGTTTTTTTGCAATATCATGAATCGTGGTTTCCGGTTGGTTTGCCATAGTGTTAAGTTTAAAAACAAAAATAACAATTATTTTTATTTTTGCAATCGATTGCGGTTTCTTTAAAACTTTTTTATTTTTGTAAACGTATTATTATTTTAACTCTGTTCTTTTGACCTGTAAATATGATTTTAAAATTATAAAAACTGAAATATTATGGCTACTATTTACGAAGAAAGGTACAATTACCATCCCGATGATTTCAAAAAGTATGATACCGAAAGAATCCGAAAAGAGTTTCTTGTGGAAAAAGTGATGGAACCCGGGAATATCAGGCTGGTTTACTCGGTTATCGAACGTTACATTGTTGGCGGCGCTGTTCCGTTAAAAGAAAGTTTGAAGCTTGAACCAATCGATCCGTTAAAAGCTGAATATTTTTGTCAGCGCCGCGAAGTTGGGATAATTAATGTTGCTGGCGCTGGTTCGGTTACAGTTGACGATGTTGAGTACAAAATGAATTTTAAAGATGCGCTTTATATTGGAAAAGGCAGCAAAGAGGTTATTTTTAAATCGGATGATGCCGCTAATCCTGCTCACTTTTATATCAATTCGGCTCCGGCACACAAGGAATATCCGGTTAAGCATGTAACACTCGATCAGGCCAACAAGCTGCATCTTGGATCGTTGCAAACATCAAACGAAAGAACAATCAATCAGTTACTTATCAATACAGTTATCGAAACCTGTCAGTTGCAGATGGGAATGACGGAACTGAAGCCCGGGAGTGTTTGGAATACAATGCCTCCGCACCTTCACAGCAGAAGGAATGAAGTGTATTTTTACTTTAATGTTCCAGAAGGGCAGGCAATTTGCCATTTTATGGGCCAGCCCCAGGAAACGCGTCACATCTGGATGCAAAACGAGCAGGCTGTAATTTCACCCAACTGGTCAATACATTCGGCTGCAGGCACAAGTAACTATTTCTTTATATGGGGAATGGCAGGCGAAAATCTTGATTATACTGACATGGATGCGATTAAACCGAATGAACTAAAATAAAATGATACAGCAATTATTCGATTTAACAGGAAAAGTGGCGCTGATAACGGGTGGCACACACGGAATTGGAATGGCCATTGGCAAAGTGCTTGGGCAGGCCGGGGCAAAAATTTGTGTAAACGATATTTCTGACGAAAAACTGGAAAGTTGCAAAGCTGAATATGCCGAAGTTGGAATAAATGTTTATGCGATTAAATTTAATGTTACCGACGAAACAGATGTGGACCGCGGTATTTCGCAAATTGAAAAAGAGGTTGGCACGATTGACATACTGGTAAATAATGCAGGAATCATCAAACGTATCCCGATTCTTGATATGGCCATTTCCGATTACAAAATGGTGATTGATGTAGATTTGGTTGCGCCGTTAATCATTGCCAAACGAGTTGCTCCCGGAATGATTGCAAAACGTTCAGGTAAAATCATTAATATGTGCTCGATGATGAGTGTTTACGGGCGAAATTCGGTTTCGGCATACGCATCGGCAAAAGGTGGACTGAAATTATTGACTGCCAACATGACCTGCGAATGGGCAAAATATAATCTGCAAATTAATGGTATTGGACCGGGTTACATTGCAACTTCGCAAACAGCAGC